>Ga0209769_1000244_pt1 | contig 21742 bp, 20 predicted proteins | sample LauGreSuBDMM15DN_2_FD_187569 | JGI IMG/M metagenome (GOLD analysis project Ga0209769, IMG submission 187569) | Freshwater lake microbial communities from Lake Michigan, USA - Su13.BD.MM15.DN (SPAdes) (version 3) | ecosystem: Environmental > Aquatic > Freshwater > Lake | place: Lake Michigan, USA...
GGCGGTTTACTTTCTGTTGCACTGTTCCCGCGGATTGCTCCGGGTGGGAGTTACCCACCGCCTTGCTCTGCGAAGTCCGGACTTTCCTCGGTGTCTTGCGACAACGCGGTGATCCGGGCGACTCTTCGTTACCTAATGGTACGCGAGATTAATAGCGCTATGTAATGAGTTCCTTTAAGGTGGTACCCATGATTAAGACTGTTGATGCCGATTTTCTAGCTCTACCACTCGAGAAGGTCGCAGATGCAGCGCTCAGCGCAGCGACAAGTGCTGGGGCTTCACATGCAGATGTTCGAATTGAACGGACCCGTACGGGGTTACTTTCTCTTCGTGATGCAAAGCCTGAAACCCAATCTGATGAAACCAACTTTGGTATCGGTGTGCGAGTTATCGTTAATGGTACGTGGGGCTTTGCTTCATCACCCGATGTAAGCATTGAGTCAGCACAGAAACTTGCAGCAACAGCAGTTGCGATGGCAAAGACTTCCAAACCGCTTTCAACCGATGAGATTTCTCTTGTTCCAGAGCCAGTCTATGCAAAGAAGAACTGGGTCTCTGCTTATGAGATTGATCCATTCTCTGTATCTAATGCAGACAAGAAGGATCGTCTTGCATCACTAAGTTCAAAGTTACTTGCTTCAAAAGGTGTCAATCACACTAGTGCTCATACCATGTATGTCAAAGAGCAAAAACATTATGCCGACTCTGCCGGAACAAGTACAACGCAACAACGTGTGCGGGTTCAGACTCAGATTGAAGCAATCTCTACCGGTGATCATGGCTTTGAATCAATGCGAACACTTGCACAACCAGCAGGATTTGGCTGGGAGTGGATGGATAACTCAATCTGGAATTGGGATGCCGAGATTGATCAACTACCAACACTGCTTGCAGAAAAGGTTGCTGCACCATCTGTAGAGCCAGGTCGTTACGATCTTTTGATTCACCCATCTAATCTTTGGTTAACGATTCACGAATCAATTGGTCACGCCACTGAGTTAGATCGTGCAATTGGATACGAAGCCAACTACGCGGGAACTTCCTTTGCCACACCAGACAAACTTGGAACTCTTAAGTATGGATCTTCTTTAATGAATGTAACTGGCGATCGCAATACCGAACACGGTTTAAGCACTGTTGGTTGGGATGATGAAGGTGTTGCAGCACAGCGCTGGGATATCGTCAAAGATGGGGTATTGGTTGGATATCAACTAGATCGCAGAATCGCTGCAGCAGTTGATAAAGAACGCAGTAATGGTTGTGCTTACTCTGACTCTCCGGCACATGTACCAATTCAACGCATGCCAAATGTTTCTCTACAGGCAAATCCAACTGGTCCAACTCTTGAAAAGTTAATCGAATCGGTAGAAGACGGCATCTATATTCTTGGAGACAAGTCTTGGTCGATTGATATGCAGCGTTATAACTTTCAATTTACTGGTCAACAGTTCCATCGCATTAAGAATGGAAAGATTGTTGGCCAGTTAAAAGATGTTGCATACCAAGCAACAACCACAGATTTCTGGGGATCGATGAAGACTGTTGGTGGGCCATCTACATATGTTCTGGGTGGCGCATTCAACTGCGGTAAGGCACAACCAGGGCAGGTGGCTGCGGTCAGCCACGGCTGTCCAGCTGCGGTATTCGACAAAGTTAATGTTCTCAACACAGTTGCGGAGGCGAGCAAATGATTTCAGCACAAGATCTCATTGAAAAGATCCTTGCCCGTTCTACAACAGATGACTGCATTGTGATTGTCCAAGACAGCACACAAGCCAACCTTCGTTGGGCAAGTAGCACACTGACTACAAATGGTGTGATTGCACAACGCAATGTCACTGTTATTGCATTTGTTGCCGTAGGTGGATCAATGGCATCTGGTGCCGTTACGCGCACCAATGTTGATGAAAGTGATATTGATGCGATCCTTTCTGAAGTAACCGCTACGGCAAAAGCAGCAGGTGCTGCAGAGGATTTCGCTCCACTTGCTCGCGATGTATCTTTTGGAAATTGGAGCGCTCCGCATACTCCAACAGGTCCAGACGTCTACTCAAAATTTGCACCGGAACTTGGCGAAATGATGCGCCGTTCAAAGGCTGATGCAATTGAACTCTTTGGTTATGCCGAACATACACACCAATCAATTTGGGTTGGATCAAAGGGTGGTATGCGTTTGCGTCATGATTCACCAGTTGGCCGTGTCGAGATGACAGGTAAATCTCACCAGAGATCACGTTCTACCTGGGATGGCGTTGAAACCCATGATTTCAAGGATGTTTCAGTCGAAAAGATCGATGCAAACATTCGTCAACGTTTAGAGTGGCAAGCAAAGAAGATAGAGCTTCCTGCTGGTCGTTACGACACTATTTTCCCTTCAGGATCTATCGCCGACATCTATGTTTACATGATGTGGGTTGCTGGTGGCCGAGATGCATTTGAAGGTCAGAGTGTGTTTTCAAAAAAGGGTGGCGGAACACGAATTGGTGAGAAGCTATCTAATGTAGGTCTGCACCTGTTCAGCACACCTACTCACTCAGTACTTACTGGCTCACCATTTGTATCCGCATCATCTAGTAGCTCATTTACTTCAGTCTTTGATAATGGCCAGAAGCAGTCTCAAGTTGATTGGATTAAAGATGGTGTTCTGCAATCACTAGTTCAGACTCGGGCAAGTGCACAACTGACATCACTTCCATACACACCAATTGGCGATAACTTAATCATGAACGTTGATGGTGGAGCTGGAAATTTAGAGGATCTCATTAAGAAGGTTGATAACGGATTGCTTCTTACAACGTTGTGGTACATCCGTGAGGTTGATCCAAACTCATTGCTTCTTACCGGTCTGACACGTGATGGTGTTTATTACGTGAAGAATGGCGAAGTACAAGGTGCCACGAATAACTTCCGTTGGAATGACTCACCGGTGAGTGCACTATCGCGTATCGCACATGCTGGTGCTACCGAATGGACTCAGCCACGCGAATGGGCTGAAGATATAACAAGTGTGTCGGTGCCACCGATGGTCATTAAAGGTTTCAACATGTCGACTGTGAGCCCGGGTAACTAATCCCAAACTCACAGTTCAACGGTGTGAGATTACTTTTCTTCTGGTTTGCCGGCTAACAGTGAGTAAATCAACTTAACCACTCACAACACAGCTGATTTATAGAGAGGCTAAAGCCTCTTCTAGTACGCCAAGTGCGTCTTTAAGAAGTTCATCTGTAATGACAAGTGGAGGTAAAAAGCGGACAACATTTCCATAGGTTCCAGCAGTTAATACAAGAACACCTTTGCTTTGGCAATACTTAACTATTGCATTCATTGCTTCCGGATTTGGATCCTTAGTGCCCGGCTTTACCAATTCAATTGCCTGCATTGCTCCACGTCCACGAACTTCACCGATTACTGAATATTTGCTCTGCATCTGACGCAATGCATCACCAAGAATCTTTCCAACATGATTTGCGCGCTCTACAAGTTTCTCTGCTTCCATGGTCTCGAACACTCCAAGTGCTGCAGCACAGGCAATTGGATTTCCACCATAGGTTCCCCCGAGGCCAGCAACATGGACTGAATCCATAATCTCTGCCCGTCCTGTAACGCCAGCAAGTGGAAGACCACCTGCAATGCCCTTTGCAGTAACAATCATGTCCGGAACAACGTTCTCATGTTCAACGGCAAACATATTTCCAGTTCTTGCAAAACCAGTCTGAACCTCATCGGCAATAAAAACAATTCCCTTTTCAGTTGAATACTTTGATAAAGCTGGCAAAAATCCGATCGGTGGTACTACGAAACCACCTTCACCTTGGATTGGTTCGATAAGAATTGCAGCAACATTATGAGCACCAATCTCTTTTTCAATTTTGCTTGTAACCATCTCGATTGCATCCTGAGTAATCGTTGCTTGGTTACCCGTCCAATGAAAGGCATATGGCATCGGGACACGATAAATCTCTGGAGCAAAAGGACCGAAACCTTCTTTGTATGGCATGTTTTTTGCAGTCAATGCCATAGTCAAGTTAGTGCGACCGTGATAGCTATGTTCAAAAACAACGATTGCTTGGCGCTTTGTGTAGTGACGTGCAATCTTGACTGCATTTTCAACAGCTTCAGCACCGGAATTAAGAAGAACTGATTTCTTTTTAAATGTTCCAGGAGTTAGCGCATTGAGTTTTTCGCAAACCTCTATGTAGCCCATATAAGGAGCGACAGTGAAACAAGTATGTGTGAAAGCTTGCACTTGTTCAATAACTCGATCAACAATTCGTGGCGCTGAATTTCCTACATTTACAACACCGATACCTGAACCAAGATCAATAATTTGATTACCATCAATATCAAGAAGAATTGCATCACTTGCGCGTTCAATCACGACAGGTATGGCCATACCTAAACCAGCAGATGTTGATTCAGAGCGACGCTTTAACGCTTCCAATGATTTTGGTCCTGGAATAGCAGTTACCAACCGACGCTCTTGAGTCAATGCAGTAAGTGTTGTCATGGATAAAGTCTAAGGCCTTTTATCCCTTTTTCAGGCCGAACATTTCCCAGTTTAAGGGCGAGAAGTTAGGCTTACTTCATGAACTCAAAGTTAAGGGATAGTGCACCATTATTAGATGCTTACCTCTCCTACTTTGAGAGTAATCGCACAGCCTTTACCATTCCTGGGCATAAACAGAAAGCATCACGACTAGATGCTGGCCTGGGTGCAGTAGTTGATAGCGATACACCTTTATACGGTGGTCTAGATGCGATAAAGCTGACACAAGGAGTTCTCAAGAAAGCTGAAGCATTGGCAGCAAAGTTATGGGGCGCCGACTATGCACGTTTTTCTACTGGCGGTTCTACACATGCCAATCAAGCGATTATTTTGGCGTTAGGTAAACCGGGCGAAAAGATTGCAGTAAGCAGAACGGCCCATCGTTCTGTCCTAAGCGCGCTAGTTTTAACTGGATTAGAGCCAATTTGGTTAACACCAGAGATTGATGCAAAAACTGGAGTACCAATAGGAATACCGTTGAGTGCACTGGAAAAAATTCTTGATCAAAAACCAATCGCACTTTTGCTAACAGAGCCGAGTTATCTAGGAACTCTTTCAGAGTTAGAGGCTTTGATTTCAAAAGCTCATTCCAGGGATATACCTGTAATTGTTGATGCAGCATGGGGCGCGCATTTTGGTTTTAATTCAAACCTTCCCCAACATGCATTAGCCATGGGGGCCGACGCACTGATTACAAGCGTTCATAAAACTTTACCTGGTTATAGCGCTTCTGCACTGCTATTGGCACAAGGAAAACTTTTAAACCTTGATCGAATTGAACAAAGCTTTGAAACAACTCACACCACATCCCCGGCGGGTGCACCGCTTGCTTCAATTGATGGGTGCCGGGCACTTTTACAATCTCGTGGAGAAGAGCTAACCGGAAATTTAGTTCACCTAGTCGATTCATTTAAAGACAAGGTTGAGAAAGCATGTGGGGTACCTGTATTTATTAACGCATCTGATTTTCCAAAGGGCCTTTTTGATCCAGCAAAAATAGTGCTCAGAGCTAATCTTCTTGGTCTTTCAGGAGTTGAAGTTGAGAGTGAGTTAGAAAAGCAAAACATCAGAGTTGAAATGGCAGATCAAGACACGATTGTTTTTCTTGCCACATTGGCAGATGGTTCTGGGGATTTTGATGAAGTTGCATCAAAACTGATTCCAATTCTAGAAAAATTGCGCTCTAATCCCCGCCAGACTCAAACAGCGCTCAGTTGGTCGATTGTTCCAAAGGTTGGAATGTCGATTAGAGATGCATACTTTGCTGAAACTGAATTCGTTAAAGCCGCAGATGCAGTCGGACGAGTCAGCGCGGATTTAATTGCTCCCTACCCACCGGGTGTGGCCGTAGTTGCACCGGGTGAAGAGCTCACAAAGCAGATTGTGGATGGTTTAGCTGCAAGCAAAAAAGCAGGTGTTCGAATTGCATATGCTAGTGATCCAACACTTCAGACTTATCGGGTAACTAAACGGGTTTAAATCTTCTACCTATTAACGAAGGTGGCTCTGCTCATTTAAGGTTCTAAGCGCGCGTAAACCATCGCTTGGCCAGATCGAAACAGTTGTGATTGAGCATGGTGAAACATCAATGTGAAAAATCGATTCAGCCGGTGCACCGATTATATTTTTAACAGCAGATTTAATCGTCCCATTATGCGTTATGACTGCAACTCTTTGACCCGGAAATTCGCTAGAGATTTTATCTAAGGCAAAATCAATTCTTTCTGAAACGCTGTCATATGACTCACCCTCTGGTGGTGCAAATGCAGTTGAGGACACCCAAGCTTGATAGTCAGCGGGATACTTTTCTTTTACTTCTTCAATTGACATGCCATCCCAGATACCAAAAGAACACTCAATCCACGCATCTTCAAAGTTAATCGGTACTCCCGTAATTCGTGAAAGGGCTTCGGCAGTTTGTGTTGTTCTGCGTAGCGGAGAAGAAATGATTACTTCCGGATTTAAATCGGCAACTGCCCGTGCAGTTTTTTCTGCTTGCTCTAAGCCGATGTGGGTCAATTCTGGATTCAGCGGGCCATCGCCTGAAAACTTCTTAAATGGGGTGAGCACGGTTTCGCCATGGCGAATAAGAAAGATTGTTGTTGCTTTTTCTGTTGTTAGTAAGCGCTCTGATAAAAAATTCTGTTGATGGTAAACAACTTCTCCCCCACCTGATTGCTGGTCTAATGCTTTGTTTGCCAGGCGATCTGCATGAGAGTTTTCATCACGCGGAATCCAGGTATAACTAACTAGTGAAGGGTTATGAGCCGCTCTTGCATCTTGTGCCATGGTGCGCATGTCGGCATGTTTAATCTGCCAGCGACCAGACATTTGTTCTACGACTAACTTGCTATCCATCTTTACATCAATGGTTGCAGTTGGATCTATCTCGTGAATTGCTGTTAAGCCCGCAATCAATCCAGCGTATTCAGCAACATTGTTAGTTGCAATTCCAATAAAATCATAAAGCTCTGCAACTATTTTTCCATTTTCGGTAATGACTGATCCATATCCTGCAGGTCCTGGATTACCCCGTGAGCCACCGTCTGCAGTTAACGTGAAATGTCTGGCCATATTTTAAACTCCACGCACCAAAATGCACCGACACTCTTCGCATCGGACAACTTCATCTTCGGCTAAATCCGCTAATCGCTTTATCTCAACAGCGTTAATTGAAAGGTTGCATCCAGAGCAAGCACCAGCAACCAATGCTGCAGCACCTGGCCCACCAGAATCTGCCCGCAGCTTCTCATAGAGATCTACTAATCCTTTTTCTATGGCGCTCACTGTTTTTGAGCGATCACTTGCAATACTTTCAAGCTCTGTATTGATCGCTGCCATTGCATTTTCTTTGCGAATCTCTAAATCTGCAATCACTGCAGCGAGTTCATCGCCTTCTTGTGAGAGTTTTGCAATGCTGGTTTGGATTGAATCCACCCTCATCATGATCTCTAGTTCAACTTCTTCTAACTCTGCTCTGCGCGTATTAAGTGTGCCAACTTCGTGTTGTAGTTGTTCTAACTCTTTTGGTGATGCAGAGCCCCCACTGAGGCGAGCTTCATCACGGGTAATTCTAGAAACAACTTGCTCAACATCTGCTTCGGCGCGAAGAAGTTCGCGTTTTACATCACTTAACTCTGTTTCAGCAGCAATTCGAAGATCGCGTGCGTTATTAAATTTGGTGGTTGTATTTGTTATTTCTAATAGCTCAGGAAGTGTTGATGCCTTATGACGCAATAAATTGCTCTGCTGATCAAATCTAGCAACATCTAAAATTGAGCGCTGGTTGCTGGGAGTAGCCTTCATCTTCATTTACCCCCACCGTAATTGATTTGTATCATGACAGTTTAGGTTAGGGGTGAGTTAAAACCAAAAGTAAAAGTAGTTGGGTTTTCAATTCTTGTGTTGGAGATTTCTCCAGTTAAACGTGGGCGGCGAGGGTTTCGAACCCCCGACATCCTCGGTGTAAACGAGGCGCTCTACCACTGAGCTAGCCACCCGGTATTGCAGGTTCGAATCTTAACTTACGAGCCCGCAATCTACTAAATCAGGCTTACAAATTTGCGATGGCTGCCTTGTAATCAGCGTTCTCGCGCGCTGCCCAACCGTTTTTAACTTCCCATCGCAAAACGCCTTGTTTGTCGATCAAGAAACTTCCACGAAGTGCGCAGCCTTTTGATTCTTCAAATACTCCGTAAGTTTTTGCAACAGCGCCATGAGGCCAAAAATCTGAAAGAACTGGAAATTCGTATCCCTCTTTTTCAGCAAAGACTCGTTGCACATATAGTGAATCGCAAGAGATTGTGATTACCTGCAGATCATCATTTTGAAATGATGAAAGATCATCACGAAGCGCACACAGTTCACCGGTGCATGTTCCTGTAAATGAGAATGGGTAGAACATGAGTAACACATTCTTCTTGCCCTTAAAAAATGAGAGGGTAACTTTCTCCCCATGCTGATTTGGAATTTCGAAATCAGGAGCTGCTTGTCCAATTGATAATGTCATTGGGTAAACTTAGCGCTTGAGCGACTTACGTGCCACTAGACGTGTTGCGGTCCAATCTTTTGCGAGCGCAATAGTTGATGTCTGACTAAGACCAGTAACTGGTGCAGCATCTTGAATATCACTTGGCTCTACATGTCCATCTCGGCCAACTTTTGGCGTTAGAACCCATATTGATCCGTTCTCTGCCAGATATGTGATCGCATCCATAAGTTCATCAACTAAATCACCATCGCCATCTCGCCACCAAATGATCACAGCATCTACGACATCGGTTGTGGTGTTTTCAATAAACTCAGTTTCAATAATTGTGCGAATCTCGTCTCGAAGTGTGGAATCACATTCACCGTCAAAGCCCACCTCTAGTACAAGGTCTCCTTTGGCTAATCCCATCCGCGTTGGCACGGGATAAGTCCACACAATCGGCCCAAGATGCGCAAGAGGTAAATTGGCTCAATTTTTGGGCCCGTTCAATTTCCACTTACAGGCCATTACACGCGAGAATAGGCACATGAGCGAAAACTTCGAGGCGCCTGATCTCAATATCGACCAGCTAGTTGATACCGATCCCTCTGAGTCTGCCGAATGGCGTGCATCCTTTGATGCGGCATTAAAAGCCGCAGGCCCAGTTCGTGCGCGCTACTTAATGCTAAATCTTTTGCAACATGCACGCGAACAAAATGTTGGAATCTCAGCCCTTCGCACATCTGATTACATCAACACTATTTCACCAGAACATGAAGCACCTTTTCCGGGTGATGAAGATTTAGAACGCAAGATTCGCCGAATAAATCGCTGGAACGCTGCAATGTTGGTTCACCGAGCACAACGTCCAGGAGTTGGTGTTGGTGGACATATTTCAACGTATGCATCCTCTGCTGCATTGTATGAAGTTGGCTTTAACCACTTTTTCCGCGGGCAAGATCATGCCGGTGGCGGAGATCAAATCTTCTTCCAAGGTCATGCAAGTCCTGGAATGTATGCACGAGCATTTTTAGAAGGACGACTTACTGAAAACCAATTAGATGGTTTCCGCCAAGAACTTTCACATCCTGGGGGCGGACTTTCTTCATATCCTCACCCACGGTTAATGCCAGAGTTTTGGCAGTTCCCAACTGTGTCTATGGGAATTGGGCCACTCAATGCAATTTATCAAGCACGCTATAACCGCTATCTACATAACCGTGGAATCAAAGATACGAGTGATCAAAATGTTTGGGCATTCCTAGGTGATGGCGAAGTAGATGAAGTCGATACATTGGGCGCAATTGGACTCGCGACTCGAGAGAAATTAGATAACTTAACTTTTGTAGTCAACTGTAATTTGCAGCGCCTCGATGGACCAGTACGAGGTAATGGAAAAATCATTCAAGAGCTAGAGGCGATTTTTGGTGGCGCTGGTTGGAATGTAATTAAAGTTGTTTGGGGACGAGGTTGGGATCCTCTTCTAGCAAAAGATCGAGAAGGTGCTCTCGTGAAAATCATGAACGAGACTCTCGATGGTGATTATCAAACGTTTAAGGCCGAATCAGGTAAGTATGTGCGCGAGCATTTCTTTGGAAAAGATCCACGCACGGCTGCATTAGTTGCCGACTGGAGTGATGATCAGATTTGGAACCTCAAACGAGGTGGCCATGACTATCGAAAACTATTTGCCGCATATACAGCTGCAACTCAAAAGAGTGGTCGTCCTACAGTTATTTTGGCAAAAACTGTTAAGGGCTGGACACTCGGTTCTCACTTTGAAGGTCGCAACTCCACGCATCAAATGAAGAAGATGACTCTAGAAGACATTCAAATGTTTAGAGACACTTTGCATTTAGATATTCCAGATTCGAAGTTAGATAAGTATTTGCCACCGTATTACTTGCCTGCACCGGACTCACCTGAAGCAAAGTATGTTGCAGAGCGGCGAGCAGAGCTTGGTGGTTCTATTCCGCGCCGTCGCTCAAAATCGCGTCCACTGACTCTCCCAGATGAGAGCGTTTATGAATCTGCAAAACGAGGCTCAGGACATCAAGAAATTGCTACAACTATGGCATTTGTTCGCATGCTAAAAGATCTTGTTAAAGATCCTGGCTTAGGTTCTCGAATAGTTCCAATTATTCCTGATGAGGCACGCACATTTGGTTTGGATTCTTTATTTCCTTCCCTGAAGATCTATTCACCTCACGGACAAAAGTACACAGCAGTAGACCGTGAACTTATGCTCTCCTATAAGGAATCAATCTCTGGTGTTATTTTGCATGAAGGAATCAACGAAGCTGGCTCTGTAGCATCCTTTACAGCAGTTGGTTCTTCATACTCAACACATGATGAGCCAATGATTCCAATGTATATTTTTTACTCAATGTTTGGTTTCCAGCGAACTGGAGATGGTTTCTGGGCAGCTGCAGACCAACTTGTTCGCGGGTTTGTAATTGGTGCAACGGCAGGGCGCACAACACTTAATGGTGAAGGATTGCAACACGAAGATGGTCATTCGTTACTGCTTGCAGCAACAAATCCTGCAGTAGTTGCATACGATCCCGGATATGCATTCGAGCTAGCACATATTGTTAAAGATGGTCTTCGAAGAATGTATGGCGAGAATAGTGAGAATATTTTCTACTATCTAACCGTCTATAACGAGCCTTATATTCAACCTGCCGAACCAGAGAATTTAGATGTTGCAGGTCTGCTCAAGGGTATGTATCTGTATTCACCTGCAAAGAAGTCTCGCAAAAAGAGTGCGCAGATTTTGGCATCAGGAGTTGGAGTTAACTGGGCCTTAAAGGCGCAACAACTTCTAAACGATGATTGGGGCGTTAGAGCCTCTGTTTGGTCTGTGACATCTTGGAATGAACTTCGCCGTGATGGTCTTGCTACTGATCGACATAATTTGTTGAACCCTAATGATCAGCGCCAAGCATATGTAACTACAAAACTTGCAGATGCAAAGGGGCCGGTAGTTGCCGTCAGTGACTACATGCGTGCTGTGCAAGATCAAATCTCTCCGTGGATAGATCAGCCTTTCTACTCATTAGGGACAGATGGTTTTGGATTATCAGATACTAGAGGGGCCTTGCGCCGGCACTTTAAAGTTGATGCAGAATCGATTGCGGTAGCTGTTCTGCAACAGCTAGTCGAAGCAGGGAAAATCAAAAAGAGCGTCTTAACAAAGGCTATGGCTAAATACAAGATTCACGACGTAACGGCGGCAGATGCTGGAAATACTGAAGGATCAGGTTGATCTTTTAAATTAAAAGATTGAGCTCGCTAATTCTTTTCTAGCAGAAACTAACCGCGGATCTCCTTGATCCACCAATGCAAAGAGATTAAGCAGGTGTGTCTTTACCTTGTTTTTGTCATCACCGGTGCAAGTTTTAATCAAAGTTAATAACCTTGAGAAGGCGGCTTCTACTCCTCCATTAACAATTTCTATATCTGCAGCTTTTAGTTGTAGATCAATATCTTGTGGAGATTTTTTTGACTCCTCAACAACTATATTGAGTTCAAGGCCCTCTGTTCTAATCAAAAGTTGAGTCTGTGCCAAGCCAAGTTTTGCTAAACTTTCATTTGGCTTTCTAGATAACCATTTTTTGTATGCTGTCTCTGCCAAGGCATAGTTTCCTGACTCTAAAGCCGACATCGCTTCCTCTTCTTCAGGTTCAATCTGCTCAACAGGTGCCTCACCAATTCCTTGCTGCGCCGAAAGTGTTAAAACTTTATCAATCACAAGACGAATTTGTGCTTCTGGATATGCTTGCTCAAACAATGGAACCATCTGCTCAGCAATAATTGCAACTGCATATGGAACATTTTTAGTTTGAAAAGCCTCTGCGATTTCTGGATGTGTATCGATGTTTACTCGTGCCAGACTCCACTTTGCTTGGTACTCAACCTCTAGCTTTCCGAGAGTATTCATCACATCTTGGGACTCAACACTTCTTGGTGACCACATTAGAACAATCACAGGTCTAACCAAAGATAGGGGCAAAATGTTGGAGTTTAGATTCTCAATGGTTACTTCAAGACCTGGCATTGGTACATCTGGATCAACCTTTGGCTTTGTCAAAGAACTCAAATCAAAGGCCTGCCCGAAATTAGGTGGCAAACTCATAGAAGCATCCTATCGAGCGCGCTAATTACCCTGCAAACAGCAATCTTAATCACCAAACTAACGCTCCCACACTTTAGAATAAGTCCATGGCAACTTCGAAGAGAATCAAAAAATCTGCTCCGGCGGTATCGAAACCAAAAAAGAAATTAAATGATTTTGGAGTATCGGGGCTTCCAATTAATAAAACACAGCCTTTCTACTTTGGATTTGTTGCCACATTAGGAGTATTGACTGCAATCATTTTATTGCGTGCACTTGAAAGCGTAAGTCAAATATTTGTCTTAATTCTTGTATCACTATTCTTAGCTACAGGATTAAATCCAGCTGTGGAGGCATTACGCAGACGTAATCTTTCACGTGGTTCTGCAGTCGCAGTAATTTTCTCATCTGTCATCCTATTTGTTGTGTTTTTTGCTTTTGTAGTTGTTCCTCCAGTTGTTAGCCAAGGATCCAATCTGATTGAAAATGCTCCACAGTTGCTAGATGATTTAATGAAAAATGGAACTATAAATAGTTTGAATGATCAATTTGGATTAATTGACACATTGCAATCTAGATTAAATTCTGTGACCTCTGATGGAACATTATTGGTCTCAACATTTGGTGGGGTAATTGGAGTTGGTCAGTCAATTCTTTCCGGATTCTTTACCGCACTGACTATCTTGGTACTTACGCTTTATTTCATAACCTCACTTCCACAAGCTGTATCCCTAGGACTTTCTCTAGTACCTGCATCTCGTCGGGAAAGAGTTGGAAAGTTAACAGAAGCAGTTATTCAGCGAATTGGTTTGTTTGTAGGTAGTCAGATCTTAATTGCTGCAATGGCTGGGGTTTTTGTTGTTCTATTATCATCGATTTTAGGAATGCCATCTCCGATCGCAATTGGAATGATTGTTTTTGTTGTGGCTCTCATCCCACTAATCGGACACTTCATCGGTACTGGCGTTGTTACTTTGATTGCACTAACGCAATCTCCTTTGATTGGTCTCGTCGCATTTGTGGCTTACGTGCTCTATGTTCAAATAGAGAACTATGTTGTGACTCCCCGAATAATGAAGCGAACACTCTCTGTGCCTGGTGCGGTAACCATAATCTCGGCCTTGATTGGATCATCACTTTTGGGGTTAGTAGGTGGATTGCTCGCCGTTCCCGTTGCTGCATCAATTATTTTGATTTTGGATGAAGTTGTAATTCCTCGAGCCAATAAAGCTTAAAATTCAAGAGGAAGTTTTACAACTTCACCAGTCACAATTGATGTGATTTCAGATAAAACTCTATGCACCGAAGGCTCCCCCAGCCAAAGGTGTTTTGCCTCATCGACTGCAATTATCTTTATTGAAGGAACTATAGAAAACCTACGGTGTGCTTCATCTGGCTTTAGATAATCATCTAACTCAGGGACAAGTGCGATCACTGGTCTTTGATCGCTATTCCAATATTTAAGTTGTTCATCGGTAGTTGTTCTAAGTGGTGGGCTAAGAAGGATCAAACCTTTGTGACGTGGATCTTTTGCATGTTGAAGGGCTAGGTCTGTACCAAAAGACCAACCTACAACCCATAGGTTTTCTAACTCTAAAACATCAAAGCAGTAGTTCAACATTGCTTCTACGTCGTAATGTTCGGCGATTCCATTATCGAATTCACCAGTACTTGTTCCGGCCTCACTTGAAGTTCCGCGTGTATTGAATCTAACCACAGTTAGACCGGCCATTGCAGGCAAACGATTTGCAGCTTTTTTGTAAATGTGACTGTCCATCATTCCACCTGCTGTCGGAAGTGGGTGTAAACATAAAATTGCTCCCTTGGACTTTTGTAATGGAGCTGCAACTTCTCCGACTAAAACAACACCGTCGTTGGTGGTTACGTGAAATGGGGTTCTAACTGATGGATAGATGGAGCCGGGACCAACTCTCATTTTCATGCTTCAGATTCTATCTCTAGGAGGCTAGGCTTATATACATGGCCAAATCATTTAAATCTTTCAATCCAGTTAACAATAAAGTTATAGGGACGTACCCAATTCAGTTAGGCAAAGAAATTGATCAAGTAGTAGCCAGAGCGCGAGTTGTATCTTCTAAATGGGTCAACCTTGGTTTTAACGGCCGTAAAAAAACTTTACTTGCCTGGAGTAATTACATTATTAAAAACATAGAAGAGATTGCATCAATTGTTTCTCTAGAAACAGGCAAGCCCCTCAGTGATGCAAGGCTAGAAGTGAGCATTGCTGTCAGCCATATTGGTTGGGCCGCGCGTCATGCAGAAGATGTTATGCGCACTTCTCATCGAGCACCTGGTGCTTTGATGGCGAACATGTCAGCCACTGTTGAACGCTCGCCTGTTGGTGTGGTGGGAGTAATTGGGCCATGGAACTATCCAATATTTACCCCGGTAGGTTCAATTGCATATGCATTGGCTGCAGGTAATACCGTTGTGTTCAAACCAAGTGAGTATACCCCTGGAGTTGGTGTTTGGTTAGAAGAAAGTTTTAGTTCTGTGGCCCCATTTGCAGACATCTTTACGACGATCACTGGCTTAGGTCAAACAGGTGCTGCGCTATGTAATAGTGCGATCGACAAGCTTTCTTTCACTGGATCAACTAAGACTGCAAAATTAGTAGCTGCTGCTTGTGCTGGAAATATGGTCCCTGTGGTTTTAGAGTGTGGCGGAAAAGATCCTGTGATCGTGGCATCAGATGCAAATATTGATCGCGCTGTTGATGCAACAATTTGGTCGGCAATGGCAAACTCCGGACAATCGTGCATTGGCGCCGAGAGAGTTTACGTTGATAAGAAAGTTGCTTCAGTATTTATCTCGAAAGCTGTTGAACTGGCCAAGAGATTAAATGCCGGTGCTCCTGGTGAAGGAAACTACGGACCTGTGACCATGCCATCTCAAGTAGATGTGATTACCTCACACTTAAAGGCTGCCATTAAAGATGGTGGAAAGTTTGCCTATGGCAGTGCAAAGTCTGTGCAAGCACCATTTGTTCAGCCAGTAATTTTGGTTAATGTCCCCGAAAACTCTACGGCAATTCGGGAAGAAACCTTTGGTCCAATAATCATCATTAATACTGTTGAAAATATGCAACAGGCCGTTGAGCTCTCAAACTCTTCAAGATATGGATTAGGGGCAAATGTTTGGTCAAAGCGCCAAGGCAAAAAAATCGCTTCACAACTTCATTGCGGAATGGTTGCAATAAACTCAACCTTCTCATTTGCTGCAATAGCCGCAGTGCCATTTGGTGGAGTAAAAGATAGTGGCTATGGCAGAGTTCACGGACCTGAAGGCTTACTGGAGTACACATATGCGCGCACAGTGGTTCGAACTCGATTTAATCTTCCTATCAACTTTTTGAGTTTCAAGCGTCGTGCAAAAGATGATCGGTTAGTAATAAAAGCTACTAAGTTGCTAAAGGGAAGATTAGGCTAATTCAAATTAAGTCTGAAAATATTTTGATTTAAAACTTTGGAGCATTTCTTGTTCGCTCAGTATTTGGGCGGCGATTATCTTTCTTACTCCAACAAGTGTTATGCCAATGCCGACGTCCATCTTCATCATATTCGAGCCAGGCAACAATGTGTGGTGTTGCAAGTGGAATCAGTTGATCACAACCTGGGCATCGATATGGCTTTGTGGAACCAGAACCGGTTAATCGACGAACAATGTATGTGCCATCTTTGTGATCTTCTGTACTCTCACCCGTAGAGGCGATGTTAATTTCCCGCGGTTCCACAGGCTTTTCTCGCTTTTTTGGATAATTTCTACGGGGGCTCACAGGGGTATTTTCGCATAGTAAAGTAGCGGTATGAGCCTCATCGAAGTTAAAGGCCTTAAAAAAAACTATGGTGATCTGCAGGCGGTTCGTGGGCTAGATCTTCAGATTGAACAGGGTGAAATCTTCTCACTTCTTGGACCAAATGGGGCAGGAAAAACAACAACAGTAGAAATTCTTGAAGGTTTCCGTACTCGTGACTCGGGAACTGTGAGTGTCTTAGGTGTTGATCCCCAAATTAAAGGTCATGAATCTCGCATATGGCGCAATCGTATTGGGATAGTTCTACAAAACTCTGCAGATGCTGGTGACTTAAGTGTTGGTGAAACCGTTCAACACTTCAGTAACTACTACTCAGATCCATTAGATGTTCAGGAAGTTATAAACAGTGTTGGTCTAGATGAAAAACAAGGTTCACTTATTCGAACGTTATCTGGTGGTCAACGTCGCCGATTAGATGTTGCACTTGGCATCATTGGAAACCCAGAGCTTCTTTTCTTAGATGAGCCCACAACAGGTTTTGATCCACAAGCTCGCCGTGCATTTTGGTCACTGATTCAACAGCTTCGAAATGATGGAACTACAATTCTTTTAACGACGCATTATTTAGATGAGGCACAGGCACTCGCAGATCGAGTTGCTGTTATAAATCATGGCCAGATTGTTGAGATCTCTACGCCTACAGAGTTAGGTGGACGAGCAACTGCACAGGCAACAGTTTCATGGCGTGATGGAGCACAGGTAAAGCTCGAGAAAACAGATAACCCAACAGCATTGGTTTCAAAACTTTCGGCAGATTTTGGTGGCGAAATCCCTGAATTGATCGTTACTAGACCGTCGCTAGAAGATATCTATCTTGAGATGATTGGGGATCCAAATGAATAAGGTTCCTAGCGCTCTTAAAATTGGCCTACGTCGTGGAAGTTTAGAGATAAAACAGTTTTCACGTCAAAGAGAGTCAGTAGTATTTACTTTGTTTTTTCCAGTTATTTTATTGGTGATTTTTGGTTCGGTATTTCAAAATACCATTGCCCCAGGAGTCACATTCTCTCAATACTTCGTAGCGGGAATGATTGCCTCAGGACTAGTCAATACCGGTTTTCAGGCATTAGCTATCACAATCCCTATGGAGCGAGATGTCGGTGCTCTTAAGCGCCTTAGAGGCACTCCGATGCCTGCATCTAGTTACTTCATTGGAAAAGCAATTCTAATTTTTGCAAGTATGGCTGTTCAGATAATCATGCTTCTAGGCTTTGGAGTTCTATTTTTTGGGTTAGAGATGCCTACTGAAATTAGTAAATGGATAACTTTTACTTGGTTAGTAATCTTGGGCAGTGCATGCTCAACAGCACTTGGGATCGCCTTTTCGATAGTTCCAAAGTCTGGCAGAGGCGCCTCAGCAGTTGTCTCACCGATTGTGATCATCCTTCAATTCTTTAGCGGTGTTTTCTTTGTCTTTACCCAGCTGCCAACTTGGATGCAACAAGTAGCAGCTATCTTTCCTCTGAAATGGTTGACCCAAGGTATGCGATCTGTTTTTCTACCAGATTCATTTGCAGCAGAAGAAGTTGCTAATTCATGGGAAATCGGAAGAACGTTTGTAATATTGATGCTCTGGTTAGCTATCGGAATCTTTTTCTCAGTTAGAAAGTTCAAGTGGGATCGTGATTAAGCGCTTACTTCTAGCGGTTCTAGTTCTTTCACTAATAACTCCTGCAGCTGTGTTGCCATCTCAAGCAGCAACTAATTCACCTGCGCCAACGAAGAAGCCAACTGCTAAACCAACGGTTACGAAGAAGCCAACAGCTAAACCAACGGTTACGAAGAAGCCAACTGCTAAACCAAAGGTTAAGAAAAAACCAAAGCCAAAGGCGACGTCAAAAGTTGCTCCCCTGCCAACTCCTTTTTGGCCCCCAAAAGGCTTTAAAGTAAGTAGCAATGGCAGCACCTTTGCAAAGATTCCTACAGTAGATGCACTTAAGGGGCTTTCTAATATTGATAAAGTTTTAGAGAAGTCACTTGCTGTCCAAGAAGACGGAGTTAGAGTCTGCGAAAAGTATGCGTGTGGTGCAATACAAGTAGCATCAACTGTTGGTTGTACTTACTGGATTGTTACCGCTGATGTTCGAAACCAAATTTCAGAAACAGATAGGACACTTAAGGTTTTAGGCCAACTTCGCACTACCTACGCAAAAACAGGACCCAAGCAGTTTGCAACTATTCTTTTAGTCAGTAAAGAGCTTTTAGATCCCCTTCACTCGATAGGAAACTTCAAAGCAGATTGCCGAAGTGATATTCCAAGTGAAACGGTTCCAACTACAACATATACAAGCAGTTCTTAGCGATTTGCTCCTGGAACCCAGAGTTGATCACCAATTTTTTTATTGGCATCTCTAGCTAATACAAAGAGGAGATCTGAACAGCGATTTAAATACTTTGCAGTGAGTGGATTTACTCCTCCGCCAAAGGCATGAATTGCAGCCCATGTGCGTCGCTCGGCTCTACGAACAACAGTGCGCGCAACATGTAGGTGTGCTGCTGCCGTAGTTCCTGAGGGAAGTACAAAAGATCGTAGGGGTTCTAGTGCTGCGTTGTATTTATCGATCTGCTCTTCTAAGTAAGTAATTTGTGATTCAAGAACACGAAGTGGTTCAAAAGCTGGTGAGTCAACGACTGGAGTGCAAAGATCTGCACCAACATCGAAAAGGTCGTTTTGAATTCGAATTAAAAGTGCGCGAACATCTTCTGATAACTCATCTGCTGCAAGTACAACACCGATCGTCGAATTAGCCTCATCAACAGTTGCGTAAGCCTCTAGGCGTGGATCATTCTTTGATGTGCGGCTCATGTCTCCAAGTGAGGTTGTGCCGTCGTCGCCAGTCTTTGTGTAAATGCGCGTTAAATTAACCATGGCCCTAGCCTATAAGTAGACTCCGCCTATGGCATCCCAAGTGGCATCTCTCGACCGCTTCCGTATCGTGGGGGGCATGCCACTTCACGGCCAGGTAACCGTTACAGGGGCTAAAAACTCAGTTTTAAAGTTAATGGCAGCATCTTTATTAGCCCCCGGAAAAACCGTTATACGAAATGTGCCTGCAATTGCAGATGTAGAGATTATGTCTGAGCTACTGACCCGATTAGGTTGCACAGTAGAAAGCAATTTAGGAATGCTCGCCATTGATGTTCCGGTAACTCTAGATCATCGCGCAGATTATGACTTGGTTAGAAAAATGCGTGCATCAATCAACGTACTGGGGCCGCTTGTTGCCCGAGTGGGTGAAGCAGAAGTAGCACTGCCTGGTGGAGATGCAATTGGTTCACGGGGTTTAGATTTTCACATTAAAGGATTAGAAGTTCTAGGTGCAATTGCACATATTGAACATGGATATGTCATAGCTAAAGCTCCCAAAGGTTTGATCGGTGCACCCATAGATTTAGATTTTCCAAGTGTTGGTGCAACAGAGAACATAATGACAGCGGCAGTCCTTGCTCGCGGAGTGACTACTATTGATAACGCAGCACGTGAACCTGACATTGTGGATTTAGGTGAATTTCTAATCTCAATGGGTGCAAAAATTCAAGGACTTGGTAGTTCTGTCATAACAATTACTGGAGTTGAGAAGCTCTCTCCGACTGATCACACAACAGTTGCTGATCGAATTATTACCGCTACGTGGGCATTTGCAGTAACTATGGCAGGTGGTGACATTTCTATTCACGGTGCTAGGCCAGAACATTTAGAACTACCTTTAGAGAAGTTGGCCTCAGCTGGCGCGATTATTACTTCGATTGAAAATGGAATACGCGTGCGGATGAATAATCGACCCCAATCAATTGATGTTGCAACATTGCCTTATCCTGGATTTCCAACTGATCTCTTACCTATCGTGATCGCATTGAATTCAATTGCCGAAGGGCACTCATTGGTGACTGAGAATGTCTTTGAATCTCGATTCATGTTTGTTAATGAACTCATCAGATTAGGTGCTCAAATTAGCGTGGATGGGCATCACGCATCTATTACAGGAATTGAAAAACTATCAGGCGCACCGGTTGAGGCACATGACATTCGTGCAGGTGCTGGTTTAATCTTGGCTGCATTAGTTGCAGATGGTGAAACGACTGTTGATCAGGCTTTCCATGTTGATCGCGGATATCCAAACTTTACTGAACAGTTACAGAGCTTAGGAGCTAAGGTGATGAGAGAATGAAAGATATGGGACCTGACCGTAACCTGGCGCTTGAATTGATTCGCGTAACTGAGACGGCGGCACTTGCAGCTAGTCCTTGGGTCGGTCGCGGAGAAAAAGACTTAGCAGATGGAGCCGCTGTAAAAGCGATGCGCGAGATGATTAACACTGTTGATATGCAGGGAGTAGTAGTAATTGGTGAGGGCGAAAAAGATAACGCCCCAATGCTTCATAATGGCGAGCAAGTAGGAAATCAACAAGGTCCTCTGTGCGATGTTGCAGTCGATCCAATTGATGGAACATCATTAACTGCAAATGGCATGAATGGTGCTATTAGCGTGATTGCTCTTGCACCACGGGGAACCATGTTTGATCCTGCTGGTGCGTTTTATATGGACAAGATAGTTACGGGTCCGGCAGCGGCGGCAGTTATCGACATAAATGCCTCTGTTGCTCAAAACATTCAAGCGGTGGCAAAGGCAAAGGGATTGAAGGTCGGTGAAATTACCGTTGTAGTTTTAAATAGACCGCGTCATGAAAAATTGATTAGTGAAATTCGCGCAGCAGGTGCACGCATCCGTTTGATTCAAGATGGTGATGTTGCAGCAGCAATTGAAACAGCCCGTCCAGATGCCGGTGTTGATTTACTCATGGGCGTCGGTGGCACACCAGAGGGAGTTATCACAGCAGCAGCCATGATCTGTCTAGGTGGAAGTATTCAAGGCAAACTCAATATTGATGGAAAGAATTCGGGACCAGTTCTTACTACCCGTGATCTAGTCTCATCAGATGATGTTTTCCTAGCAGCTACTGGAATTACTGATGGGGAGTTAGTTCACGGAATTAGATACACACCCTTTGGTGCATTAAGTCAATCAATAGTTATGCGTGGAAAGTCACGTACGGTTCGGATCATCAATACCGAACATCACTTGAATCAAGAATAGTTAAAACACCAGAAATTAAGAATTAAATAGCTAAAGCAAAGAAATAAAACTAAAGAAAACTAGAAGAATTTGTAAGAGTTTTTATTAGCCAACGGATTCGGTAAGAATTGAAACACGGTTGTTAGAAACTGATAAGAAGCCACCACTAACATTAAAGTTGGTAGTAGTTCCATCGGCAG
>Ga0209769_1000260_pt1 | contig 21164 bp, 17 predicted proteins | sample LauGreSuBDMM15DN_2_FD_187569 | JGI IMG/M metagenome (GOLD analysis project Ga0209769, IMG submission 187569) | Freshwater lake microbial communities from Lake Michigan, USA - Su13.BD.MM15.DN (SPAdes) (version 3) | ecosystem: Environmental > Aquatic > Freshwater > Lake | place: Lake Michigan, USA...
ATGGGTTTTGCCTGGGATATTTTTGTGTTCGGCGCCGAAGAAGATGGCGGCGATGCCAATTTGTCCGGCTTGACGGCTAAGAATGCATTTTCTTCCCCGGATGGTTTGTGGTTTAGCAAAGCCACTGGCATTTGCTGGATTCAGACCGACGACGGCGCCATGACCGATGAGACCAACTGTATGTTGCTGGCAGCTGTGCCCGGTCAAGTGGGTGATGGCGGCAAGGTCACCGTAAACAACGCAATGACCGTCAGCGGTGCCCCAGTCACTGGCAAGCAGGACACCTTCATCGGTGCGGCGCTTGGTGAGACCCGTCTGCGCCGTTTTCTAGTTGCGCCCAAAGGCGCAGAGGTCACCGGTATCACCGAGACCGAAGATGGCAAGACACTGTTTGTCAACATCCAGCATCCGGGAGAGAACACGCCGGCCCTTGGCAATGCAGCGCAATACAACTTGGAAAGCACCTGGCCAGGTAACGCTGGCTATGGTCCAGTGGGTCGCCCTCGCTCAGCGACTCTTGTGATTACGCGCAATGACGGTGGTCTGATCGGCGTTTAATCTGCGACCTAGGTAAAAAAGCCGCTGCTCCGAAAGGTGCAGCGGCTTTTTGTCAGTGGTGCTTGTTGTGCATTGATAGCACTCTACCTAAAATCGATTACTACTCAGCCACTTTCCGTGCTTCTGCAAACTAAAGAGCTGACGTATCCATCATTCGATAATGAGCTTTTGCGTGCGAACCACGTCGCGCCACGCTTGGTAATCAGCTTCAATAAACTTTGCCTGTGCTGCGGGTGTGCCTGGCATTGCATCGACAGCGTCCACTTTGAACCGAGCCAACACATCCGGCATGGCTAAGACCTTGTTCAATGCGGTATTGAGCTTTTCAATCACGACAGTTGGTGTACCGGCGGGAGCGGCAAGTGCAAAGAAGTTCAGTACGTCAAAGCCTTTGAATCCGGCTTCCGACATGCTGGGCACATCAGGCAAAGCTGGCGATCTTTTGGCGCTGGTTACAGCCAGTGGCTTAATTCGCTTGTCTTTGATAAGCGGTAGCAGCGCTGGTATGGTGCCTGTTACCAACTGCACCTCACCCGCCACCATGTCGACGGCTGCCGGTGCCACTCCGCGATAGGGGATATGGATGATAAAAGTTCCTGTTTTGGTCTTAAGTAATTCAAGGACCAAGTGGTTGACACCACCAGCACCCGCCGAGCCGTAATTCAGCACGCCTGGCTTTTGACGTGCAAGCGCGACCAGTTCCTGCATGGTGTTTGCCGGTAGCTGGTTGTTGGCGGCCCATACCAAAGGCCCGCTGGCAATCATCCCCACGGGCGTGAAGCTTTTTATTGGGTCATAGCCCGCTGAAGGCAGCGAGGCCGCCACCGTGGTGAAGGGCGATGCAACGAGCAGCAGGGTGTACCCATCTGCAGCTTGTTGAGCCACGAACTGCGTGCCAATGGCGCCCGATGCACCGGTGCGGTTTTCGACCACAAAGCTGGCGCCCAAAACTTCACCCAACTTCTGCGCAACCAGCCGTCCCATGGCGTCTGTACCTGCACCCGGGGCAAACGGGACAACAATTTTGACAGGCCGATCAGGGAATGTCGCTGCTGCGCTCTGAGCAAAAACAGTTGTCTGCGAAAGCGCGCAAAGGGCAAAGCCAGCAAGTAAGGTTCGACGAGACCAGGTTTGAAACGACTGCATAAATACCCTTACATTGATTTGTTTTGAACTTTAATGAATATGCTGCAAAAACATGACAGTGCTATGACACAACCCCTACGTTCACGGCTTTTTCCGGGTCTGAAAGTAAAAAGACCCGTTGCAGTGAATTCGGGAACAGAATGAGTCGATCCTCTCAGCTGCTGGTGCTGCGCTGCCCCATGAGGTGGTGCGTTTCGCCTTGGTTTATGCCTGGCGAAGATGCCAGGCCTTGGGTCTGGTAAAGGTCTGGATGCCGTAGGTGGACAGGGTCAGGCCAACGCCGGAGTCACCGTAGCCGCTCCAGGGAAGGCGCGGACTGACGCGGTCGCAGCAGTTCCAATACACGGTTCCGGCCCTGATCTGCGCTAGCAGTGTGCGTGCGCGGGACTCATTGGGTGTGAAGACGCCAGCGGTCAGGCCGTACCGGGTGTCGTTCATCAGCGCCACGGCTTCGGCATCGCCGCCCACCTTCTGGATACCGATCACCGGGCCGAAACTCTCCTCCTGCATGATTGTCATGCTGTGGTTCACGCCGGTCAAAACTGTGGGCGCAAACCAGTTGCCAGGGCCGGGCAGACGATGACCGCCACACTGCAGGGTCGCTCCCTTGGCCACGGCATCGGTCACCTGGGCCTCCAGCACATCGAGCTGCGGCGCGCGGGTGATGGCGCCAATGTAGGTGTCCTCCGCTGCCGGGTCGCCAAGCTTGAAGCCGTGCACTGTTGCCAGAAACGCGGCAACAAAGGTCTCATAGATGGACTCATGAACATAGATGCGCTCCACCGAGCAGCAGCTCTGGCCGGTGTTGTACATGGCACCATCGGCCAGCGACTCGGCCGCCACCTGTGGGTTGGCGTCATCGCAGACGTAGGTTGGGTCCTTGCCGCCGAGTTCGAGCTGCAGTTTGACCAGGCGCGGCCCCAAGGCCAGGGCGATGCGGGCGCCGGTAGCATGCGACCCCGTGAAAAACAGGCCGTCAATTGGCTGTGCCTGTAAGGCCACGCCCACCTCGGCGCCGCCCACCAGGGCGATGAACACGTCAGCAGGTACGCCTGCGGCATGCAGTAGGCGGGCCATGGCCAACCCAGTCAATGTGGCGTATTCAGAAGGTTTATATAGCACGGCATTACCGGTCAGCAGTGCCGGCACAAACACGTTGCCACCGACAAACCAGGGGTAGTTCCAGGCAGAGATATTGACCACCACGCCCAGCGGCGCGTGCTGGATCTGCTCCGTCATACCGCCTTCAGCGAACACGGTTTCGGTGGCCAGGCTGACCTCCACCGCGCCCAGAAAGAAGTCGATCCGGCCCATCAGGCCGTTGAGCTCGTTGCGCGACATCTTGATCGGCTTGCCAGTTTCGCGGGTCATGATCGCAGTCAGCGGTTCGAGTTCGGCCCGCACCGCGGCAGCAAAGCGCTCGATACAGGCCTTGCGGGTAGCCAGCGGTGTAGCGGCCCAGGCAGCCTGGGCAGCGCGGGCACGCCCGGCTTTGACGGCCACCGACGCCGCGTCATCCGCGTCCACGGTGGTGATCAGGGCGCCAGTGGCGGGGTTGTGAATGGCAAGTTGGTTCATACAGTGGTTTGGGTATCAAAAGGGGGTGAAGTTTTGGCGGCCTTGCAGGCCTGAAGAAAATCAGCCAAGAGCGGTGCATCATCCAGCGTGCCTAGGTCCGCCCGGTGAAATTCGGGGTGCCACTGCACCGCTGCCACGTAACCGGCTCCTGTGTGTCGGATCGCTTCGATCATGCCGTCGTCCGGGCAGCGCGCCTCGACCTCGAAGCCGGGTGCCAGGTCTTTGATGCCCTGGTGATGAATACTGTTGATTTTGTAGCTAGAACTGCCCGCCAGAAGCTGGCTAAGCCGGGTTTTCGGCACCACGGCCAGTTCGTGGAAATTCTGGTCGTAGGCCTCGGCGTCGCGGTGTTTCAGTGCTTCAGGCCGCTGCGTCGAGATGTCCTGGTACAGCGTGCCGCCAAACGCCACATTGATTAGCTGCAGGCCGCGACAAATGCCAAACACCGGCTTACCAGCTGCCACGAAGGCATTCACCAGCGCTTGCTCGTAAAGGTCGCGGATGCGGTCGCCACTCCAACGCTCCTGCAAGGGGGTTTCACCGTAACTGCCGGGCCAAACATCGGCACCGCCGTGCAGGACCAGGCCATCGAGCCACTGCGCGTAATCGTCAACATGCACATCGCCCCGAGCGGTATCGCCCGCGGGTGAAGGGATCATTACTGGCAGGGCGCCACCGGCCATTAGCCAGTGCGCCATCGACTGTTCGACATACTGCAGGGTTTTGCTGGCAAAGGCGTTGCGCGCTGGGTCCGGGTGGAAGAAACAAGCGCTGATGCCTATCTTGAGGCGTTGGCTTCCCATCACATGGCCGCCTTGAACAAAGCCTCAAAGTCGGCCGCGGTGCAGGGGCGGGGGTTTGTCTGGTGGCAGATGTCGGCCGTGGCAATCGCCACCAGCCGCGGCAGGTGCACGGGCGTGACACCGTGTTCAGCTAGGCCGCCGCTGATGCCAATACTGGCCTTGAGTGTTTTAAGCCACGGCACAAAAGCGGCGCCACCGCCGGACACCCCGCAGACATGGGCAAGTTCGTCAAATTTGGCCGGTACCGCGCTCAGGTTCCAGGCCAGCACGGTGTCAATCATCAGTGCATTGGCTAGGCCGTGGTGAAGATCACACACTGCGCCCAGCGCGTGTGCGCAGGAGTGGACCGCGCCCAGGTCCTTTTGAAAAGCAATCGCACCCATCATCGAGGCCATCATCATGTCGCTGCGCGCCTGTAGGTTGGTGGGCTGCTGGACCGATGTCAAAAGGGCGGCGGCGGCAATGCGCGTGCCTTCGAGCGCGATGCCGTCGCATAGCGGGTGGTAGGCCGGAGACAGGTAGCTCTCGATGTTGTGCGTCAGAGCGTCCATTCCGGTGGCAGCGGTCACTGCAGTCGGCAGGCCAAAGGTAAGCTCCGGGTCGGCAAACACCACCTTGGCTAGGATTTTCGGACTGAACACCACACGCTTGAGGTGGGTATCGTTCTCACTCACCACGCTAGAGCGACCCACTTCTGAGCCAGTGCCCGAGGTGGTGGGTAGCGCCACAAAATAGGGTAACGCGTGCACGATCGGTCGTACCTGTGGATGGTCCCACACGTACTCCAGGATGTCGCCCGGGTGGGTTGCCACGATGCCGACCACCTTGGCCACGTCCAGTGCAGCGCCGCCGCCAAAGCCGATCACGCAATCGGCGTCATGCGCCTTGTATGCGGCTGCGCCGTCCATCACCTGGCTGCAGGTCGGGTTACCGAACACGCCGGCAAACACCGCCACGTCGAGCCCTCCCAGGTGGGTTTGGAACTCGGCCAGCACCGGCAGCGCGCCCAGCGCCCGGTCGGTCACGATCAGCGGGCGTTTGCAGCCGACCTCAAGCAAATGGGCGGCCACCAGTTTGCGCGCACCGGCGCCGAAACGAATAGGGGTGGGAAAGGAGAAGTTGGTAATGTTCATGGTGTCAGATGATCTCGAAGTAACGTTTCATTTCCCAGTCGGTCACGGCGTCTAGCCATTGTCGCCACTCCCAGTCACGGGTGGCGGCAAAGTGGTCAACAAAACCGTCGCCCAGCCAGTCGCGGGCGATCGCGGACTTCTGGAAGTTGCGGGTGGTTTCAATTAGGGTGCGCGGTGCGCGCGGGATGTGTTCAGCACCGACATTGGTGCCGGTGATGGGCGGCGCGGTCAGTCTCAGACCCTTCTCTACGCCGTCCAGTCCGGCGGCAATCACCGCCGCCATCGCCAGATAGGGGTTGACGTCAGCACCGGGGCAACGGGTTTCCAGCCGGGTGGCCTTGGGGCTGCCGGCAATGACCCGAAAACTGGCGGTTCGGTTGTCGATGCCCCAAGTCGGCTTGACCGGAGCCCAGAAGCCGTCGACCAGGCGCTTGTAGCTGTTGATGGTGGGCCAGATCATGGGCGCAAAGTCCATCATGCAGGCCACTTGGCCGGCAAGGTAGCTCTCGAACAACTTGCTCATCTTGCGCGGGTTATTTGCATCAAAAAACAGGTTGGTCTTGCCGTCCGAAAGACTCTGGTGGATGTGGCCGCTGCAACCGGGCAAGTTCTGGTGCGGCTTGGCCATAAAGCTGGGCATGATGCCAAAGCGAGCTGCAATTTCCTTGGTTCCGGTTTTGAACAACAGCGCGCGGTCGGCCTGCGCCAAAGCCTCACTAAAGCCAATGGCCGCTTCAAATACACCCGGACCAGTCTCGGTGTGCAGACCCTCCACCGGCACGCCAAAAGCCAGCATCTCGTCCATCAGGGCGTTGAAGAACGACCTGTTCTGGTTCATGCGCAGCAGAGAGTAGCCAAACATGCCCGGTGTCAGCACCTCAGGGGCCACACCTTTTTTGGCAGCCCAGCTTTGCGATGTCTCGGCAAAGTTGAACCACTCGAACTCCATACCAGTCATGACCTGGAAGCCCATTTTTTCGGCACGCTTGAGCACCCGTTTCAGGGCTTGGCGCGGACACTGGGCGTGCGCTGTACCGTCCTTATTGACAAATTCCCCCAAAAAGAAGGGTACGCCGTCGTCCCACGGCACGTGGCGCGCGGTGTCGAGGTCAAGCCGCGCTAATGCGTCCGGGAAACCGTGTTGCCAGCCCGTGGCGGTGGTGTTGTCGTAGGTGTTGTCCATCATGTCCCATCCCAACACCACGTCGCAAAAGCCGAAGCCACCACCAGGATAGGGCTCGGCCGCTCCGAGAAATTTGTCGCGGTGCAGGTACTTGCCGCGCAACACCCCGTCAATGTCGCTCACCGCCACCTTGACCTTGGTGGCATTTGAGCTTCGCACCGCCGCTACCGCAGGATGCTCAAGTGCTGTATTTTTTTTTGTAGTTGCCATGTATGTTGGATCCATTCGTTAGGTTCATTTGAGGGGCTCAACTTGCTGCAAAGCGGCTGGCGGCGAACGGTGCCAAGTCCAAAGCTGGCGTACGCCCAGCAACCAGGTCAGCCACCAGGGCGCCACTGATACCCCCCAGCGTTACCCCAATGTGTTGATGACCAAAGGCATAAATCACCCTAGCTGAATCGCGCGAACGCCCCAGCACCGGTAAACCGTCGGGCAGCGTGGGCCGCAAGCCCAGCCAGGGCTCACTTGGCGCGCCTAACCCGGGCACGGCGCGTTTGGACGAGAAATGCAATAAATCCAACAGGCCCTGGTGGCGCTGGGGCTTCATGCCCGCCAACTCAACGGTTCCTGCCACTCGCAGGCCCTGCGCCATGGGCGTCATGTAAAACCCGCGCTCGGCCCAGCCGATAGGACGCGAGATAAGGCCAGAGGCGCCAGGGTACATGATGTGGTAGCCACGCTCGACCTCCAGCGGGACCTCGTCGCCACACTGGCGCGCCAGCGGTTTGGAGTGGGCGCCGGCGCACACTACAACCCAGTCGTGGCCGGTCGGGCCAGCGTCGGTGCTGACGTGCACCGCGCCGACTTGTGGTCGCAGTCCGGTGACCGCGCTGCTGGACATCTGCATACCGCTCGCCACCAGCGAGGTGGTTAACGCGCGCAGGAAGTCGGCCGGGCTGGATAGAAACCAAGAGCCCTGGTAGAGCAAACCCCGGTCAAAAATTGGGGCCAGTCCCGGCTCTAAGCGGGCGATGTCGTCGCGCCCCTGCACCGTGAAGTTGACGCCCAGCGAGCGGCGCAGCGCCAGCGTTGATTCAGACGCGGCAAAGTTAGCAGCGCCCGAGTACAGGTACAGGCACTCGCTGGGCTTGACAAAGGCCGCCAGGTTGGCCTGCGACGTCATCTGGGTATAGCCGTCTTGCGCCCGCGCCAGCAAGTGCGACAACGCGGTGGCCGAGGCGATATAGCGCCGCCGACCGGAGCTGGCAAGAAAGCGAAGCAACCAAGGCGTGATCTGCGGCAAGTAGGACCAACGCAGGCGCAACGGACTGTCTCCCGAAAGTAAGTAGCGTGGCAGGTCACGAAACACCGAAGGGTTGTTGACTGGGATGCAGGCGTAGTTGGCAAAGGTGCCGGCATTGCCAAAAGAGGCGCCACCAGCTACGCCGGCCGGGTCATAGACCGTAACCTGGTGGCCGTCCTGCATCAGCCAGTAGGCACTGGACAGGCCGACAAAGCCGGCGCCGATGACCGCGACCTTGGCCATAGCTTAAATCGGCAGGCGGTCGCGCAGCCGGTAGTAGCCGATCGATGGCGCCAGAAACCAGGGGTTGCCGCTGTATAACGGCCGGGTTTGAAACGCCAGCCCGTTCAGTGCGGTCTGCCCCTCTTTCAGGCCCAGCACCTGCTGCCCGATGCGCATGCCAAAGTAGCTGGAGGTACCGACACCTGCGCCACAGTAGCCCATGGCGTAGTGCATACCCTCGTGCTTACCCAAGTGCATCAGTTCATCAAAGGTGTAAGCAACAAAACCGCACCACGAGTGGCTGATCGGAACTTCGGCTAGCTCAGGAAAAATGGACGCCAAGTCTGCATGCAGCTTGGGACCACTCACGAGCGGGTTGGTTTCCTGGTGCGACACCCGTCCGCCAAATAAAATGCGTCGCCGGTCGGGAGAGGATCGGTAGTAGAACACCACCTTGCGCGTGTCGCTGACGATGCGGTTCTTGGGAATCAGCCGGTCCATTAGACCCTCAGGCAGAGGGTCTGTTGCGATCATGTAGCTGCCGATCGGTATTACACGGCGCTGCAGCCAGGGGGTCAGGTTGCCGGTGTAGCCGTTGGTGGCAATCACCACATCACGCGCCAGCACAACACCACGTGCCGTGGTCACGCGAAACTGCGCGCCCTGCTTGTCAATGGCGCTGGCCGGGCAGCGCGGGGCTACCTGCACCCCTGCCGCCAGTGCCCGCTCCAGCAAGCCCTGGTGGTAGCGTGCCGGGTGCACCGAGCAGTGCTGTTCGTAGACCACGCCACCCCAGTAACCATCCGAGCCCAGTTCGCGCCGCTGTTCGGCGCGCGGGACTACGTGGGCCCGAACCTCCAGCCCTTTGGGTTGATTTGCCAGCTTGGCAGCCAGGGCTTCGTATTGGGCCGCGTTGTGTGCTGCATGAAAGCGCCCGACCTGGCCGAAGTCGCAATCAATGCCTTCGCTGCGCACAAACTCCGCGATCCAAGTCAGCGACTGCTGACCCTCTCGCAAGATGCCAAATGCACGGTCCTTACCGTGGCGCTTAGCCAGTTGGTCGAAGCCGGGCTTGATGCTGGTGGATACTTGGCCTCCATTACGCGTGCTGCAGCCCCAGCCAGCCTCTTCGGCATCTACCACAAGGGTAGAGCGACCGCCGCGCGCGGTTTGCAGGGCAGCATGCAGGCCTGTGTAGCCCGCACCTATCACCAAAACATCGACCGTGGCGGGCAGCACGGCATCGGGCAGGCTGGGCCTCTGGGCGTCATCCCACCAGTAAGGTGTAATTTGGCAGTGGGCCATCAGGTCGTCGTGGGTCATGGGGCGTGTGTCCTGGTTGCGGCCAGCACCATATCGGCGCCTTTTTCGGCCAGCATAAGGGTAGGGGCGTTGGTGTTGCCCGAGGTGAGGGTGGGGAAAACGGAGGCGTCAATCACTCGCAAGCCCTGTAGGCCATGCACGCGCAACTGAGCGTCCACCACGGCTTGGCGCGGGTCTGTGCCCATGCGGCAGGTGCTCACCGGGTGGAACACGGTGGACGCGCGCTGAGCGATGTCGTCCATGATCTGGGCGTGCGACTGTACGCTGGGCCCCGGTGTGAGCTCTTGCTCAATCACGGCCTGGAACGCGGGGGTAGCCGCCAGCCGGCGCACCAAGCTGGAGGCGGCGAACATAGCGTCCCGGTCATGTTGCGTGGCGAGTGAATTGGGCACGATGCGCGGTGGCTGTAATGGGTCGGTACTGCGCAGAGACAGGAAGCCGCGGCTGTCGGGCCGGCAAGGCTGTGCGCTCAGGGCAAAGCCGGGAAATGCGTCGGGCGCCGTCAGCTCACGCTTGCCCGGCACCGCGCGCTGGTAGCTCAACGGCGAGAAATACAGCTGCATATCGGGGTGCGCCAGCCCCTCGCGCGATCGGCAAAAACCACCGCCTTGGTTGACGCTGAGCGCCAGCGGGCCACGTCGGGTAGTCAGATACTGTAGGCCAGCCCACAGCTTGGCCGGCCAGGGCCCCAGCTGGTTGTTGAGAGTAGGCACTCGCGAGCGGTACACGTAGTCGATGCACAGGTGATCTTGCATGTGCTGGCCTACGGCCGGGCTGTCCAGCACCAACGGCAGTTGCAGCGCTGACAGCGCGTGCGCAGGCCCTACACCGGAAAGCTGCAGCAGTTGCGGCGTGTTGATGGCGCCTGCCGCCAGAATCACTTCGCAGCGGGCGCGGCTGCTGTGACGCTGGCCGTGCTGCAAGTACTCGACTCCGGTAGCGCGCAGCCCGTCAAAACAGATGCGCGTTGCCAGCGCGTCGGTCTCGACCCGCAAATTGGCACGCCGGCGCGCCGGGCGAAGGTAGGCGCTGCTGGCCGACGCCCGCACGCCATGGCGGGTGGTAATTTGGTTGATGGCCACTCCCTCGTTGGAGGCGCCGTTGATGTCCGGGTTACGCACCAGACCAAGCTGCTCGCCGGCACGCAGGTAGACCTCACACAAGGGGTGCATCTGGCTGGAGACGTCGCTCACGTGCATCGGCCCATTGGCGCCTCGGGTCTCGCTGGGTCCGTGCGGACTGTCTTCGAGCTTCTTGAAATAGGGCAGCACATCGGCCCAGCCCCAGCCGGTATTGCCCAGCGCAGCCCAGTCGTCAAAGTCGCGCCGCTGACCTCGGATGAAGACCATGGCGTTGATGCTGCTGGAGCCGCCTAATACCTTGCCGCGAGGCCAGTAACCTTGTCGCTCAGCGAGTCCTGGATCGGGCTCGGTGCGATACATCCAGTTGACCTTTGGGTTGTAAAAAGACATCCCGTATCCAATGGGGGCCTTGAGCCAGAAACGCTGGTCACTGCCACCGGCCTCCAGCAGCAGCACGCGGTGGCGCCCAGACGCAGTCAGCCGATTGGCCAGCACACAGCCGGCCGATCCAGCACCAACTACGATGAAATCAAATTCGCTCATACGCTTGCCATTAAATACAACTTGCGGATCATCCCACTGGCATTGGATGGGTGAACAGGTCCGCTTTAGCCAAAATTACAGGCCACTAGCGGATTACCGTGCTGACTCCTTGCGCTTGCCGGCCAGGCGCATTCGGGCTTCTAGCACTTGCGCCAGCACCTCGACGCCTGCGGTGATCAGCTTGGGCGAAACGCCTGCATATCCCAGCACTAGGCCGTTGAATTCCACAGGTGCCAGCGCGTATCGGCTGATGGGAGAAGCGCTGACCTGTCGCTGTTCGGCATCGCGGGAGATATCCATTTCTGAAATTGAAGCTGGCAGCAACGCTATGGTGTGAAGGCCGCCGTGTGTCGGCTGTACATCAAGCAGGCCGGCCAGTCGCTGTTGGGCACAGGCCAGCAGTACATCGTGGCGCTCCCGGTAAATCAGGCGCATGCGACGTACATGCGACGCAAAATACCCCTCGTCGATAAATTCGGCCACTATTGCCTGAGTATGTGAAGGTACTCCCGACAAAAAATTGCTCATGATGGTGCCAAAGGTGTCTACCAGCGTCGGCGGCACCAGCACATAGCCCAAGCGCAGTGCCGGAAACAGCGACTTGCTGAAGGTGCCGACATAAATCACTCGGCCGTTGGTGTCCACACTCTTGAGCGCAGGCGGTGGCCGTCCGGTGAAGAAGAATTCGCCGTCATAGTCGTCCTCAATCACCCATGCACCGGCGCGCTCGGCGGCGCTCAGCAGGGCAAAGCGACGCTCCAGGCTCATCACGTTGCCCATGGGCTGCTGGTGGGACGGCGTTACAAATGCCAGCCGGAACTGTGGACTCAGGCGCAGTGCCTCGTCCACCCGCAAGCCCTCGGCATCAACCGGAACCGGAACCAGGTTCGCGCCGCAAGCGATCAGACTGTTACGCGCACCGATGGCGCCGGGGTTTTCAAACCAAACGTTCTCACCCGGGTTAAGCAGGGTCGAACCAATCAAGTGAAAGGCCTGCTGCGCGCCACCAACGATAAAAATTTGTTCGGCTTCGCAGGCGATGCCGCGGTTGACGCGCAGGTGGGAGGCCAGCGCGCGCCGCAATTGAGGCAAGCCGTCCGGGTCTCCATAGCCCAGGATGTCGTCACGTGCGCTGCGCAGGTACTTGGCCGACAGGCGAGCCCATTGCGCCATCGGAAACACATCAAACGCTGGCAGCGCGGTGGTGAAGGCGCGAGCGATGTGCGGCAGCCGCTTGCGGTCACCAAAGCGGCTCACGGCCTGCGCCATCATGCTAGACAGTTGCGGAGCGGTGTGAACCAGCATTGGCGCATTGGGCTGCTGCGGCTTGGGTCGGCCTTGGTTGAGTGCGGCGCTCACAAAAGTGCCGGCGCCGGTTCGGGACTCCAGCAACCCCTCGGCCACCAGGCGGTCAAAAACCTCTATCACTGTGTTGCGCGACAGGCTCAAATCGCGCGCCAGTGTGCGGCTGGCCGGAAGGCGTTCACCAGCCAAAAAGCCACCAGTCAAAATTATTTCACGAAGCGCAATGCATAGCTGGGTGCTGACCGGTTGTTGGGCGTCACGGTCGATCTGGATTGACAGGAGTAGCGAGCCGCCTGCGCGCTTGACCATCAGGTGTTAGGCATAAAAAACATCAGAATATGGTATCACCAATTGTTCAAAATGGACCTGTGAGTCCATCCAATTACCAACGATTATGAGGACATGAAGATCAAAAAAATTGAAACGTTTTCTGACCCATTTGTTAGCTTCACCCGCGTAACTGCCGAAGACGGCAGCCAGGGCTGGGGCCAGGTGTCACCTTACCACGCCGACCTCACGGCGCAAATTCTGCACCGCCAGGTGGCGCCCTATGCCCTGGGTCATGACGCTACTGACATCCATGGTCTGAGTGCCCTGGTGCCTGAACGGGAGCATAAGTTTCCGGGCTCGCATCTGTACCGGGCTCTTTGTGGCGTGGAGACCGCCATGTGGGACCGGCTGGGCAAAGCTGAGGGTAAGTCGGTTTGCGAATTGCTGGGTGGCGCGCCGCGGCGACTGCGCGCCTATGCCTCTTCCATGAAGCGCGACATCACACCCAAGGACGAGGTGCGTCGGATGCAGGGCTTGCGCGACCAGTATGGCTTTGACGCCTTCAAGTTCAGGGTCGGCGCTGAATACGGCCACGACAAGGACGAGTGGCCCGGTCGCACCGAAGAAATAGTGCCCGCCATGCGCCATGGCTTAGGAGATGCCGTTGAACTGCTGGTGGACGGCAACAGCTGTTACTCGCCGGCACGTGCCATCGAGGTCGGCCAGCTGTTAGAGGCCAACGGCATCTGCCATTTCGAGGAGCCCTGCCCGTACTGGGAGCTGGAGCAGACACGCACCGTGCGTGAGGCTTTATCGATCGACGTAACCGGCGGTGAGCAGGACTGCTACCTGCCAATGTGGAAGCACATGATTGACATGCACGCGGTGGACATAGTCCAGCCCGACGTCTGCTACATGGGGGGCATGGTGCGTAGCCAGCAGGTAGCGCAAATGGCGCACGCGGCCGGTCTACCTTGCACGCCGCACAGCGCCAACCTGTCTCTGGTGACAATTTTCACCATGCACCTGCTGTGCGCCATTCCCAACCCAGGCAAGTACTTGGAGTTCTCCATCGAGGGCCCCGACTATTACCCCTGGCAAGAGGGTTTGTATGTGGAGTCTCCTTACAAGATCAAGGATGGCCATATCGCTTTGCCGGCCGGCCCGGGCTGGGGCGTGGAGATCCATCCCGACTGGTTGCAGCGCGCCAACTACCAGATGAGCGAGGTGAGCTGAGTGACCCCGGAACTGCAGCGCTTGGTGCAAGAGGCACAGACCACCGGCACGCTGGCAGGTTTACCGAACTACCACTTCATTGACGGCGTAGCCGTGACTTCAGCCGATGGCGGGACTATGGATACGCTGGACCCTGGCACTGGCCGGGTTTTTGCTCGGTTTGCTGCCGGGCAGGCGGCAGATGTTGATCTCGCCGTGCAAGCGGCCAACCGCGCCCTAAAGGGCCCTTGGCGCGATATGTCGCCAGCGCAGCGCGGCCGCGTGCTGCACCGGATAGCGGAGCTAATTCGGGCCAACGCAGCGCGCCTGGCCGTGGTTGAGACTTTAGATTCCGGCAAGCGGCTGGTGGAGGCCCTAGGCGACGTGGCTGGCGCCGCCAACTGCTTTGACTATTACGCCGGTGCTTGCGATAAACACCAGGGGGACAGCCTGCCGCTGGGGCCGGACTACCTGGCCTACACCCTCAATGAGCCAGTGGGCGTCACCGCCCACATCATTCCATGGAACTACCCCTTGTCTACCGCCGCACGCGGCTTGGCGCCGGCACTGGCCGCCGGCTGCACCGTGGTGGCCAAACCGGCTGAACAAACGCCGCTTACCGCCCTGATGCTGGCCGAGCTGTGCCTGCAGGCAGGTGTGCCGGCCGGGGTTTGCAATGTGGTGACTGGTACTGGGCGCGACGCTGGCGCTGCGCTGGTGCGCCACCCCGGCATCCACCACATCACCTTCACCGGCTCGGTTAACACCGGCATCGATGTGATGCGCTCTGCCGCACCCAACATCACCAGGCTGGTGCTGGAGTTGGGTGGCAAGTCGCCGCTGCTGGTGCTGGCCGATGCCGATCTGGAACTGGCCGCCGACAACGTGATGGGTGCTATTTTTGAAAACGCAGGGCAGATCTGTTCTGCTGGCTCGCGCCTGCTGGTCGCGCGCCAGGTACATGAACAATTCGTGGCAAGGGTGGCGGCGCATGCGCAGGCTCTAAGTTTGGGCCATGGCCTGCGCGATCCCGGCATGGGCCCATTGAGTTCCGAGGCGCACCTGATCAAGGTTGCGGGCTACGTGGAACGGGCGCAGGCGCGCGGTGTTGCAGTCCGTACCGGAGGAAACATCCGACCGGACCCGCAGACTGGACTTGGTTGGTTTTATGAACCCACCGTGCTCGACAACCTCGCGCCAAATGATGAGGCAGTGCAGGAAGAAATTTTTGGTCCGGTGCTTTGTGTACAGGTTTTTGACGACCTGTCCGAGGCGCTGGCACTTGCCAATGGCACGCAGTTCGGCCTGGTGGCGGGCGTCTTTACCCGCGACCTGAGTACCGCGCACCGCCTAGCGCGTGACCTCGACGCAGGGCAGGTGTACCTCAACGAGTTCTTTGCTGGGGGCATCTCGGTGCCTTTTGGTGGCAATAAGCGCTCTGGATTTGGCCGTGAAAAAGGGCTGGAAGCATTGAGCAGCTACAGCAAGATAAAGAGCGTGGTAGCACGTTTGTGATCGCCATCAGCTTGTCATATTGGTATGTTGATGTTTCGAGAATGGCCCTAGTGTGAAGACCACTCGGTTTCTAAAGTGAGCACCGGGAGACATGCTAGGCCACATTGGTGCTGGCACCTATAAATTTTTTTAACAGGAGTGTTGCGATGATGATGAAAATTTTCAAGAACCGTTGCGTGGCGCTGGCCACGGCAGCCCTGGCGACCGGTTTTGCCGGCCATGCAGCTGCCCAGTTGACCGTGGTGTCTTTTGGTGGCTCCTATCAGGAAGCCCAAAGCAAGTCTTTGTTTGTGCCAGCGGCCAAGGCCCTTGGCCTCAATATCAAGGAAGAAACCTATACCGGTATTGCAGCAGTAGCGCTGCAGGTTAAGGCCGGCGCCGTGACCTGGGACGTGGTCACCAGCGGCTCAGGTGGTGCGGCGCGCTCGGGTGCCGAAGGCATGTTGGAACCACTCGACTACAAGATGATCGACGTGTCCAATTTCGTGCAGGGCTCTGCACAACAGTTTTATGTTTGCGGTGATGTGTTCTCCACCGTCCTGGCTTGGAACACCAAGACCTACGGCGATAAAGGTCCGCAAAACTGGGCAGATTTTTGGGACGTGAAGAAGTTCCCGGGTAAGCGCTCCTACCGCAAGGGCGGTGAGGGCGTGCTGGAGCCAGCGTTGATGGCCGACGGCGTTCCCGCTAACAAGGTTTATGAGGTACTTTCCGCACCTGGTGGTATCGAGCGCGCAATCAAGAAGATCAAGGATCTCAAGCCCCATGTGGCGGTGTGGTGGTCGTCAGGCGCGCAGCACGCGCAACTGATGAAAGACGGCGAGGTCGACATGATTACCGGCTGGAACGGTCGCTTCGACGGAGTGGCCAAGGACGGTGCTAAAGTCGCCTACACCTTTAACCAAGGACTGGCGGATTATGATTGCTACGCTATCCCCAAGGGCGCGCCTAACAAAGCCAATGCCATGAAGTTTCTCAGCGAGATTAGCAAGGCTCCTTACCAGGCAGAGCTAACCAAGTACATCACTTACGGCCCGACCAACAAGAAGGCCTACGAGGGCAATGCCATTCCCGCTGCTTATGCCAAGCAACTGCCGTCGCATCCTGACAACCAGGTGAAGCAGCTGCCAATTGACCAAAGCTGGTACATCAAAAATGGCGCCCGGGCTTCTGCCCTGTTCCAGGACATGATGACCGAGTAATTTTTGGATCAACAGGCCCTATCCTGGGCCTGCGCAACTGCCGACGGCTGCCCCTCAAGGCGGCCGTCTTTTAATTGGAAAGAGCCTGTTATGGCCCGCAATTCGTCGCTACCGATCACCATCTCGCAAGTGACCAAAACTTATGGCAAGGTGTTTGCCCTTGACCATGTTGACCTGCACATCAAAAGCAGCGAGTTTTTGACGCTGCTTGGGCCCTCGGGCTCAGGCAAGACCACACTGCTTACCGTGCTGGCCGGTTTTACCCGACCAGATGGCGGCAGCCTCAAATTCGGTGATACCGAAATGATCACTGTGCCCCCGCACAAACGCGAAGTTGGTATGGTGTTTCAGAACTACGCGCTGTTCCCGCATATGACAGTGGCTGCCAACGTGGCGTTTCCTCTCAAATTACGTGGCGTGGTGGGAGCTGAGTCGGCCCGCCGCGTAGAGCGGGCGCTAGAGATGGTGCGCTTGGGCGGCTACGGCGCTCGCGGTGTAGACCAACTCTCTGGCGGCCAGCGACAGCGCGTAGCACTGGCGCGCGCCATGGTGTTTGAGCCGCGCATCATGTTGATGGACGAGCCGCTGTCCGCACTGGATAAACAACTTCGCGAACACATGCAAATAGAATTGCGCCAACTGCACGAGCAGCTGGGTATGACCACGGTGTACGTCACGCACGACCAGCGCGAGGCGCTGACCATGTCAGACCGCATCGCAGTCATCCAAGGCGGGCGCATCATGCAACTTGATACGCCGCGTGCCATCTACGAGCGCCCGGCCAACCGCTTTGTGGCTGAGTTCATTGGTGAGTCCACTTTTGTTCCCGTTAACGTTTCGTCTGGACATCTGCTGCTCGCTGGGCAACCCTTGCAAACCGCCGAGCCACTGCCGGCCGACGGTCAGCGCCTGCTGATGCTGAGGCCCGAACGCCTGCGCGTGCTGGCCGACGGTGAAGACCCTGGCCCAGGTTTCAATTTACTGGCGGCCACCCTAGCTGCGACGGTTTACCAGGGCGACAGTTCTCTCCTGCAGGTGGCCTTGCCGGATGGAACCCGGCTGCACGTTCGCAGCGCATCCATTGGCGCAGCTACCCCCACCGAACCTGGCCGCGCCTTGCGCTTGGCGCTGGCTGTTCAGGATACCGTGCTATTGCCACCCGACGGAGCTGCAACGTGACAGACCTGCCCAATGCATTCGCACTGCAGCGCAATGCGCTGTGGGAGCGGCTTGGGCTGGCCAGCCTGATCATGCCGGCCCTCTTGTTGATCATCATCACCATGCTGGTGCCAGTTTGCTGGCTGTTTTACTTATCAGTGCTGTCGGATGCCGGCAACTTCAGTCTGGAGCATTACCAGCGTATGTGGGAGCAACCCTCGTATGGCCGGACCTTTGTCAATACCTTCAAGGTCAGCCTTTTGACTACCGGGATCTGTATCCTGCTGGGCTACCCGCTGGCCTATTTCTTGTCGGAGTTGCCCCAGCGCGTCGCCAACCTTTGCATGGTAGCGGTCTTGCTGCCACTTTGGACTTCCCTGCTGGTGCGCACTTACGCTTGGCTGGTGTTGCTGCAGCGGAAAGGCCTAATTAACAACTGGGGTATCGAGCTGGGCATGTGGGACGAGCCACTGGCGCTGGTGCACAACCTGACAGGCACATTGATTGGCATGGTGCACGTGATGCTGCCGTTTTTGGTGTTGCCACTTTACTCGGCTATGCGCGCGATCGACCGCAACTACCTGCGCGCCGCCGCCAATCTGGGCGCTGGCCCGCTGCGCAGTTTCTGGTTGGTGTTTTTCCCGTTGGCACTGCCTGGGCTTAGCGCGGGCGTGCTGATTGTGTTCATTCTTTGCTTGGGCTTTTATGTGACGCCAGCAGTGCTGGGCGGCGGCAAGGTGATCATGGTATCGAGCCGTATTGCCAATGACATCGAGATCTTTTTCAACTGGGGTGCGGCCAGCGCGCTGGGCGTGGTGTTGTTGCTGTTGACCGCGCTGCTAATTTTTGGCGCCATGCGACTGACTCGGGTTGGTTCGGTGCTGTCGGATCGGGCAGCATCATGAGCTGGCTACAGAACCCGGCCACCGAGACCCAGATCACGCACCGCGCCCGGCTATGGCTTTATGCCACGTCCGTCCTAGTGATGGTGTTTCTGGTAATCCCCACACTGCTGGTGATTCCGATGTCATTCTCGGCCTCGCAGTACCTGGAGTTTCCGCCGCGCGAATGGTCGTTGCGATGGTACGCGAGCTACTTCAGTTCCACCTCATGGATGGATGCCACGGCCACTTCGCTCAAGGCCGGTCTGCTGACCGCGCTGCTTTCTACCCCATTGGCCACCATGGCGGCATATGGCCTGCACGTGTCCCGCTTGCGGCACGCCAACCTGCTCTTGATGCTGCTGTTGACCCCGATGGTGGTGCCGGTGATCCTGATCGGTATCGGTGTTTTTTACGCCTATGTCAAGCTCAAGTTGGTGAACTCCATGCTCGGCTTGGTGCTGGCGCACAGCATGCTGGCGATTCCGGTGGTGATGCTGGTGGTGTCCTCCGCGCTCAAAACCTTTGATATGGACCAAGAATTGGTGGCGCGCAGTCTGGGCGCCTCGCGTCTCAAAGCTTTTTGGCTGGTGACGTTGCCGCAAATCAAATTTTCGGTCGTTACCGGGGCTGTGCTGGCGTTTTTGACCTCGTTTGATGAAATCATCGTGTCGCTGTTTGTCTCAGGCGGCCCTAACTCCACGCTCACGCGCAATATGTTCAACGCCCTGCGCGACCAGGTGGACCCGACCATTGCCGCCATCTCTACCCTGATCGTACTGGTTACCACCATACTGCTAGTCATTACACAGTACGTGGGGCGCAGCAAGTAGCCGCGCCCTTTTTCTTGACACTCTCTAACCACACACAACACCATGAACATTCAACGAGTAGAAATCGGCCCCCGCCTGTCCGAGGCCGTCATTCACCAAAAAACCGTGTATCTCACTGGCCAGGTGGCCGACGATGGCTGCGGACCCGACATCTACATCCAGACTCGGCAGACGCTGGCCAGCATTGACCGATTGCTAGCGCTCAGCGGCAGTGACAAAAGCCGTATCCTGTCGGCCACCATCTGGCTCACCAACATGGACACATTTGCCGAGATGAACCGTGCTTGGCAAGAGTGGGTGGTACCCGGTCACACCCCAGCCCGCGCCACCGTTCATAGCGCGCGACTGGCCGGTCCGGAATACGGCGTCGAGATCAAGGTGATTGCAGCGCAGGCCTGAGCGAAAGAATCGCTACTGAAATTCGATCGACGCATTGACCTGATGCCAGCTAGATAGAATTTAATCATGTACATGCCCACCCAGTTCGACAGCAAAGACATCGCAGTAGCAGCGCAGGTGATGCGCAGCCATCCTTTTGCCAGCCTGATTTCGGTAGACGATGCTGGCCTGCCTTTTGTGTCCCACTTGCCATTGCATTGGGAAGAAACGAAAGACGCTGAGCATGGCCGTTTACTGGGGCACTGCGCCCGAGGCAATCCGCATTGGAAATTTCTCACCGCCAGGCCCCAGGCTGTCGTTACCTTTATGGGGCCACACGCTTATATGTCGCCCAAGGTTTACCCCGATCTCGTTCGGGTTCCAACCTGGAACTATGTGGCTGTTCACTGCACAGTACAGGCAGAAATCTTGGACGGACACGCCGCCAAGGACGCTCTTCTTAAGCAATTAATCGCCGACCACGAGCCCGCCTACGCTGACCAGTGGCGAGCGTTACCCGAAGACTACACGGGGAAAATGCTCAATGGTATTGTTGCTTTCTCATTGAAAATCATAGAGTTACAGTGTAAAGTTAAAGTCAATCAACACCGTCCGGAGTCGCACGCTCGGATGCTCGAAATCTACGACGCGGGCAGTCCGGATGAAAAAGCGCTGAGCCAATGGATGCGTCAAATGGGTTTGAATGCCTGAAACATTCCCGCCTGATACGCACTGGATGCGCCTGGCGTTAGCGCAGGCGGCGCTCGCAGCGCAATCCGGAGAAGTGCCTGTTGGGGCAGTCGTCGTTAAAAATGGCGAGCTCATTGCTGTGGGCCACAACGCCCCCATTGGCCAGCACGACCCCACGGCCCACGCCGAAATTGCCGCGTTACGAGCGGCGGCAAAAGCATTGGGAAATTACCGGCTTGACGGCTGCGAATTGTTCGTGACCTTGGAGCCCTGCGCCATGTGCGCTGGCGCGATGCTCCATGCGCGGCTTAAGCGCGTGGTTTTTGGCGCTCCCGAACCCCGAACTGGCGCGGCGGGTTCCGTCTTGAATTTATTTACTCCATCGGATTTAAACCACCAAACCGAAGTCTTAGGCGGAGTTCTCGCCTCGGAGTGTGCTGCCGTTTTGCATGATTTTTTTAAGTCGAAGAGGGTGACGATGAACCCCGTGCGCGATGACGCTTTGCGCACTCCCGAGGATTGCTTTGCGAACCTGCAGGACTATCCTTGGCAACCCAACTACCTAAGTGACTTGCCTGCCTTGGATGGTTTGCGCATGCATTACCTGGATGCGGGTTCACCTGACGCCGTAACAACTTACCTGTGTTTACATGGCAACCCGGCATGGAGTTACCTGTACCGCAAGATGATTCCTGTTTTTACGGGGGCAGGGCAGCGCGTGATTGCGCCTGATCTGATCGGTTTTGGAAAAAGCGACAAGCCCAAAAAAGACAGCGCCCATACATTTACCTTTCACCGCCAGATCTTGCTTGAATTCATTGAGCGTTTGGACTTACGCAACATCGTTATGGTGGTTCAAGACTGGGGCGGTATTTTGGGTTTGACCTTGCCCATGGCCGCGCC
>Ga0209769_1000269_pt1 | contig 20864 bp, 19 predicted proteins | sample LauGreSuBDMM15DN_2_FD_187569 | JGI IMG/M metagenome (GOLD analysis project Ga0209769, IMG submission 187569) | Freshwater lake microbial communities from Lake Michigan, USA - Su13.BD.MM15.DN (SPAdes) (version 3) | ecosystem: Environmental > Aquatic > Freshwater > Lake | place: Lake Michigan, USA...
CATAAGCAAAGTCCTTCGCAGCTTTTTCAAAATCGAGCTGTTGGGCGAGAATAAGTCCTGACAAATTGAGGTAATAGGCAGCATCGCCAGGGTTTCTAAAGGCTAGGCCGTTTAAGTTTTTGACGGCATCGTTGATTCTTCCCGCTCCCAAACTCCTAAGTATGGCTGTTTCTTGAAACTGCATGGTATACTCCAGAAAGTCTTCCCTCTTTGCTAAGGAATCCAAAAACTGAAGGTCAGCACTGGGATCTTCCAGGTTTTGCGTGGCTAGTAAATTACGGTACCCAGCCTGAAGAAGGAGCGGGGACCTTTCCTTTTCAAGCAAAATTTTCAAGCTTTCCAAGTATTTGGAATCTACTACTCCGCCACTTTTTCTCTCTGCCGCAACCTGATTGATCAATAAAATAAGGCCTTCTTCGGATTTAGGAACCGCTACTTTTTTTCCGAGTTTGACAGAAATAGCAAGCCAATTGGCAGAAGCCAACGGATTGTCTTTGGAGAGGTCGGCTAGAAGTGCAAGCGCTTCCTCGTCTTTTTTGACAAGGGTATAAAGTAAGGCTAGATTTTGGCTGAGGTAATGATTGTTTGGGAAGAACTTCAAACCATTTTCGAGGTAAAATACTGCCTCAAAGGGCTTGTTCTCTCGTTGAAGCCGTTCCGACAGGAGTAGGATGTTGTCAACCTGCGGAGCCAGATCAAAACTTTCTTCCAAGTGTTCTTTGGCTAAACTGGGTTGATTCAGTTCAAAAAGGAGTTGTGCGGTTAAATTTTTTGCTTTGGGATTGTATCGATAGCGATCCCAGCTATTTTCATACAGAATACTAGCTTCGAGCTTTTGATTCGTTTGATAGTAGTAATCCCCTATAATATTGCTAGTTAAAGAGCTGATATGAGAGGCGATTATGGCTTCTAAATAGGTGATAATTACCATAACTGCAATTGTTCCTCCGATTCGCAGGTGGTAATAAGGAAGAATAAATGGCTTGTAAAGCACCGGATGAACTGGCTTTCCTTGGTGCATTAGCGGGAAAAAGTTGATCCCTAGGTAAATGAAAAAGAATAGGGAAAAGCCAAGTTGGGAGTAAAGAATCAGGTGTTTAACTAGCTCTTCCCCCGCTTGGTTATGTGAGAAAGTCAACTTCCAAATGGTCCATAAGGTGCTAGCAAGGCCCAATAGGTACAAGGTTTGGAGAATCTGTGACGAGCCAGCTAAATTTCCACTTTGAGCCAGCTTCTCTCGTGTCGAAATCCAACCCAACACCCCCAAAGGAAAGATCAGGTATAGGGGTGAAAAATTAGCGATAGGTAATTGAACATCTCCTCTAAGATTGAGCATTAAAAAGAAAAGTAGTCCTAGATAGAGTAAAGCTACCACTGCAAATTGAATGCTTGTTTTGGAATGTAGACCTGCATTGGCTCTTGAAATAAGAACTAGCAGTCCCGAAAGAATCCCATGCCCTTGCCAAAAGATCCATGCCATACTCATCCCTAGACCGATAATTAGACTTTGTTCTGACAGGTAGAGGCTAGGTTGAACAATTGGACTGCTATAGATTAAGGCTGTTACCGTACCTCCACTAGTCCCGGCAAGTACCAGCCAACGGACCCAAAAGGATAACTGGCTCCAGATATGGAAATAAATCGTTGGAATCAGCGTGGCGGCTATAAGTAGCAGCAAAGGAAGGTTTGAACTAGGTCCTCCAATGTTTAGTCCATTCAGGTTTGAGACGGTAAGGAGCATAATCCACCCAATGCCAGCCCCTAAAAACGGAATTTTTTTAAAGTAGCTGAGACTTGCAAGCACCGTCACGGATAGAAGAAGAATAAAAAACCCGAATAGGAAATTTTCAGTGGGAGTAAAGGGGTAGGGTGTCACCTGGTAGTTTTGAAAGACTAGAAAGTGATCTATTTGAATGGGAATATCGACTGAACCCAGATTTATCAAGGAAAAGGGGACAGGCAACCTATCTACAAAAGCACCTGGTTGGAGGTTGGTATTGGAGAAAGAGGGGCTAAACAGCCCATAGGATGCAAGGATTACCCCTGCTCCCAAGCAAATGAATGCTACTAGTTTGCCTAAAGAAAATGTTTTGAAGTGAATAGGCATATTATTCCATTACTTTGGGAACGCTAAAGAAGCCATTCTCCTTTTTAGGTGCATTTTTTAAAGCTTGTTCTTGTGTGAGTTGTACCCCAACTTCATCTGTACGGAAGGCATTGATTTCCGAAGACATGCTCGTAAGTGGAGCTACATTTTGGGTATCTATTTCTTGGAGTTGGGCGACCCAATCTAGTACCTGAGAAAGGTCGGTGCTCATTTTTTCCGCTGCCTGGGTATCAAAATTTAATCGAGCCAAATGCGCGATTTTTTGTAAGGTTGCCTGATCAAATTTTTTCATGAGGAGAGACGGAAGTTTAGCTGGGGTTTGCTTGGGTCCCAGGCGCACTAATTGATGGATTGTCTTTCAGCAATTGTTCCTGAATCACTTCAAAGCATCGTTGTTTGAGAGCCTCATCGGTCAGGTATTCCTGAGGATTTAGCGCTTGATGCAGGACTATTTTAGCAGGAATTCGCTTAAAAACTAATTCTTTTTGGTCCGGCAAAATTACATGATTGTAGGATAAGGTGACAGGAATGATGGAGATTTGTTTCTCCATAGCTAGTCGAAAAGCCCCATTTTTAAAAGGAACTAAATGTGGTGGATTTTGCGTGTAAATGCCGCCTTCAGGAAATAAAACCATGCTGCTTCCTCTATCTAGGGCCAGGCCTGCTCTTCGCATGGTTTCGGCCCTGCTCTTGACTCGACTTCGGTCTACCGCGATGTGTAGGTTTTTGAAATAGTACCCAAAAAAAGGAGCTTTTCGAATGGATGCTTTTCCAACAAAAACAGCATCTCCAGGAACAAAACCCATCATTGGCACATCAAGATAGCTAAAATGATTGGCCAAGAAGATATAGGGTTTTCCTCTTTCAAGCTTGCCTTCAACTTCAACTTTCACTGGAAGGAAGATGATCGAAAATAGCGTTTTAGCCCAGTACTGATTGATTTTTCTCCCATACTTATTCCAAGTTGGAACCCAGATGCAACAAAGAAAAAATGGGAATAAGATCGCGAAAGTCAGTACAGCCGCGACAACTACATAGTAGGTGTATATTCGGTTACTCCACGTGGGCATGGTTGATCATTGCATTAGCGACATGTGTGAAATAGTGTAGCAGGTCCGCTTCATCGTTGCGGGGATAAAGTAAGCCTAAGGAGTTCATGCATTAAAATTAGCCAATTTTGACTTTTAGGCTTCCCATTTTTTTACGCGAAGGGAGGTTCCTTCGGTAGAAATGACTTCGATTGCTTCCCCTTGTTCCAAAAACTCACCTCGTGAATAGGCATCGTAGATTTCTCCGTCTAATTCTACCTTACCGCTCGGCCGAAGTCTTGAATGGACTTTACCAGTTTTTCCAAGCAAACTTTCAGCATAGATTCTCGAAGTATATCCTTGGGAGCTTTCTTGGGTACTGGCTAAAGTCAAGTGCTTGAATGCCCCCCACTCATTTACTTTAGGGGTCAGCCAAAACACCATTCCAACAGCCGCCAATGCAGATAAAATTACTGTTAGTAAGGCTCCAAAAAGTTGAGAGGAGGGAACCAATTCAAAATCAAAGGCTTGATTGGGTAGCATTCCCAGTACCAGCCCACCCAAGGTCAGGACAATTCCAGCTACTCCAAATACCCCAAATCCAGGAAGGATAAAAAACTCTACTGCGAGTAGGATGATGCCAATGACAAAAGCTAAAATTTCCCAATTTTCCGCTAGTCCATTCAGGTAATAGGGGATAAAATACAAGGCGGCTGCACTTAGGGCAATTGCTAGCGGGAACCCCACTCCAGGAGTTTGTAATTCGAAATAAATCCCACCGATAATCAAAATAATCAAAATACCACTTACTGCCGGGCTCAAGAAAAAGGAAATAATGGAATCTACGGTTTTCTCTTCGTAAGCAATGACTTGAGCAGACTGTAAGTTTTGGGCTGCCAAAATTCCTTTTTGGGAGGTATATTCCCCTTCACAAAACCCATTTTGAATAGCCTCGGCCACCGAAAAAGTTATCACGGAGGTCGCATCGGATATTCCGGCCACTACTAACTTTTCATCGACCATTGCCTCAGCAATTTGTGGGTTGCGCCCGGTAGCCTCCGCGGTGCTGCGCATCATGGATCGCATATAGGATTGGTATTTATCAGGCGCGGCAGTTCCATCTGCTCCATTGACGACCGTGGCAGCACCTATGCTGGATCCAGGAGCCATGTAAATACTATCGCAGGCAATGGAAATTAGTGCACCTGCAGAGGCAGCATCCTTATTGATAAATACATAAACGGGGATTTTGGATTCCAGTATTCGAGTTCGGATCTCATCTGCATCTGTAACAGCTCCGCCGTAGGTATCCATTTCGATGAGAATTAGATCTGCCTTTAGTGCTTCTGCCTGTGCCATTGCCAATTTTACCCGCCGATTCATCACGGGATCAATATCTTGATCAATTTTAAATGTGAATACCTTTTTACGATTTTCCTGAGCAGGCAATAACCCCGTTGAGATCGTCAATACGGCAAGTATTAGGAATAGAAATCGATTCATGTATAGGTCTTTTGACTTGTTGTAAGCTTCGGCTTAGCTTGGATCAGTGTACCGATTTTGAAACTAATTTTTTGCTAAAAAGCAATGGGCTAAATTAAGGAAAATTACCGTTTTAAACTTGATTAATGAGGGATGAAGGTTATTTTTGTTGACTTGCTTATTCGTCTTATTTGGTACAATTTATTTTCGATCCCACTATGTTTGGTAGATTCAAACTCCTTGCCTTAAGTTTTTTTCTGTTTGTTGGATTCCAGTCTGCTGTCCTCGCAGCACCTTTAGATCGATTAGATTCTATAGGGGTTCAGAAAGTAGGGGATAAGATCTTCATCCTCCATCAGGTAGCTGGCCAGGAAACTTTATTTTCCATTTCAAGGAGGTATAAAGTTTCCATGTCCGAGATTCAACAAGCCAATGAAACATTGAAGCAAGGAATAATAGAAGGGCAAACGCTGCTAGTTCCTTTTAGTCAATCGAGTGCGAGTACGGAATCCGTGGTAGCTATTGCTCCCGTTGTAGCTACTCCCGATCCTGCTTCTACCACTGTTGCAAGTACTACAGGGGTTGAATCTCCTACGGTTACACCGACTACTGTTCCGGTTTCAACTTCTAGTACTGAAGTGAAAGTCGAGAAACCAACGACAACCTCAACAACGGAGCCAACGCCCACTACCACTTCCAAACCAGTAACTACAACCACTATACAAAAAGTTAGGTCCACCCATAAGGTAAAAAGCGGTGAGTCATTATCTACCATTGCAAAAAAATATAAGGTCACAGTAGCCGAACTAAAATCTTGGAATTCCTTGACTTCTGATAAGGTTTTGGTGGGTCAATCCTTAAAGATGATCATTAAGAAGGCCGTAACTGTAACCCAAAGCGAGCCTGAGCCAAAAAAAGAAGTTATAGCTACCAAAGAAGAGGTGAAGGAAGAAGTCAAAAAAGATCCTCCTATAGTTGTTGAAAGGAAAGTTGAGGAACCCAAAGAAAATCAGGCGGTGGCCAGTTCTACCACCGGGAGTACTACTACCTCAGGGGAATGGATCTCTCATACTGTGAAATCTGGTGAATCTTTATTTTCACTTTCTAAACAATATGGAACATCGATTGAGGAATTGATTCAGTGGAATGCCCTGACCTCCAACAATCTAAAAGTAGATCAATCGATAAAAGTAGGTAAAGCTACTGCGGCAGTTACATCTGTACCTGTGATTGAGGAAGTAAAAATTGAGTCGATACCGGTTGTTGCTGCTCAGCCGAAGCAGGAGAATACAGTAACAAATACTTCGGGGGGATTTACCAATACAAAAGAGTCTGGTTTGGCGGAGGTTATTCCAGGTTCCGAAGCAAGTAAAAAGTATTTGGTACTGCACCGAAATGCTCCAATTGGCAGTGTGATTCGAGTAAAAAATGAGGAAAATGACCTAACTATCTTTGCTCGTGTCGTGGGCGTTTTGCCTGAGACAGGGGACAATACTAAAGTGCTGATCAAACTTTCGCAAGCAGCATTCGAACAATTAAAAGGGGTAAATGCACGATTTCCTGTAGAGATCTTGTACTAAAAAAGGTGCTGGTTTTCTTCCTCTCGTTGAATAGCAAGGTTATTTACCTGCCTATTTTTAAGAATCCTTCCATCTAATTTTTAATGTCAAAAATCCAGCTGTTCTTTCACCATGTTTTCCGAGTTATTTGGAACACTATTTTTGTGCTTTCATACCCCATCTTGGCAAGCTTTGGACTAATTTTTATAGGGCTTACATTTTTGTTTTCGAAGCTTTCTCAGCTACTGACGCTATTAAATCCAGAAAGGAAAAAAGCAATAGTACTGGCTACAGCATGGGAAACGCTACCTCATTCGAATGATTTTTTTGAATCAAAGGTGGAAAAACAAATCCTTTTTGGACCGGTAGGGGTAAGGCTGAGACGGAAGGATGGCGTACCTACCGTGTTGAGTGAACATGTATTTGGAAAAAAAGTACGGCTCATTGAGCGGGGTTATATTTTGGAGAAATGGAATACCTTAGAATCCACGGCACTTCCAGATTTTGATATTTGCCTCTATAATCCGGAATTGGATAGCATTCGCTTTCTAACCCAAATCAATTGTTTTGACTGGCACCTTGCCGAAGAAAAAGACAATGAATTGGTATTCAAATGGTTTGATGGTACTCAAGGAGGTGAGAGACTCGTACAACTATGAACCAAGGAATCAAGGATTTTTTAGATCAAAAAGTAGTGCTTTACAACAGGCCAAATTTTATTGAGTTAGATCCTATTTCCATTCCGCATCGCTTCACTAAAAAGCAAGACATTGAAATCGCGGGTTTTTTTGCAGCGATCTTGGCTTGGGGTCAACGAAAAACGATCCTCAACAAATGCAGAGAGCTACTGGAGTGCATGGACAATTCGCCCCATGATTTTATGGTCAATCATACTGAAGGGGATTTAAAAGCGTTTCTTGGCTTCAAACACCGAACCTTCAATGAAATAGACGCCCTTTATTTTGTTCACTTTTTGTCTTGGTTTTACCGGCATCAGGATAGTTTGGAAAAGGCTTTTCTTATCGGTCAAACTGGTGCTATCGACAGCATGGAATCCATGCTGATTCAGTTTCAACGATTTTTCTTTAGTTTAGAAGAAGCTCCTGGACGAACCAAGAAACATATTTCTTCCCCAGCTACGCGTTCTGCATGCAAGCGCATCAACATGTACCTTCGCTGGATGGTTCGTCAGGACAAACAGGGTGTTGATTTTGGAATTTGGAAGCAAATTAGCCCTGCCCAGCTCATCTGTCCCTGTGACTTGCATGTGGATCGGGTAGGTAGGAAACTTGGATTGATTAAAAGGAAACAAACGGATTGGGGTACTGCCATAGAGTTAACTCATGTACTTCGGAGTTTCGATCCAGTGGATCCTGTGAAATACGATTTCGCCCTTTTTGGATTAGGGGTGGAGGAAAAGTTTTAAAAGTCTACATCCAACAGGAAAATACACTTTAGTAATTTATTCTAGTAGATACCCGACTAAAAGGGTGCCCTAAAATTGAAGAAAAAGTTGCCCAAGCCCTGTTTGTTTATGGAATATTCCAATCGAAAGACTGCGTCATAGCCGGTTACAATATCGATCCCTGCTCCATATCCGAACAGATATTGATTCGTTAACGCGAGGTTTTCAGGAATTCGATTCCGATCTCTGACCGCTCCCTGATCAAAGTTGCCACTGAAATAAATGCTTAGTGGTAGGGTGTTGAATTGGTCGTTGTAAATTGCTTTTGAAAGATCAAATCTGGTCGCAATTACTTTAAAACGTAGGCTATTTTTCTGAACTACCAGTTGCTGTCCTTCAATTACATTCAGTTCATAGCCTCGGATAAAATTGGGAGTGTAGCCAATCCCTCTTACCAAGGTGTAGGGTTGATTGGGGCTCATAAACCAGCCTGCTGTCAATCCGGAAGCAAAATGAAACCCTTTTCCCAGCGAAATATATTTATTGGCGGTTACATTTATTTCCAATTCATCCAATTCCTTGCGTGAAATGAGCCCATATTTCGTGGCGGTCAGCTGCAGCAATTCCCCCTTGGTGGCATAGGCAATGTTATCTCGTTTGTCGTGGAGAAAGGAATATTGAAAAAAAGAAAAGGAGAGCTGATTGCCTGGCTGCAGAAAGTAGTTGGGGTTTTGCTCCAGGACCTTTGGAGATACCCAAGTGGTGCTATGACCCAATGCCAGCAGATGAAAGTTGTAAAAGGTGCGTCGGAAAGTATAGCGAAGAGCCGTTGCAAAGTTTTTGCGTAGAACTTCTTCAAGCGGGGAAGTATAAAATAGTTGACGATTGTTTTTGGAGGCGATTGGAACTGTTTTTTGATCCCTGTAGCTGAACTGAAAGGAAAGCCCATGTTTTTGTTGTCGATCGATATAGGGCTTGGAGTAAATTAGTTCAAGCCCTTTCGTAAAGCCTAGCTGACCAGAAAACCTAAACTTCTCATTTCTTCCTCCCACGTTGGTGTGGTTGATTTTTAAGCCATAATTCACGCGTGACCAATCCCGCTCCTGGTTGGTCCACCACTCCGAGAAGTTTCGATCTGCCAATTCAAAAATGACAGATGGAAGAAGATACCAGCGCTCTTTGACTGCAATCAATACTTCGACTTCATCTGGGCCTGTGCGTAGTGGAGTAATCTCCACTTCATTGAATAGGCGGAGGTTAAAAATTTTCTGTTGATCCGCTTTGAGGATGCCGAGGAAGGTTTCCCAATCGTAGAGGTAATTGGTCACAAAGTCCAGTTCTCGTAAAATGATTTCCTTCTCCGTTTTTTCGTTCCCGATGATGTAGATGGAGTTTACCTTTATTTGTTTTGGAGTTTCGTGAATGGGAAGACTGTCTTGAGCTTGAAGTGGAAATAAAAAAAACTGCAACCCACACCATATAGAGAAAGTGCGTAGGAAAAATAAAAACTGGCTAAAAGAAAATTTATACCGGTAAATTTGCTCCAATCGTTGCATGTTTGACCAAAACGGTAAGCACTATGTTCAAGACCTACCTCCGAAAGATAGCCATATTTCCTGTACTGGTCTACCAATATGTGATTTCACCAATTTTTCCAGCAAGCTGTCGATACAGTCCTACCTGCAGCCAGTACATGAAAGAAGCCATCCTCAAGCATGGTATACTCAAAGGAGGACTATTGGGACTCAAGCGGATCGGTAGATGCCATCCTTGGGGAGGACATGGTCACGACCCAGTACCTTAGTCGATTTTTGGACTTCCCTTTTTTAAGGCTCGAATCACCATGACCAATCCTACAATTACGACAGGAATACTTAAGAGTTGACCCATATTCAGTTGCATGGATTGCTCAAAGTCCACTTGAATTTCTTTGAAGAATTCCCAACCAAATCGTGATCCAAACACCAGAATGAAAAATAGGCCGAAAAGCAGCCCATCGGCGAGTTTGGATTTGTACTTCATCCAAAGGCTGAGTAGCAAAAGAAAGATTAAGAAATAGGATACCGCTTCGAAGATCTGAGTAGGGTATTTTACTCGTCCAAGGGTTTTAACTGTTACCAAATAATTGGTCGCCTGTTCTTTGACTTCTAGCTGGAGAGGGGTGTTCAGTGGTTCCGCCAAAAATTCTTTGGAAGAATTAAACTGCGTGAGCGCATACTTGATGTCTTGGGAAAGGATGGATTCCAAACTCTCTTTCGTATAGTTCCCTTTGGTAATCACTACATCAAAATTTACTGGAACGATCCCCGTACCCTTTATTTCAGAGTCTCGATCTGTTGGCTGATAGGCTTCTATGGATTCGATGGGAACACGAAGGGTACTCAAAATTTCTTCTGTATCTCGAGCATAAACAATCCCTGAATCGGAATTGGTGTCTTTCCCGCCAATTTCAGAGTTCATCAAATTACCCATTCGAATTAGCGCTCCAGTCAGTGCTACGACAATCACAATCCGATCCACTACCCAAAGGTAGCGTAGCCCTTGGTTCCGCTTACAGTAAAGCCAGAGGGCAATGGGAATAGAAATCGCAGCACCATGGGAAGCTAGTCCTCCTTCCCAAATTTTAAGAATATTTATGGGGTTGCCCAGGTATTTTTCAGGCTCATAAAACAATACATGTCCCAAACGCGCGCCAACGATGGTAGCCAAAACCATGTAAATCGTGAGTTGATCTACCAATACAGGGTTTTTTCCTTCTTTCTTAAAAAAGTAAACCATGATTTGCTGGGAAATGATAAATCCCAAAGCGAAAAGTAAACCGTACCATCTCAAGCGATCAAACCCTTCGAACACGGAGGGGCTAGGATCCCAAACAATAAAGCTGATAAGAAATGAAAGCATGCTTAATTCTGATCTAATTGATTTAATTCTTCTTCAAATCCTCCAGAGAGGATGGGGAACCGACACCAGGTTTTGGGGTCTACATTGAAATCATCCAAGTGGAAAGAGGGTGCTAGGCGCTCCCTTTTCCATTGATTTCGTGACCAAAGTCGGAAGAATTTTTTAATATATTCTTTCAATTCGGCCTCCGCAAACTCATTTTTTTTCCGAAGCTGATCAAATACCTCTAGTGGTGAACGCCGGTCTCGGATTGCCAATCGTTCGATTTCAACTAACAACGAGTAGGGCATGAGGTCTTTTTCATCCGTTTGGCTTCGCTCTTGAGGACGAAGTTCAGCTGTAGGTGTAAGCGCATTCACCTCACGAAGGCCTGGACGGTCTAGGTTTTTTTCTGCCCACTGCAACCAGTGCATTACAAAATCCTTGTCTACTCCTGCGATAGGTGAAATACTTCCACTCGTATCTCCATCCATGGTCGCATAGCCCACATCCCCCTCACTACGATTGGAAGTGGATAGGAGTAAGGCATTTTTTAAGTTGGCCACTAGCCAGATGATGGGTGAACGCGTACGTGATTGAATATTCTGTAGACTGATGTCGTCATGCTCCCAAGTAAGCGCCCTTCCCAGCACTCCTTCTATGGTTTGGGTGTAGGATTGGACTTCCTCCTCGATGGACCAACTCAAAAACGTGGCGCCTAGGCTTTCAGCCAGTACTTTAGCAGAGTTAAAGGTGGCTTCAGAAGAGTTTTTCGTGCCTTGGTAAGCCGTGGTTAGGAGCTGATTGACCAAGCTTTTCTCGGGGGCCTCTTTGCTTGCTGTGAGTGGTAGTCCAAGTTTGGATATAAATCCGTCCACCCCAAGTTCTTGGATGCCTCTACGCACCATTTCAGCAACGAGCACGGCAATGGTCGAAGAGTCTGCTCCTCCAGAAAGGGAAAGGACAAACCCTCTGGCTTTACTCTTGCGGAGGTAGTCAAAAAGTGCTAAACTCGATGCCTGCACAAATTCCCATTCCTTGGATTGAACGGGGGCGAAGTGTTGTGGCTTATTTTCAAGTGAAAAGGAGCATACCTGAACCGATTCAAACGAGAGCAACTGGTTTCTGCCGAGTATGGCTCCATCTTTGGCGAGTAAAATCTCTCCATCAAAAATCATTCTACCCGCTTCATTGCCGAGTAGATTGACATAAAAATAGTAGCAGTTAAATAGGGAGGAACTTTTGGAAACTAGCTCCTTCCGTTCTAAAGTCTTATTCATCGCAAAATGCGAGGCACTTGGATTGAAAATCAAATCCACTTTCCGATCACAAAGCCGGTATCCAGGTCGGTCATTGCCTCTCCAGGCATCTTCACAAATTTCAAATCCGTAGTTTATGCCCTTTAAGTGAAAGGTAAGGTCTCCAAAGGGAACTTGTATCCCGTTGATTTCAATCGTGATTTGTTGCGATGCAGGCCAGGGGGTAAACCATCTGAATTCATAGTGGACGCCATCGATAGCCATAAATTGCTTGGCTACAATACCTTTGACTACCCCATTTTCAAGGATTGCCATGGTGTTGTAAACCTTATTTTCCAAGCGGATGGGCAGTCCAACAGCTAGGGTAATGTCATGAGAGTAAGGTAGGAGCTGTTCGAGTTGTAGCTTGGCTTTTTCGGCAAACCAAGGACTAAGAAAAAGATCTTCTGCACCATATCCGGTCAGGGTGAGCTCCGGAAAGCAAAGAAGTTCTACTTGCTGGATACGTGCTTGTTGAATTGCGAGGACAATTCGATCAAAATTCCCCTTCCAATCGAGGGGAGTTTGGTTAAGTGTCGCGCCGGCAATCTTTAGTGCATCCATGCTTCAATCAGTGAATTTAAAGGTTCAACAAGCAATATGAAGTTTATCACAGGCGTTTTTTGAGGCTTCTTGTTCCGCCTTTTTCTTGGTTTCTCCTTTGCCTTGAGCCACTTCTTCGCCGTTTACTACTAAAGACACAACAAACTCCTTATACCTTTGGTTGCTAGTTACATGGACAACTTGAAATTCAACCTGGTTTCCTTCCCGCTGGGACCATTCAATTAGCTTACTTTTATGATTGGAAACGGTGGTGATCATTCCTTCCAAATCTAGGTGAATGAGGATCCGTTGAAGAATCAGTTTTTTAGTAAAAGCATACCCTCGATCCATATATATAGCGCCTAAAAATGCTTCAAGGACATCTCCATACAGGGATTTATTAGCGACAAATTGGCGATTATCTACCACTTGTTGCAAGATTTTTTTTAAGCCAATTTTAATTCCTACCCCGTTTAAAGTCTCTCTATTGACGAGCTTAGATCTTGTTTCCGTAAGAAATCCCTCGTCTCGGTAAGGATATTTTTTAAATAAATACTCGGCAATAACAGCCCCGAGTATGGCGTCACCGAGAAATTCCAGCCGCTCATTGGATTTTCGAAATCCTTTGTCAGTTTCTTCACCTAATCCAGCAGGTGTAAGTGCAAGTCGGTAGAGGGCTAAATTAAAAGGCTTGCTTCCTAGAATCAATTGGATCGAGGTAGCAAGTTGTTTGTCTTTTGTACTAAAAAAGAGGGAGTTGATTCCTAATCGCTGAAATAACTTCACGCGGATCAGTTGTATTTTTTGAAAATGACAGAGCAATTGTGCCCGCCAAATCCGAAGGTATTACTGAGCGCGTAGTTAATTTCTCTCGCCTGTGCTTTGTGGAAAGTCAGGTTGAGCCTTGGATCGAACGCCTCGTCATCGGTAAAATGGTTGATCGTAGGAGGAACAAGGCTATGCTGCATAGCGAGAATACAAGCTATCGCTTCAATAGCTCCTGCAGCTCCTAAAAGATGCCCTGTCATGGACTTTGTGCTGCTGATGTTCATTTGATATGCATGCTCCCCAAATACTTGCTGTATGGCCTTAGTTTCGCTTACATCGCCAAGCGGGGTAGAGGTACCGTGCACATTGATGTAATCAATTTGTTCAGGCTGGAGTCCTGCATCTTCGAGTGTAATTTTCATCACACTACTTGCGCCCAATCCTTCTGGATGAGGAGCTGTGATATGGTTGGCATCTGCAGTCATGCCGCCACCGACCAATTCGGCGTATATTTTTGCTCCTCTTGCTTTGGCATGCTCCAGCTCCTCTAGGATCAAAGCGCCAGCGCCTTCGCCCAAGACAAAACCATCACGATCATTGTCAAAAGGTCTTGAGGCAGTATGGGGAGAATCATTGCGTTGGGAAAGGGCTTTCATGGCATTGAATCCACCGACACCAGATTCGGTAACGGCAGCCTCGGATCCACCACTGATAAATACATCTGCTTTGCCTAACCGGATGTAGTTAAAGGCATCGATTAAAGCATTGGTTGCAGAAGCACAAGCAGAGACGGTGACAAAGTTAGGGCCTCTAAATCCATATTTTATGGAGATAAAACCCGCGGCAATGTCGGCAATCATTTTGGGTATAAAGAAGGGATTGAATCGAGGAGTGCCATCACCTTGGTTAAAGCCGGTCACTTCATCTTGGAAGGTTCTGATTCCTCCAATGCCAGAACCCCAAATGACACCAGCACGGGCAAGGTCGAGTGTTTCTAGGTTGAGACCGGAATCCTCCATAGCCTCTGCAGCAGCGACCATGGCATATTGCGTGAAGGGGTCCATTTTGCGAGCTTCTTTTCTATCGATAAATTGTTCGACATCAAAGTTTTTTAATTCGCAGGCAAATTGGGTTTTGAAAAGTGAGGCATCAAAATGAGTAATGGGAGCAGCGCCACTCACACCAGAAGCTAATCCTTTCCAGAACTCGTCTTTGGTATTACCAATCGGTGTGAGTGCACCTATGCCCGTTACTACAACTCTTTTTAAATTCATAGAAATGAATTTGTTTGATTTTTATTTCACGTTAGCCTCAAGGTACGCTACAGCAGCGCCTACGGTACCGATTTGTTCTGCTTGGTCGTCTGGAATAGAAATATTGAATTCTTTTTCGAATTCCATAATCAATTCTACAGTATCCAAAGAATCAGCGCCAAGATCGTTGGTGAAGCTTGCTTCCATAGTTACTTCAGATTCTTCTACGCCAAGTTTGTCAACAATGATGGCCTTTACTTTTTGTGCAATTTCAGACATTTCGTGATCAGTTTAGTTATTAACTCTCCGCAAAGAAATATATTTAATGCCTAATTGACAAAGAAATGAGTCAAGTAAATTTTGTAGCTAGCGAATATGGCTCTTGCTCCGTTTTAATTTCTATTTTTGTTTTTCCTACTGATCTTCCCCAATGAAGAAGGCCAAGCTACAAATTGAACCCACCTTTGACTTTGAATTGCTTGGAATAGTGTCTCCAATACGAGAATATCGGATGGCTTGGCTGGTCAACCAGGAACTGGAAATTAACTTGGTGAAAGCCGATGACTTGGAATTGGAATTTCTAAACTCAGAGAAGTTAGAAATCGCTCAGTATTTTCTTTCTTTGCCTCATGGATTTATTCAGCTTCTAAAAAATAAAGCGCTTAATTCCTCTCAGCAACTCGCTTATTTGATCCCGGAGTTGAAAAATTTAGACTATTTCCTTTTAGTTCAAGATGAAACTGAGCAATTGGATTTGAGTAATTTTATGGAAAAGCTTTCACGAAATCCGTTGGTTCAAAGCATTGTACGGATTGATATTTCCAAGCTGAAATCAAAAGAAAACCTATTAACCTATTAATACACTATGTCTCATTTACCTTTTAAAAAGACAAAAATTTTAGCCACCATTGGTCCTGCTTCGAGTTCGTACGAAATGATCAAAAATTTGGCTTTCGCTGGAGCGAATGTTTTTCGTCTTAATTTTTCCCATGGCACACATGAGGTGCATAAAGAAGTGCTAGAAACCATTCGAAAAGTAAATCAAGAGTTGAATTGCCATTTAGGCATTCTTCAAGATTTGCAAGGCCCAAAAATTCGAGTGGGTGAAGTTGAAAATAACGGAGTTGAAATTAATCCAGGAGATAAAATCACCATTACCTCTGATCCAGTGATCGGCACAGCCTCGTTGGTGAGCACCGTCTACAAGAATCTTCCTCAGGATGTTCAAGAAGGGGAGCACATCTTGATTGACGATGGGAATCTGGAATTAGTGGTCAATAGTACGAATGGAAAAGATGTGAATTGTACGGTAATCCACGGAGGCATTCTGAAATCTAGAAAGGGAATCAACCTACCGAATACGAAAGTTTCTGCCCCTTCTCTCACCGAAAAGGATTTGGAGGATCTTGAATTCGGTTTAGCCAATGATGTGGATTGGATTGCCTTGTCTTTTGTACGTTCCGCCGAGGATATCACAGATTTGCGTGAGCGAATTAAAAAAGCAGGAAAGGATTGTAAAATTGTCGCCAAAATTGAAAAGCCAGAAGCCCTAGAAAACATTGATGCGATCATTGAGGCTACTGATGCAATCATGGTTGCCCGTGGAGATCTTGGTGTAGAGGTTCCGATGGAAATTGTACCTCTTTGGCAAAAGAAGATGGTGGAAAAATGCAAGCTGGCCTGCAAGCCAGTAATCATTGCTACACAAATGATGGAAAGTATGATTCAAAATCCTCGCCCTACTCGTGCAGAAACTAACGATGTGGCAAACGCGGTATTGGATGGAGCTGATGCAGTGATGCTTTCAGCAGAAACGGCCTCCGGAAAGTATCCTATCCATGCAGTGAAGGCGATGACCAGTATCATTACCTATTTGGAAGAAAATGCGGAGGTCTACCATAACCTCTATAAAATTCCAGAGGAGGACCCTACCTTTTTAAGCAATAACCTGATTTTAATGGCGGCTAGGCTTTCGAGAAATGTGAAGGCAAAAGCCATTGTAGGCCTTACTTCTTCAGGATTTACAGGATTTCGATTGGCTTCTCACCGTCCGCTATCCAATATTTTTGTATTTACGAGAAATCAGAAACTCTTGACCCAATTATCCCTCGTTTGGGGGGTTCGGGTGTACTATTACGAAGGACAGGCCTCTACAGACGGGGTATTTGCGGACATCGAGGCCATCTTGAAGCGAGATGGACATGTGCACCAGGGAGAAGTGATTGTGAATACAGGCAGCATGCCACTCAGCGAAAAAGGAAAAACAAACATGTTGAAACTGCATGTGGTAGGATAAACCCTGCACGATTTTCACTTGTAGCACAAAAAAAGGAGAAACTTAGTTTCTCCTTTTTTTGTGAATGAATTTCAGATTTGGATTTTTTTATTTCTTGATCACCGAAAAATCAAAGGTTTCAAGGAATTTGGTCGTAAAGTTGCCAGCCTTAAACTCTTCGTTGTCTAGCAAGGCGATATGGAAGGGTATAGTTGTTTTGATGCCATCAATCACAAACTCCTCCAAGGCGCGCTTCATCCGTACAATTACCTCTTCTCTTGTTTGCCCGCTTACAATTAGCTTCGCAATCATGGAGTCATAATTAGGAGGAATGACATAACCCGCGTAAACATGCGAATCAACCCGTACTCCACGTCCACCAGGAATATGTAAGTTTAGAATTTTGCCAGGGCTGGGTCGGAATCCATTGGATGGATCCTCCGCATTGATGCGGCATTCCATCGCAAATAGTTTCGGATAGTAATTTTTGCCTGAAATAGTCTCACCTGCAGCAACTTTTATCTGTTCTTTGATCAGGTCAAAATCGGTTACTTCTTCGGTAATGGGATGCTCTACCTGAATTCGGGTATTCATCTCCATAAAATAGAAGTTGCGATTTTTGTCTACCAAAAACTCGATGGTACCAGCTCCTTCATAGCCAATGGCTTCCGCTCCTTTGATGGCAGCTTTTCCCATGGCATCACGAAGTTCATCCGTTATAAATGGAGAGGGAGTTTCTTCCACAAGCTTTTGGTGTCTCCGTTGAATGGAGCAGTCGCGCTCCGATAGGTGACAAGCTTTACCTGTTCTATCGCCAATAATTTGAATTTCAATGTGTCGAGGTTCTTCGACAAACTTTTCCAAATAAAGTCCATCGTTTCCAAAAGAAGCACCAGATTCCATTTTGGCATCATCCCAAGCTTTCTTGAATTCACTATCTTCTCGTACGATGCGCATTCCTTTACCTCCTCCACCAGCTGTGGCTTTTAGAATCACGGGGTAACCCATCTCCTTGGCAATGACTAAACCCTGTTCGATGGAGTCAAGTAAGCCTTCAGAACCTGGAATGGTAGGGACTCCTGCTGCTCTCATGGTAGCCTTTGCAGTTGCTTTGTCTCCCATTTTAGCGATCATGTCTGGGGAGGCCCCGATAAACTTGATGCCATATTCCTCGCAAACTTTTGAGAACTCTGCGTTTTCGGATAGGAAGCCATAGCCAGGATGGATGGCGTCCGCATTGGTGATTTCAGCCGCCGTAATGATGCGCGGGATATTCAAATAGGACTCACGGCTTGGCGCGGGTCCAATACAAACTGCTTCATCTGCAAATCGAACGTGAAGGCTGTCCTTATCCGCTGTGGAATAGACGGCTACAGTTTTGATTCCCATCTCCTTGCAGGTACGAATTACACGTAGGGCAATTTCCCCACGGTTGGCAATTAATATTTTTTTAAACACGTGTTATTTTATTTAATGCAAAAATCAACCTGCGGGGTCTACAAGGAAAAGAGGCTGGTCGTATTCCACTGGGCTTGCGTTGGCCACAAGGATTTTGACAATCTTACCAGAGATTTCCGCCTCAATTTCATTGAATAGCTTCATCGCTTCGATGATGCAGACTGTTTTTCCTGCGCTTATCGAGCCACCTTCTGTAACAAAAGGAGCCGAATCAGGATTTGCAGTTAGGTAAAAAGTACCAATCATTGGAGACTTAATCTCTACTAAATTTGAACTAGGTGCTGGGCTAGGCGCAGCAGGAGTAGGTGCTGCTGGTGCAGGGGAAGGTGCTGCTGCGATGTATTGAGGTGCAGGTGCTGAAGTCGAACCATCTGCATATTTTTTTACGGAAAGCTCAAACTCCTCAGTCTTGATTTTTACTTCTGCAAGGCCGGTATTTGAGATATAGTCAATTAAATCTTGGATTTCTTTAGGTTTCATAGTGTTCTTTTTTTGTTCCATCAGATGGAGCATTTAGGGGTTCAACTAATTCAAAAAGGAATTGTAATTTACTAAAAATCGATTGACTTGAGCTACTTATTTAACTCTTTCCGAGTAAGATCCATCTCGGGTGTCTACCTTGATTAGGATGTCCTGTTCCACAAAAAGTGGTACCATGATAGTTGCACCTGTTTCCACAATTGCCTGCTTGAGGGCATTGGTAGCGGTATCTCCTTTGATTCCAGGTTCAGTATAGGTGATCATCAATTCTACGAAAGGAGGAAGTTCTACAGAAAGCGGAATTTCATGCTCGGCATGTACTAGAATATCGACAAGTTGACCATCTTTTAGCAGGTTGTAGCGTTCAATTAAGCGCTCTTCCAAAGAGATTTGCTCATAATTGCTGGTGTCCATGAAGTTGTAACCTAGATCATCTTTGTAAAGAAACTGATGGCCTCTTTTTTCAACGCGTGCAGTAGTGACTTTTTCCCCAGCATTGAACGTTTTTTCAAGTGTTTTACCACTTCGCAAGCTTTTCATTTTCGTGCGAACAAAGGCGGCTCCTTTTCCTGGTTTCACATGTTGAAACTCGACAATCGTGTAGATGTCGTTGTTCATTTCGAGACAAAGCCCATTTTTAAAATCTGCAGTACTTGCCATATTCTTTTAGTCAATTTAATTATTTTGGATCCAAGGCCCATTTCAGAAAGATCGATCCCCAGGTAAATCCCCCACCAAAGGCAGCAAGAATAAGGTTATCCCCTTTTTTCAATTGGCTCTCGTATTCCCAGAGGCAAAGTGGAATGGTCGCTGCGGTAGTATTGCCATAGCGTTCAATGTTCATCATTACTTTTTCAGGACCTACGCCCATTCTATTGGCGGTTGCATCGATGATTCGTTTGTTGGCTTGGTGGGGTACTAGCCAAGCAATATCATCACCTTTTAGGCCATTTCTTTCCATCACTTCTGCACTTACATCCGCCATGTTGGTTACCGCAAATTTGAAAACACTAGTACCCTCCTGGTAAGCGAAATGCTCTCGGTTTGCGATGGTTTCCAGGGTTGCAGGCTTTCGACTACCTCCGGCTTTCATATGAAGAAAGTTTTCTCCAGACCCATCGGCTTTCAAAATGGCATCTATAACTCCTAGGTGTTCGGTGGTAGGTTCAAGAAGGACAGCGCCCGCTCCATCCCCAAAAAGGATGCAAGTGGTGCGGTCTTGGTAGTCCACAATGGAAGACATTTTATCAGCACCAACGACTACTATTTTTTTGTGGGTTCCGGCTTGTATAAATTGAGCGCCAAGCTGTAGCGCATACAAAAAGCCTGAACAAGCGGCTCCAATATCGAAGGAAAAAGAATTTTTTGCGCCTACTTTATCCGCAATAATGTTTGCAGTGGCAGGGAAGGGCATGTCCGGAGTCACGGTGGCGCAGATGATGAGCTCAATTTCCAGCGGATCGGTTCCTGTTTTTTCCAGCAAGCCTTTGACCGCTTCAATGCCAAGGACTGAGGTTCCTTGATTTTCACCTTTAAGGATTCTTCGCTCTTTGATGCCCGTTCTGGACATGATCCACTCGTCATTGGTATCCACTAATGATTCCAATTCTTTGTTGGTAAGCCGATATTCAGGAACATATCCGTGAATGCCAGTGACCATTGCTCTTAGTTTATCCATTGTATCGGATTCAGTTCTTTTTGCTTTCTATTCACCCATTGAAATAGTCAACGGTATTTGAAGTAAGATTCAAAAATAACACAATGCCTTCTGAACGCCAAAACCTTCTAATTTAGTAGAGTTAAGACCCTGTTAATCAGCTAAGTTGTGTTTTATAAAAATGAAAATTCCACTCCTTTTGGGAGTGGAATTAGTAATCGGTTAAGGGAAATTAAGCTTTCATCTCTTTTTCGATGATAACTCGTCCCTTGTAATACAATTTGCCATCCAACCAGAAAGCTCTGTGAGGAAGGTGCATTTCGCCAGTGGTAGGACATTTTGCTAATCCAGGAGCCTCCAGCTTGTAATGCGTTCTTCTTTTATCTCTTCTGGTTTTCGAAATTTTGCGTTTAGGATGTGCCATTTTATGCGTGATTTATGGTTATTCTTTATTTTTTAATTTTCCAAGTTTCTCCCAACGGGGATCAACAGGTGTAGTTGATTCTTTTTCTTCAGCTGAACCTTCAGGTAATGCCTCGTCTAAATAAACGAAACCGCCTTCCAATTCATTGTCGTCTTCATCCAATTCATTCTTGTAATCGGGATGAATTTTTTTCAAAGGCAAGGCCAGTAAAATAAATTCATAGATAAGTTGAGCTACATTGATCGAA
>Ga0209769_1000276_pt1 | contig 20601 bp, 19 predicted proteins | sample LauGreSuBDMM15DN_2_FD_187569 | JGI IMG/M metagenome (GOLD analysis project Ga0209769, IMG submission 187569) | Freshwater lake microbial communities from Lake Michigan, USA - Su13.BD.MM15.DN (SPAdes) (version 3) | ecosystem: Environmental > Aquatic > Freshwater > Lake | place: Lake Michigan, USA...
CGCCATCGCTTGTTTTAAATAAAGCAATTTGATTACTTTGATCATTACCCCATTTACTGACTTTTGAATCAAAAATTCCATCTGCAACTCTGTCTTGAAGTCCTAAGCAGGTTACTGATGTTGCATGCGCACCTGTTACAGATAAAATAGTGCTGACTGAATGTGTTGAATACAGCATTGGTGGAAAGCTTGCTGTTGCTTTCCATTCATCGCCGCCATTTGTGGCAAATGCATCTGTGAATCCATGAGACATGTCATGGAGGTATTCACCTTCACCATAGACAAAACTTCCTAATTCACCACTTGCAAACTTACAACGCGAGAAAATAACTGCTGGATAGTAATAACTGGTCTCGGCCATGAAATATGTGAGTTTAGTTTTTGATGCAACATCGACTAATTGGGAAACCTCTTCCTGAGTGATTCCCATTGGTACTGCCGTATAGACATGACGCCCATTCTTAAGCGCTTCTAATGCAATCTGTGCATGCGTCCAGCGCGGGGTAAAGATTGCAACTGCATTGAAATCACTTCCCCACAGCTTTTCTAGTGAATCGAAGCTTTGTTTAATCCCAAATTTAGATAGTACAGAGGCCCTGCGCTCATCATTAGGCTCAACGAGACCAACCTCTTGCACCATTGGATGTGCCTGAAAGAGATGGATAAATGATGAAGAGAACTGTCCGCCGCCGATGATTGCAACCTTTAACTTATTGATCTTAATTCTCCAATCTCTCTCTAAAAAGCTTTAATCTCGAGATCTAGAATCGGTTGCTGACCATGGGCATGCCTTCGTTTGCCCAATCAATAATCCCACCTTCAAGATTAAAAAGGTTGTGGAAGCCCGCATCCTGCATAATCTCAATCGCATTGCCTGAACGTTTACCGCTTCGGCAATAGACCGCGTAGGCAAATTCTTTGTCCAGGGATTCGATTTTGATTTTGAAATCCTCACCATAGAAATCTTCAAATTGCGCACCTTCTATGTAGCCTTCAGCAATTTCTTCCGCGGTGCGAACATCTAAAATTACTACCCCTGATTCTGCAATCTTTTTTGAAAACTCAGAAACATTCATTTCTCGCACTTGCAACGATCTGCTTCGGGAACCCCTGCTAAAGCCTCTTCAATATGTAGTCCGCAGCCAGACCAGGTAACTTTCTTGCAGGTATTACACATGATCGATGAACACATACAAGTAGCCTACAACCGTCCATTGTGAAAGGACCAGCATGAAGTAAGATTAATTCATGATTAGCCTGGCTGTGCTGCTTTGTGCTCTCTCTTTATTGCTTCTGACATACCTAATCCGCGGATCGCGCCAACTCGGCACCAAGCTCTCGAAGTTGCAAAGCTCTAACAATAAGAATTTTAAAGACATTGAACAGATGCTGACCGCCCAGGCGAGGTCGGCAAAACGCAGTGAGCAACTTTTGTATCTTCCATACATTCAGGACCAAAATCCAGACTGGAAGTTTGAAGTTTCTGTCACGAGCCATCCAGCTCGATTTGATGCTCTGGCAATTGCACTGACGGCGCTAAAGTCACAGATATTGCAACCGCAGGGAATCAATGTATTTATTGCTGAAGCAGACTTGGCAGCACTTCCTGACTCGGTCAAGCAGTTGGAAAAGTCTGGCTACGTCAAAATTGAATCATGTGAAGATTTAGGATCAGGCAAAAAATTGATTCCTGCACTAAGCAAGCAAGGCAAAGTTCCAATAATCACAATTGATGATGATTTGTATTTTGAGAATGACTTGTTCCATCACCTGATGATTAACCATTATCTCTATCCGGAAGCAATCATTGCGGCGCGCGTACATCGCTTGTCCGTGAGTGAATCTGGCGATGTACTTCCCTTTAGCCAATGGCATAAGCACTACGACCTTGGCGAGGGGCCATCCAAAGATCTAATGCCAACTTCAGGTGCGGGGACTTTATTCCCTCCAAGAGCAATGCATGAGGACGTTTCTGATGCTGCCCTATATACAAAGCTTTCACATAACACCGATGATTTATGGTGGTACTTCCAGGCTCGAAGACAAGGAACTTTGATCCGCAGACTTTCAGGTTTTGATCACCTCAATTTTATCGAAAGCACTCAAGAAGTTGGCCTTTGGAAAAATGGGAATCAGGATCGAAACGAAGTCAATTTGAAGGCGCTGCTTGCTCAATACGATAACCCACTCAACTTCTAGCCTGGGCCTACGAAGTAATTCTTTCGAATTAGGGTTGCCAGAAATTGAGCCTGCCTTTACCATTTCTTATTGCCAACAAGGGTGGTCACCATGAAGTACAAGTCAGTAAAAGGTTTACTCAAAAGTGATGAGTCGTTAATCCCTGTAACTTTCATTGACAAACTAGAAGACATTCTGCATGGCTTTCTTGGAATACTTTTGTTTATTGTTTCAATCCTGGCCGCCGGTTATACCCTGCAAAGATTGATTGAAACTCGCCCATTTTTCCCATTGGGAATGATTCAAGGAATTAACGACATTCTATTTGTAGTAATTATTCTGGAAATCATGCGAACTGTTATTGTTCGATTTACGGATGGTATTTTCCAACTGGATAACTTTTTAATTATTGGAGTTATTGCAGCCGTTCGACACATCCTGACCGTTGGCGCTTCGCTTACTATGGAGAAAGAGAAGACAGAGGAATACTTCAACCGGGCATTAATTGAAATGGGAGTTAATACAGGAATAGTTTTGGCACTTGTATTCGCGCTATTTTTATCTCGCGCAGCTAGAACTTCATCCAATAAATCCCTTTAGGATGATGAATTCTCAAAGCGACATAGATACGCGGCAGAGTTAATTCCGACTGACATTGTCGACCAAAACAAGTAAAGACAAGATTTCCGCTCTATAGGGAATAAGTGTTATTACAAGATTAGCCAATGATTAACTTCAGGAGCTCGTGAAAAATAAGGAGAGATTATTTCGCGCCACTTTACAAAGTTTGGGCTTTCGCGAAAAGTGACCATATGATCCTCAATGCTTTCCCAAATGATGTGAACTGCGTAAATATTTTCTTGCTCAACGCCTTTAAGTAATTGAAAACTAACAAACCCAGTCGCTCCAGTTAGTGTCTCATCTACAGCCCTCTGAATAGCCTTCTCAAAATGAATATGATTTGCAGATTCAACTTGAATGAGTCCAATTTCAAGAATCATAATTCGGCCTGGATGATCTTTATCCTATTATTCATACGAAAATACGATAAATTCATTATCGGCTTATTTAGTAATTCCGCTTAAAATAAATTCTAATATTTCTTCCGCAATTACTTCAGGCTTTTTATTACTACGTGGAGCCCATCTATATACTGTATTTAAAGTGCCGAAGATTGCAGGTAACACAGATTGCACGTCAAACTTCCTAAACATTCCATTCCGCTGACCTTCCAATAGCAAATTTTCTAATGCTTGTTCGAAGAGCTTTTCCCTGGATCGGACGCGTTTACGAGCAGCATCTTCGAGTTGCCACCGTTCTCGCCAAAATACCGCGAGAAAAGTATGAAATTCGATTTGGTGCACGACTTGTGCATGGACTATCTCAGACAATCTCTCTCTAGTTGGTATTTCTTTATCGACTGAATGAGTTATTGCCTCGGATAATGACAAATTTACAGTTTCATAAATATGGTCCAAAAGATCAGTCTTCGTTTTGAAATAATGGTACAACCCAGCCTTCGTTATTCCGCAGGCGCTTGCAATTTCTGACATTGAAGTTCCGTGATAGCTATTCTGAGCAAAAAAATTCACAGCATTTTTAAGAATTAAGTTTTTCATTTCCTGCCCCGCTAAGGTAAAGGGCTCGGCTTTCTTTTTAAATGGCATAACCGCACCGTATCACAGCTGAAAACAAACTAAATAAAGGACTGTCCATAGATATCTGTCTTTAGGAAACGATTCACACTGAATAGATCTTGATTCCAAAGTGACTCTGGGCGAGCCTTTCCAATTATCTGTTCAACAATTTCTAGAGCTGCCCCGTAAGAAATTGCCGAGCCTGCACCTGCGAAACCGCCAAGCATGAAAACCCCTGGATCCGTTAAGGCGCCGACGACCGGAAACTTGTCAGGGGCTTGCCCAACGCATCCAGTCCATTCTCGAACAACGCGAAATTTATGTGGCGCCCATGTTTGTGTTGCTGTGGCCGACATATACATGCTGACAAACCGCGATGGGTCATTTTTGTTTGCATGACTCGCTGGAACGCGATGATTGTCGGATCCGAATAAAAATCCGCCTTCTTGACCATGAAACCATCCCAATGGCAGACAAATCGCCTTGCCTTTAGGCATACCGTGACTTGTATCCGATGCGTACATGGCTTGGCTTTTATGAGTTCTAATTAATTCAGAATCATCACCTGGAAGGAACTTACCGAAGACATCACTTGTATTGGCTTCGGTAGCATTTACAACTTTTTTCGCAAGAATTGTTCCTCTACTTGTGGTTACTAAATATCCATTTGCATTAGGCTCAACAGAAAGCACTTTAGTATCAGTATACAATTCAACATTATCGCTCCGTAATGCCACTTCAATTAGACCCCAAACCCATCGAGCTGGATTCCATGTAGAAGTTCCTTCTTGAAGCCCAGCAAAGTTATCTCCGACGATTCCGGTCTCTTTTTCTACTTCCTCGGCTTCAATCCGGCGCCATCCTTTCCAACCTAATTCAGCTCCAAGGGTTAGCGCACGTTGCACTCGAGGAGCGTCATCTTTATCAGAAAGTATAAAACCGCCACGATTTTTTAAATCACATTCGATCGCATTGCTATCAATTGTGGCATGAATTCCTAGAACGCTTTCAGTTAGTGCTTTAAGATACGCGTCTGAAAATCCCTTTGCAATTGAATCAAGCTGTTCATCGGTTAATTCTGGGCGAACCGTTGAAGCATATGCACGCACTGGCTCATAAACATAATATCCATGATACGAACCACCTGCTGCAGTTAGAAATCCTGCGTTGCGCCCCGCTGCACCAGAAGCAGGAAGGGATTGATCTAAAAGCAATAATTTGCCACTCCCAATCTTTGACCAATGGTATGCAGTGCACGAACCTCCAAATCCGGCGCCGACTACCACTACCTCTACACTTTTCGGCAGATTAATCTCTCCCTGACTCCAAGGATAGTTTTCGTATGGGTTACCATCCTTAAGCCAGTGGGAAGTATTTGAAACTTTGCGTTGGAAAGAGAACCATGGTGAGGAGTTTGGGATTTCGATAAAACACATTTTAAGGCCCCAAAGTGCCAATTTAATTAGTCGGATAAATAATGGCAGGCCTATAAATCTATGATTCATGAAGCGCACGGCAGATCTATAATCTCGAATTCTTAGGCCAAGAATTAGCCCAATTCCTACACGAAGGCGATTCAAAAGGGAGACACGATGAGTTACATCACTGGTGATTTTCATGTTTGTGGTTCTCCTGGGTAATCGGACTTTCCCAGGTTTGGAATCGCACTTAGAAGATCTAAGGTATAAGGATTTTGTGGAGATTCAAAAATACGATGAGTTAAATCACTCTCTACCACTTCTCCATCTTTCATCACCACTACTTTCGATGCAATCGACCTAACAACTCCTAGATCGTGAGATACGAAGACAATAGTCATGCCCATTTTGATTCGTAGTTCCTGCAAGAGCTCCAAAATTCCCGCTTGGACAGCAACATCCAGTGATGACACAACTTCATCGCAAAGTAAAAGTTCAGGCTCTGCAGCTAAGGCTCGAGCAATCGCAACTCTTTGTTTTTCTCCGCCAGATAATTCACTGGAATATCTCTGAAGAATATTATTTTTTAAGTGTACTCGATCCAAAAGTTCTTCTATTTTTGCAGTACTTTGTTGAGGTGAAAGCTTAAAATATAAATCTATCGGACGCTTAATTATATCGCCTACGGATGTATGAGGATTGAGAGACGAATCTGGATTTTGTGGCACCATCTGAATCCGACGACGCATTTCAAAGGAGCGCGATTTAGATTTATTCTCTACAATTTTATTGTCAAATCGAATGACACCGTTTCTTGGCTGATGTAATCCTGCTATACAGCGAAGCATTGTGGTCTTGCCCGAACCACTTTCGCCAACAATTGCCACACAATCTCCGCTACTTACATTAAAAGAAACGGCTTTTACGACATCGTTTTGACTCGAACCCTTTTTCCCTCTAGACGTCTTATATCCTGCCGAGATTTCAGCAACCTGTAGCTTGATATTTTTTGAACCAGAGTCACTCTCCTCGAGTGCATTACGATCCAAAGCAATTAAAATAGGCTTATGCGCTGATACTTCGGATAAATTAAAACACCTTACCTTTCGATTGCCGCTAAGTAAGTCAACAGGTGGCATTTTGCTATCGCACTCTGAGGATTTGAAACTACAACGGGGAGCGAAGGGGCAACCTGGTGGCAAATCCCATGGTTCAACAGCGGACCCCGGAATTGCTTTCGGGCGATAAGCCCTAGAAGTAGCTCTTGGCACCGCCTCAAGTAATCCACGAGTATATGGATGCGCTGGGTTAGAGAAGACATCTGAGACTTCGCCCTGTTCGATAATCCTTCCCCCATACATGACAGCTACTTGATCGACTATTGATCGGACAACTCCCAAATCGTGACTGACATAGACGAGTGCTGTATTGGTTTCTTTAATCAATTTTTGAATAACCAAAATCAATTTAGACTGCGTGGTCACGTCTAAGCCTGTTGTCGGCTCATCCATAACAATAATTTTTGGTTTACAAATTAGCGCTAAAGCTATGGCAATGCGTTGCTGCTGGCCACCACTCAATTCAAATGGGTAGCGCCGTTGAAATACAAGATCGCTGGGTAATTGGGTCATTTCTAAGACTTCAGCAATACGATCCTTCGGATTACTTTCGTCTGGGACATGAATAGCCAGCATCTCTCGAAGAGATTCGCCAATGCGCATATTTGGGTTTAGGCCGGTAGAGGGGTCTTGTGGCACATAAGCTATTTTGTTACCCCTACGACTCCTGAGAGCATTTGTTGGCAGTAAAAGTAGATTTTCTCCTTCGAGATAAACAGATCCCGAAGTAATTTTTGTTCCTTCCCGGCTAAATCCAAGTAGTGCCATTGCTACAGTCGTTTTACCTGAGCCAGATTCACCCACAATTCCAAAAGTTTGTCCTCGCTGAATATCAAAACTAACATCATCAATAATTGTAAACTGCGAATTATTATCTTGAACCTGTATTTTTTCTACCGTAAGTAGATTGGAATCTTTTGGCAATTTGTCACTAATTTCATTACCATTGCTAGTTATCATCACTCAATACCTAATTTGATAGGATCTTTTCGTTTCTCCTGCAAACCATCAAGAGCCAGATTTATGCCAATCATTAAAATTGCCAAAGATAAGACTGGCAAAGCTATCGACAATGGATTAATAGTTAATGCCATTCTATTTTCGCTAATAATGAGGCCCCAATCCGATGCAGGGGGCTGAATGCCTAAGCCTAAAAAACTTAAACTTGCAACGAGTAAAATGGAAGCCGGGATGCGCACACCTGCGTCGACAAGGAATGGGGGCATCACGGAGGGGCGAATCTCCCGAAACATAATGAAAAGTTTCCCTTCGCCCCGCGATTCAGCTACCTCAACATAAGAGGATTCTCGAGCCACCTGGGCCGCAGATCTGACCAGCCGAAATACGCGAGGAAGGTTAACCGTGGAAAGTGCTAAAACTAAGACCCAGAAACTTGGTCCAAGTGCTGCGACGAGTAGAAGCATTAGCACAAGTGAAGGAAAGCCAATCAATACTTCACTAAACCAAGTTAATGTTGAATCGATTTTCCCGCGTGAATATACCGAAAAAAGTCCCAAAAATAGACCCATCATGGCGCCAAACAAATAACCTAAGATTGAGATCATCAGGGCATATCTTCCGCCGACCAAGAATCTGCTCAGTGAGTCACGGCCATAAGAATCTAATCCAAATGGAAACCCTTCATATGGGACCGCGAAAGCTTCTCCAATAAATTCATCAGGGTCATATGGCGCAAAAAAAGAACCAAAAATAGATACACTTAGAATAAATAGAACCATAGTAATTCCAACACGTGTGGATATGGAAGTTTTTGAAAGAAAATTCATTAGGACAACCTCAATGAGCGTAATTTTGGATTGGTAAAATAAATAATTATGTCAACAATGAAATTAGCAATAACATATGTTCCACCTAAAATAATTGCGTACGCTTGCACTAGAGGATAATCTCTGCCTGCAACTGCGCTCACAAAACCACTTCCAATTCCTGGGTAACCAAAGAGATATTCGACTACAACCATGCCTCCTACAAAGAGTCCAGCTGCAATCGCAAAAATCTGCAAAGTAGGTGCAAGTGCACTTGGCAATAAATATTTACGGATAATTCTTCGCTCGGGTATGCCACGCAATCTGGCAGTAATTACAAAATTTGTTTTGAGCACTTCAATTACGCCAACTCGAACAAGCCTCATAGTAACGCCAATCATCGATAGCAACAATGTAGTTACTGGAAGCACCAAATTGATCGGCGTAACAGTAAAACTTACTGCTGGAAGAATTGGGATTACAAAACAAAATATAACAATTAAAATTGCTCCTAATACAAATTCAGGAAGTGCAATAAATAAAAGACCCACGACCTGGATAGATTTATCAACTTTTGAGCCTGCACGCAATGCGGTATATGTGCCAATTAATAGCGTCAGAATAATCAACAATGCTAGTGATACTGATGCAAGAATTGCCGAGTTTTTCAGAGGAGAAATAATTAGCTCAGAAACAGGAGTTCCAAGAGTCCCTACATTGCTGAATCCATCTAAGCCTTGCGTTACAGAACGTCCAAAATCTAATTGAAGTGCATTTCCTATCCAGTTTACATAACGGGTAAGTATAGGTTCGTTTAAACCTAGTGCTTCCTGGATAATTAATACCTTCTCCGGCTTAGCGTCTTTACCAAGGATTGCGATGGCTGGGTTGCCAGGCAATAAATTGGTAGCTAAAAACACAAGAGCTGTCAATGCTCCGATTGAAGCGGCAACAAGACCGATTCGCCGGAGAAGGTAATTAATCATTACTTGGTAATACCTATTTCACAAAGAAACCAGAGAAATCGAACCCATTTAGAGATCTAATAGGGCTGTTCTCTTGACCTCCTATTTTTGAAGAGTAAAGACTTTGGCTTGTCTCAAAGGCCCAGACAACATAAGGACCATCGTTGTGGAAGATAAGCATCATCTCTCTAGTAATTTCATCACGCTTCTTCGGATCACCTTGTGCAGCTGCGGCCTTAAATAGCTTCGTTGCCTTTTCAGTGGCCCAACTGGTGTACTGATAGTCACCAGAGTCTAGATTGAAGCATGCATTCCACAGCGTTAGGATTGGGCGATAATTCCAATACTCATTATGGAACGCTTGAACACCATAACCCTTTGTAAAGTATTGATCCGCAGGCTGAGTAACAACTTGAACCTTTATACCTGCTTTCTTTGCTTGCTGAGCAAACACAGTGCTATGAGTAATTTGGGCAGGCCAAATATCTGCTGTATAAAGTTTCAGAGTTGATTTCTCTAACCCAGCCTTCTTCCAAAGAGCTTTGGCTTTCTCAGGGTCATATGCTCTTTGCTTTAGATCTTTTGGATATCCTGAATCGAATACACCGAACATGTCATTTCCTATTTTTCCTTTACCGTCATAAGAAAGTCGGTTCATTGTGGTTCTATCAGTCGCTAGTTTCATAGCTAACCTTACATTTGGATCATTAAACGGCTTAAGCTTGGCGTTCATGAGTAACGGCTGCATGGTTCCAGTTTGGCTTGTAAAAACGAGAATATTGGAATCAGATGCAACTGCTTTACCATCTGCCGCTGTTGTTGGATAAATTGTATCTAGTGCACCTGTTTTCAAGCCATTTAAACGAGCTGCTGCATCAGGGACATTGATTATTTCAACAGTGTCCAAGTATGGGCGTCCGCCACCTATCCAGCAATTCGCATTCCGGCCTAGGATTACCTTTTGAGCATCACCGCTTACATATTTAAATGGACCCGTGCCGTTGAGACTTTCAAAGGAAGTCGTTCCCGCCTTAATTATCGATACGCCTTTTGTAGCGAATTGATTAGGTAGGATTGAGTAAGGGTAAAGCATTGGAATTTCTAAAGTGTATGCGTCAATTTTCCTCAAAAGGGATCCATCAATCATCGCAAGAGTTGACCTAGCCTCAGCTGCTGTTTTCGGATCTTGAATCCTCTTGATTGAATAAATCACATCATCAACGGTTAGAGTGCTTCCGTCGTGGAATTTCACGCCGCTCTTTATTTTCAAGGTCCAAACAGTTGCTGATTTATTTGACTCACAACTTTCAGCAATCTTTGGATATAATTTACCACTCTTGTCATACCAAAAAAGTAAATCAAAAACGTTAAAATTTCTCATAACGTCTTGGTTTCCTGGTGGTGCTACATGTGGATCAAGTACTGAAGCCGCACCAAACGGTGTACCTACTCTTAAGGTTCCGCCGGGCTTGGCTGCTCCTGCCTCAGATAGTAAAATTGGAGAAAGTAGTCCCGAGATCGGCATCAGTGCACCTAATGCACCAGCGCCCTTTAGTATTTGTCGCCTGGATATACGACCTTCACCCAAGTTGCTATTAATAGTTTCAATTTCATTCATTACCGCTCCTTAAGAGCCGTGGAAACGTATTTCGGATCTTTGACTCTTTAGCAAAGATATGGCAGAGTGACCCAAGAGTCAACCGACTGGACGGTAGATTTTACTCCGCTTATTATGAGCAGCTGTGGAGTCACTTTTGAAAGTAGGTCCTAAACCGCATGGTCCTTGGTTGGGAGACGCTTTCGGCCTATGGCATCCCTGTTGCTCGGCATCTGAAAGCAGAAAATCTCTTTCAGGCCCAGGCCTTTGCTGCCTTATTAGGGGGAATTGCTGTCTGCCTGAAAGCAGACACAAATGAACATAAGGCAGCAAATGGCCTCGTTTTTGTTGGGGCCACAGCGGGGGCGAGTTTGAACTCAGCTTGGCGAAAACTCGAAGAAAACTCTGATCTGCAAGGCCTGGGTCCCCCTTTTCTAATCCAGGAGCTTGTCCCCCCAGGGCCAGAGCTCTTTGCTGGAGTGATTAATGACCCCGACTTTGGCCAAGTAATAGTCGCGGGACTAGGTGGACGCCTTGTTGAGGCAATTGGCCGCAGGACCCTCAGGGTCCTGCCAATCACAAAAGAAGATTCCGTAGCAATGGTTGCAGAACTATCCCTTGAAAATTTGCAACTACCAAAAAGTCTTGCGAGTTTTTCGGATGCATTGTTTAATCTTTCGAAATTGGTTATTGATCACCCTGAAATAGATGAGTTAGACCTAAATCCAATTATCCTTGGGGAAATCTCAATCACAGTTGTTGATCTAAGAATAATTCTACAAAAATCTAATCCGAACAAAGTAAAATCTATTGACGCTTTACTCGGGGATGCTCGTCCCTCTATTTCCCGATTAATATCTCCAAAATCTGTCGCGGTTATAGGTGCGAGTTCGGATACTTCAAAACCAGGAGGACGGGCATTTGACTACCTATTGAGATTAGCTCCAGACGTTTCTCTATATCCCGTGAACTCTAAAGGTGGAGAAATCAATGGTGTGAGAGTGTTTAAGTCAATCTCTGAATTACCCATTGGAATTGATACTGCCATTATTGCTACTCCAGCAAGTTCTATTCCCGCATTGATACAAGAACTTGGAAAGCAAGAAATTTCAACTGCGGTGGTTTTCGGCAGTGGCTTTAGCGAGACAGGAAATAAACCCCTTGAGCTGGAGGTCTTTGATGCCGCACGGAAAAATGGTGTCAGGATCTGCGGCGTAAATGGAATGGGATTAATCGGGGATGTACCACTCACTTTTAGCCAAGCGCTATTGGCAGAATCATTTTCTGGAGGAGTTTCTTTCCTAACACAGAGCGGAGCTATCGGGGGCTCTCTCTTAATTGGTGCATGGTCTCACGGCTTAGGAACTGCAAGGTTTATTTCTGTAGGAAATGAAACAGATTTAGGACTTCACGATTTTCTCGATTTTCTAATTTATGATGAATCTACAAAAGTGATTGGCATTTTCTTGGAAGGTTTGCGTGATGGAGACAAATTTAGAGCCGCTCTAAAAAAATGTAAATCGGTTGGGAAGAAAGTAGTCATACTTCGTGCTGGTCGAAGTGCGGTAGGTGCCGAATCAGTACTTAGCCACACTGGTGCATTGGCAGGAAGCGAGGCCGTTTACAATCAAGTTTTCAAAAATGAAGGTGTAGTCACAGTCTCAGATATTGACGAATTACTGGGTGCTTGTGAAGCTTTAGAGTGGCAGCCACAGTCGGCCGGAATAAGAGTAGGCGTACTTTCAACTTCTGGAGGAGGATGTTCTTTAATTGCCGACCACTTAACCGACTTAGGATTCGAGATACCAGAACTTAGCTCAGAAACACAAGAAGATCTAAAATTGATACTTCCAGCTTTTGCTCCTAAGAAAAATCCTATTGATACGACAGGAACTATTGCAGGTGATCCTTCGCTCTTGGGCCGGATAATTTTGCCGGTAATCAATTCTCCCAAAATAGATTCCGTCATAATTGGAATCTCAGCACTAGTTGGTGAAGCTGCAACACATATAGCGAAAAGCATTGTGGAGGCGTCAATCCATTCGAATAAACCAATAGTTGTTGCTTGGATGTTGCCAGAATCAGCGGTCGCAGAACCGTTCAAAATACTCCGAGAGAATCGAATTCCTGTCTTTCCTTCTATTAGGGCGGCTTGTAAGGCTCTAGCAGCCCTTACGCCACAACTCAATGAAGGGAACAATTAAAGTGGCTAACTCGCTAGAAAGTTTATTCATTAAAGCAAAGCCACTTTTGGGTACAGAATTAGCAAGATTCCCCTGGGCGGTCGAAGAAGGACAAGTCACCCAATTTCAGAAGTCTTTACATGTTGATGGTGTCGACTTCGTTTCAAAGAGAGAAGTTCCTCTTGCTTATTCCGTCTCGATAGGTTTGTGGGGACTTCCACATTATGCGCTCTTAAAGAATATCGGTTTAGACGTAAAAAACGTGGTACACGGAGAACAAAGTTTTGAATTAATTGAACCTTTACAAGTTGGTGACTCGTATGTCATCTCACAGAAACTTTCTAGTTTATTTCTCAAGGAAAGCTCCAAATATAAACAAATGTTGTTGCTTACAATTCAGTCAGTCGTCATAGATTCTCATGGAACCGTCTTTATTCGGAAAAATCACACCTCAATTCAGTTGGAACAAAATGAATAAGAAATCTAAAGACGTTAATTGGGAGCAAATCTTCAAGGAAGGAGATTGCGCAATTGAACATCAAATTGGACCAATTGAACTTCAAAGCATCGTTCAGTACGCAGGAGCCAGCGGTGATTTTAATCCAATTCACTTTGATCAAGACTTCGCACGCTCACTTGGTTTCCCAAGTGTATTTGTGATGGGTATGTTACCGGGCGCTATTCTGGCAGAATTTGCTAGAGATTGGCTTTCCCCTTTGCAAATTAATTATATAAAGTTTAGATTTGTAGACAAGATCTGGCCTCATGAATTACTCATTCTTGGTGGTGAAGTAAAACAAGTTTATTCTGATTCTCTTCCCTTTATTGAAGCACATTTGTGGATGAAAGCGTCAGATGGATCAATAAAGATTAAGGCGAATTGCACGGCAATCGACCTTGCAGTTAATGAAAAGAATGATCCGTTAAATAATCGGAAAGGGTAATACAAAAAAGGGATAGTGAATTATTCTAAAACTAGTCAATGTAAGTTAAATCAAAACAATCGAAAGGAATGTTCAGATGAACGATGCTAAGCAAGTTGATTTTTCGAATCCGCTGAAAAAAATCTGGAATGAAAACGGATGTGCTATAGGAGGCTGGGTGCTTGGAACAGATCCAGTGATGGCCGAGGCTACCGCTTTAGCCGGGTTTGATTGGGTTTGCATTGACATGCAACATGGGTGGATTGGTTTAGAGACATTACCTAAACTAATTCAAAGCGTTGCTTTGGCAGGAGCTGTACCTATCGTACGAGTTCCTGCAAACGAGATCTGGTTGATTGGTCGTGCGCTTGACGCGGGGGCCTACGGTGTAATGGTTCCACTGGTCAATACTGCAGAGCAAGCAGCAAGAGCTGTTGCTGCTTGTCGGTATATGCCAAGAGGCGGACGAAGTGTTGGTGCGTATCGGCCCGCTCCTTTAATCGCCTCATCACCCCAGCAAGCCGATAGAGAGATTATTTGTATGGTACAAATTGAATCCAAACAGGCACTCGACAATTTGGAAGACATTTGTAAAGTGCCTGGGGTTGATGTCGTTTACATTGGTCCCGGAGATCTTGCTCTTTCCATGGGTTTAAAATCACGGGCAGAAATAGATACAACAGTTTTTGAAAAAGTGAAAAATACAGCGTTAAAAAATGGCGTCATGCCGGCCATGCATGGTGAATCTGGCAATGAAGCTCTTTGGGCCATAGAAAACGGATTTCGGGTTACAACAGCCGGTGCAGACATTGACTATGTATACATCGAGGCTCGAGAAGCCCTCGCTATAGCAAAAGGGGTTTCTCCCGATGATGTAAAAAACAAGTCATGGCCTGCGAGGGTTCCCCGGATTGCTATTGGGCCTCCTTCCCAGGTTCACGAATAAAGAGGGTTCCACATGCGCCTACTTAGGTTCCAAAAGGATTCAGAAATTTGCATAGGAGCAATCTTCGAAAATCAAATCGTGGATGTTGCACATGCTTGTAGGATCGCAAAAATACCAACTCCAATTTCGGTTTTAGCAACACTTGAAGATCAATTATGTCGCGAAGCTATTTTAAGTGCTTTTGCTACACAGTCTGAAGCAATCATTAAAACTGAAGTTAAACTATTGGCGCCAATTGAACGTCCTGGGAAAATATTCGCTCTTGCAGCAAATTATGAGGCACATGCTTATGAGGTTGGACTTAAGGCTCGAGACAAAAAAACTTATGTTCCTAAAGTTTTTCCTAAGCTGTCTAGCTCTTTGGTCGGGCCACATGAAAATATTGAAATACCATCTGTTTCCGACATGGTGGATTACGAAGTGGAAATTGCTGTTGTCATTGGAAAGCGCGCTGACAGGGTATTAGAAAAAGATGCCATCGATTATGTTGCCGGGTGGATGGCATTTAATGATGTGACAGCGAGGCGAATGACCTTCCCTGGCAATCCAATCTTTACAACTGAAGATGAGTCATGGCACTTCTTATACGGTAAATGGTGCAACGGATTCTCGATAGCTGGTCCTTGGCTCGTTAGCAGAGACGAAATCCCAGATCCCAATAATCTTAAAATGGAACTATCTGTAAATGGCGAGATTAGGCAATCCGCCCTTGTTGGCGATATGACATTTACCATCAAGGAAGCCATTGCCTTTATTTCAAGTATTTGCGTTTTAGAACCTGGAGACGTAATAAGCATGGGTACTCCGGCTGGAATTGGTGAGATGGGAGCAGGGTGCCTTGCCGTTGGAGACTTGGTCGAATTGAGCATTGAGTCATTAGGTAGCCAATCAAGCCGAGTAGTGAGACAGAAAATCTTGGAATCTGCTTAGTGCCAATCCGAGTCGCCTTGGTAGGAGCAGGGGCACATGGACACTCCCATGCCTCTGCAATGAATTATTTAGGCACAAATGGGATGGACATAAAATATGAGCTTGTCGTTGATGAAAATCCAGCTCGAGCAGCAATTTTAGCCGCAGAATTTAAGATTCCTCATTCTGGGGATTTAGGCTTGTTATCTAGTTTCTCTGGTGACGGTGTTGATATTTGCACTCCAACCCACACGCATTTGGAAATTGCCGAAATTTGCGTCAACCTTGGATTACCTGTTCTCATAGATAAACCTCTATCACAAAATTTTCATGACGCGGATTTCATTATCAACACTTTCAAGAATGCTAAGGTGCCCCTGCAAATTGGGTACTCAACCCGCTTTGATCCCCTGCTTTCTCAATTGAAACAATCAATCTCAGATGGAGTAATTGGGATACCAGGATTAGTCACGATCAATCACTTACAAGGATATTCCTGGGCCAACGGATGGAGCGCATGGCAACAGAATGGTCAGAAAAGTGGCGGTCGAATAATTCACTTTGGGATTCATGATTTAGATTTCGCGTGCTGGGTCATGGAATCTCGGCCGATTTCAGTAAGAACCATAGCTAGTAAGAAAATTGATCAAGCCATCGCATCTTGGACATCATATTCAGCACAAATCTTTTTTGAAAGCGGTGCTCTGGCACTTGTCACTGGTAATTGGGATGTGATTCCCGCAAACTATTGGAGAAAAACATGCTCAGTAATTGGGTCAACCGGATCAATTAAATATGACAGTGCAGATGATGAGATTTCACTAAGTAGCCAGAATACCGAACCTGTCGGATATCTCGCCTCGATCATAAATGAACTCAAGCACTGGAGGGAATGCCTGGTTGGGAACACTGAACCAATAGTTTCCTTAGAGCAAGCACGAATGTCACTTGCTTTAGCAGTGGCAGCGCAAAATTCGGCAGAAAATCATGGGGCTACAGTGCAGATTGAAGAGATTCTCCATGGATCAAAATAGAAATATTCGTGTTCTTATGGCAGGTGCCGTTCGGCACGCCTTTGACTATGCACCCATTATTACCAGTCATCCAAGGATGAAATTAGTTGGGATCGCAGAAGAGTCTGATGCTGATTTATGGAAGATTGATCTTGCCCGTGAATTAGCAAAAAAGTGTGGAACCTCGTTCTTTTCAATCGAAGATGCACTCTCTCGGAAAGATATTGACTTGGTTGTAATAACTACCGAGCCGACTAGACACACATCTCTTGCAATACAAGCTATCAAGGCTGGGAAAAACATCATCGTGGATAAGCCCGTCGCGACTTCAATCGCCGATGCCGAAAAGTTAGCAAGAACGATTGAAGAGAGTAATTTGGTGGCATCATATTTTCACCGTTTGTTTGAACCCACCGTTGAGCGGGCAAAAGAGTTCATTCAAAGTGGGCAACTAGGTTTACCTCTTACTTTAGACCTTACGTGGATCTCTTCAAATTCTTTGGCTGACGAAGGCGGCGAGATAGTCACAGGAAAACAATTATCAGGCGGAGGCGAGATTAGAAACTTTCTAGGCTATCCACTCGATATTGTTTTATGGCTCACTGATCTAAAACCGGTCAGAGTTTATGCTGCTAGTAATTCGATAACATCAAAAGATCATGCTGCAAGTGGCGTCGAGAACTTAGCAACAATCGTATTAGCAATGGAATCTGGCGTTCGAGCCAACATTACGGTTGGCCGAGGACCCAACGCTGGGAATGGCATATTTACAACTTCAATTGTAGGAAGCCATGGGTTTTTATCGGTGAATGAGAATAGGCCAACTCTAGAGATCGCAACGACCGCAAAAGACTTTAAATCTTCAATCAATTTTGAACAGGAAAATTTCGAAAAGCTTTTTAATCTTTTCTTAAATGACTTTGTCTCAGCACTTGATGGAAAAACTCACGTGCGAAGAACTCTCCTCGATGGATGCAGGATTGCCGGACTGATTGACTTAGCCTGTACTTCTGCGTCTACTAGCCAACCAGTTGCTGTAAATTTTTAATAGTTTGCTCCTTGAGAGAGTCCGGATTGCCAATAAAACCCGCCTTAAACTATTAAGGACACTTTCTTTGCTGCTTCTATCGCAGAACTTACGGCAACTTCCATATTGGCCCAACTGCCAAGATAATCGCCTGCTAAGAAAATTCTCGGCATTGGGATTTCAAGATCATCCTGAAGAAGATGCCTCCCAGGTTGCCCATACGGAACTATTCTTGGCCACCTCTTTATAAGAACTTCCTTGACATTGACTCGCAAAGTTGGAAAAAGTTCATAAATGCCTTTGAGGAGTGCTTCTTCTATCTCTGCATCCGAGGAATTCAACAGAACTCGAGCTCTTTCGCCACCTAAATACGCCAATATGCTGCCACCAGGCTCTCTTTTCGTAGAGTTCCGCAGAGAATTTGCGACATTTATAAATACAGTTGTGCTTCCTTTGGGAGTAACCATTGCATAAATGTTGTCATAAGGCATAACAGTTGATTCGCAAGTGAGAACAGATGCGAGTACCGCCGGTCCATATCGAACCTCGCCCAAGGCCTGCGAGAGTTTTACTGGGAGACTATCAACTATCTCTTTAGTGATATCCGCGGGAGTAGTTACAATCGCGGTTTTTGCCCTGACTCTATATTTTTCTGTGCCAATGCTGTATTCGACTTCAACTCCATCTTCATCAGGAGTAACTCTTAAAACTCGTGCGTTTCGTAATATAGGTCTACCAATTCTTTCTGCAAGTTCATTTGTTAAACGCGCAGAACCACCCACAAGGTTATGATTCAAAATACTTTTCTTTCCATCCCACTGATACGCAAAACTTCCAAGTGCGGCGTTAGCAGAAATTGTTTCTAATTCTGCACCAATTCGATTTGCAGCCGTGGCGCGCATGATTTCATCAACATCAGGATGCATCTTGCCAAGAAAATCAAAAAAACTCCGATCGCCCTCAAATTTAGCGAGACGCTTTTCTGTATCGCGTGCGGACTCTCCGGGCCTTGGCTTAGCGATTTTATGATACTTATAAACTGCTTTTCTTATACGAATACCTGCGAGGAGGAGGGATTTCCTTGCACTTAAACTCAAAGGTAAGCGAAGAGGATATGTCTCAATTCTCCCACTGGAAAGAATCTTTTTTTGAAATGCCATGGCTGTTGTGCTGCCTGGAATAAAAATTGTTTTCAAGCCTAGCTCTTCAACTAAATCCCTAACCTGAGACTTTCCAGAACTAAAAACTCCCGCACCAAGATTTAACCAATACCCATCTCGTTGCAGGGAATAGAGTCTCCCACCGATTCTGTCCTCTGACTCAAGAACCAAAATCTCCTTTTCCCGCAAATGCCATGCAGCAGTGAGTCCAGATAGGCCCCCACCAATTATTACGGTGTCATAAATTGGGGTTTCAGATCTGATCACGGCTTCCATGCGATTGCATCAATCTCCACAAGCAATTTTTTATCAGCTAGGCGAGCGATTTCCACTCCGGTAACAGCTGGAAATGGTTCTGATAAAAACTCCTCTCGGACTCCTGCTAATTTTGCGACATCATCAATATGTTGATAGAAATATACCAATTTTACTAAATCTGAATAATCGGCACCGGCTGCGTGAAGAATTTCTCCCAAGTTTCGGAATATTTGTCTAACTTGTTCTCTAATGTCTCCTTCACCAATGATTTGATTTGTTTGATCAGTCGATACCTGTCCTGTAATGAAGAGAAATTCTCCTGCCTTTAAAGCAGTTGAATACGGTGCGACAGGATTAAATTTAGGAACATTTGGAACATCAATTTTTATTTTTGCAGACATATTGCACCTTTTCTTTATAGTTTAAATGGGTTGGCAGGGCGAAGTCCGGTTGAAAAAATAACACTCTTAATTTCAGTGTAGGCATCTAGAGCTTCAATGGAGAGCTCTCGGCCAAATCCAGATTGTTTATATCCCCCGAAACTGACTCCTGGAAAGGCGGTATATGGGGTATTCAAACCAATCATTCCTGATTGAATACGCCTTGCTAATCTGTGTGCGCGCGAACCATCTCTCGTCCATACGCTAGCGAATAGACCATAATCTGTTGAGTTCGCCATTTCTATGGCTTCTTCTTCATTTTTAAAAGTCTGCACTATAACCACTGGTCCAAAGACCTCTTCTTGCTCTATATCGTCGCCTTTTTTTACATTAGTAATTATCGTTGGAGGATAGAAAAAGCCCTCACCAATAGGAATAACACCACCTAGGAGTACTTGTGCACCTGCTGCCTTGGCATTTAGTACGAAAGAGTGAACTCGTTGACGATGTTCTTCTGAAATTAGTGAACCAACTTGTGTTTTTGGATCTAGGGGGTCACCAGTGACAATTTTCTCAGCACTCTTTACTAGTTCTACAACAAATTCTTCAAAAATACTTTCTTCCACTAGAATTCGCGATCTCGCTTCACAACTTTGCCCTGCGGCATAGAAGATTGACCAGCAAGCGCTAGGAATTGCATCTCCTAGATCCGCATCTCCAAAAATAATATTCGGACTTTTACCACCTAGTTCTAAAGTTAAACGCTTAATGGGCGAAGAAGCTAGACGCATAACTTCACTACCAGTTGCAGTTGATCCAGTGAATGCAACTTTGTCTACATCCTTATGTCCGACAAGCATTGCTCCTAAATCAGCACCCCCGGGAAGTACATTCAAAACTCCTTCAGGAACTCCTGCTTCATGGAGAGTTTCTGCCAGAAGCAGTGCACTGATTGGCGTTTTGAGATCAGGCTTTAACACAATTGCACAACCTGCCGCAAGAGCTGGAGCGAGTTTCCACATCGTCATCAATAATGGGTAATTCCAAGGAACTATCTGAACACAAACTCCAACAGCCTCACGCAAAGAGTAAGTTAATAGCGATCCCCCAAGAGTGGCTGAAC
>Ga0209769_1000282_pt1 | contig 20435 bp, 19 predicted proteins | sample LauGreSuBDMM15DN_2_FD_187569 | JGI IMG/M metagenome (GOLD analysis project Ga0209769, IMG submission 187569) | Freshwater lake microbial communities from Lake Michigan, USA - Su13.BD.MM15.DN (SPAdes) (version 3) | ecosystem: Environmental > Aquatic > Freshwater > Lake | place: Lake Michigan, USA...
GCGCAACGTCACAAGGGACGCCCCAAGGACGCTTGCCCTCATGATATGTTGCCCCTTTGAACTGATCTACATATTCACTAATCCGACCGCGCCGCACATTCTTAAGTTGTTTGATCCAGTCGATTTTTTCCTGCGTGATGCCATCAGGATCATGGATGAAACCGGCACTGTCGGACAAGGTCACCACCTTGCCGCCCAGCATCGTGACCTTCTCGGCCGCATGGGTTGCAACATTACCTGATCCTGAAATTACAGCAACCTTGCCGACCAGATCGTCATTCTTGGTCTTAAGCATATTGGCGAGGAAATATACCGCGCCATAGCCGGTTGCCTCAGTACGGATCAACGAGCCGCCATATTCCAGACCCTTGCCGGTCAAAACGCCGGTAAACTGGTTGGTGATCCGCTTATACTGCCCAAACATATAGCCAATCTCGCGGGAACCAACACCGATATCGCCGGCAGGTACATCGACATCGGCCCCCACATGGCGGTAGAGTTCGGTCATGAAAGACTGGCAAAAGCGCATCACTTCATGATCGCTTTTACCCTTCGGGTTGAAGTTTGATCCACCCTTGCCTCCGCCCATCGGTAGGCCGGTGAGAGCGTTCTTGAAGGTCTGTTCAAATGCCAGAAACTTGAGCACGCTCTCCGTAACCGAAGGGTGAAAGCGGATACCGCCTTTGTATGGGCCAATTGCATTGTTGTTCTGCACACGCCAGCCGCGCTGCACCCGCACGCTGCCGTTATCATCCTCCCAGCAAACGCGGAATGAAATAACCCGGTCGGGTTCGGCGATGCGCCGCAATATCTGTTCCTTGTGATAGCGATCTTTGCCTTCCATGAAGTCAAAGATATCTACCGCAACCTCCTGCACTGCTTGGATAAATTCAGTCTGCCCTGCGTTGCGCTTGCTAACGCCCTGCATGAATGTGGGTAGGTCGACGTGATCATTAAATGCCATAATATTTGTCCTCTTCCGTTAGAATTTGAGCGGTAAACTTCTATCAAGCGACAGCGAGACAGATTAAATATAACACATGTTTCTTATTTGCGGCGACGGATCACCAAATTGCGGATTTCAGTCATATCTTCCATTGCGAAGCGAATTCCTTCGCGGCCCAAACCTGAATCTTTGACGCCGCCATAAGGCATATTGTCGACGCGGTAGCTGGGAACATCGTTGATCACAACGCCGCCGACATCCAACCGGTCCCAAGCGTCCAGAGATTTGAAAAGATCGCGGGTGAAGATACCTGCCTGTAAACCGAATTTGCTATCGTTCACTTCGTCGAGCGCTGCATCGAAGTCGGTAAAGCGCGACAAGATGGCAAGCGGTCCGAAAGCTTCTTCGCGATTTGCCTTCGCCGTGCGTGGAACGTCTTCGAGCAAAGTGGCCTCGAGCATTGCCCCAACCCGTTTTCCGCCACAGAGCAGCTTCGCTCCGCCTGCGATCGCTTCCTGAACCCAGCCATCAAGGCGCGCCGCTTCCTTAACGTCGATCATTGGACCAATAAAAGTCTCCCGATCATGCGGATTGCCAGACACCAGTTTGCCCGCGCGCGCGACCAGCATGTCACGGAACTTGTTGTAGATGCTGTCATGGATAATGATCCGCTGCACCCCGATGCAGCTTTGCCCAGATTGATAAAATGCACCGAAAATTACGCGCTCCAGCGCATCGTCGAGATCGGCATCTTCGTCGATTATAACCGCAGCATTGCCGCCCAGTTCGAGAACAACCTTTTTCTTGCCCGCCTTGGCCTTCAAGGCCCAACCCACATCGGGAGATCCAGTGAACGACAGCAGTTTTAGCCGGTCATCTTCGGTGAACAAATCTGCGCCGTCACGGCTGGCCGGAAGAATCGAAAAAGCCCCCTCCGGCAAATCTGTCTCTGCAAGTATTTCGCCCATGATGATGGCGCCCAGTGGTGTCCGGCTGGCCGGCTTCATCACAAACGGACAACCAACGGCGATGGCAGGTGCGATCTTGTGTGCCGCTAAGTTTAGTGGAAAGTTAAACGGTGAAATGAAGCTGCATGGGCCGATAGGCACCCGCTTCCACATGCCCTGATAACCCTTAGCGCGCGGGGATATATCGAGCGGCTGAACTTCGCCGGTCATCCGGACCGATTCTTCTGCCGCAATCCGGAAGGTATCTATCAGCCGGGTGACTTCACCTTCGCTGTCCTTGATCGGCTTGCCTGCCTCGACGCATAGCGCATAAGCCAGTTCGTCGAAGCGTTCCTTGAACCGAGAGACACAGTGCGTCAGGACATTCTGGCGTTCGTAACTGGCCATCTGCGCCATCGGCTCAGCCGCTTTTACGGCTCCGGCAATTCCTGCATCAATTGTCTTGCTGTCGGCCAAGGCCACCCGGAAAGCAACTTCGCCGGTATACTTGTCTGTTACAGCAAGGTCGGTGTTCGACTGAACGGCCTTGTTATTCAGATATAACGGATAAGCGTCTTTCAACATGCTCATAATGCAGCGCTTAGTTCTTTGATTTGCACGTTGAGGATACGATCATTCTCCGTGTAATCGACAGGGCAGTCAATGAGATGTACACCTGGCGTATCACGGCAGTGCTTCAGCACTTCGGTTAGATGCGCCGCGCTTTCGACGCGGTGTCCCTTGGCTCCATAGCTATCTGCATATTTGACGAAATCGGGGTTGCCGTAGGTTAGCCCCCAATCGGCAAAGCCCATATTCGCCTGCTTCCACCGGATCATTCCATAGCTGTCATCGCGAAGAATTAGGACGGTGATGTTAAGTCCAAGCCGGACAGCAGTTTCCATCTCTTGGCTATTCATCATGAAGCCGCCATCGCCGCAAATCGCCATAACCTTACGATCAGGATAGACCATCGCTGACATCATAGCAGACGGCAGGCCTGCGCCCATTGTGGCAAGCGCATTGTCAAGCAGCACAGTGTTTGGTCGGTGCGCTGAATAACCCCGTGCAAACCAGATTTTATAGACGCCATTATCGAGGCAGATGATGCCGTCATCAGGCATCACGTCGCGCACTTGTTGCACCAAATGTGGCGGAAAAATCGGGAACCGCGCGTCGCCAGAGAGGCTAGCGGTATGTTCAACCTCGGCCTTGTGGTAATCTAGCATATGGCCGCAGTTCCAGCTGCCACTAGGAACGATGTCCTCCTTCATTTGCCAGATTGCATTGGCAATATCGCCGATGACTTCGATGCCGGGGAAATAGACAGGGTCTACCTCGGCGGTTTTGCTGGAGATATGAATGACTTGGGCGCCGCCTGGTTTCATGAAAAAAGGCGGCTTTTCGATGACGTCATGCCCGACATTGACGATGCAATCCGAAGCTTCGACGGCGCGGTGGACAAAATCACCCGCGGACAAGGCTGCGCAGCCCAGAAATTTCGGATGACGCTCATCAATCACGCCCTTGCCCAACTGGGTCGTCAGAAACGGGATGCCGGTCTTTTCGATAAATTGGAGCAACATCCTGCCAGTCATCGTCCGGTTGGCGCCAGCGCCAATAACAAGCACCGGCGATTTCGCATTTTCCAGCGCTTCGACTGCGGCGCGGACCGCTTTAGGGTCGGCACTGGGGCGGCGCGATACGCTGCGTTTGATGGGCAGGGCGTCGGTATGTTCGTCAGCAATATCTTCGGGCAGTTCGATATGGACCGCGCCGGGCTTTTCTTCCTCGGCCAAACGGAATGCCTCACGCACGCGGCTCGGTATATTGTCAGAGGCGGCCATTTGATGGGTATATTTAGTAATCGGACCCATCATGGCAACGACGTCCAAAATCTGAAAACGCCCCTGCTTTGATTTCTTGATCGGCTTTTGACCGGTAATCATCATCATTGGCATTCCGCCCAGCGTGGCATAAGCCCCAGCTGTTACGAGATTGGTTGCACCCGGGCCAAGCGTTGCCAAACATACGCCGGTTTTGCCGGTGTGTCGTCCGTAAGTGGCGGCCATAAAGCCTGCACCTTGCTCGTGCCGCGTAAGGATAAGCTTGATTTTCTTCGAGCGTGACAGGCTATCTAGGAAATCGAGATTTTCTTCTCCTGGAACACCAAAAATATATTCAACACCCTCTTCTTCGAGGCAAGCAATGAACAAGTCGGAGGCTTTTTGGGTCATGATATGCCTATTCTATTAAGGGACAGAAATGGGTGAGATCGACGAAGGTTATCTGTAAAGGGGTCTTGCGCGGATTAATTAACTTTTTATGACAAACATCATAAAATCAGAAGGCTGGACAGCGGAAAAACGTTAACAAAAGCGTACGCAGGTAGGTTCCTCTCTCAAGCCAGCTAAGACTCCTCAAGCCCAATAATGTTAAAACGAGATAACCAATGCTGTGAAACGGGGCAAGTGGTTTTCTAGTAGCTCCCGTCAGACACTAAGATAAACCTGAAACGTTTTCCTGTTTTATGTGGCCAATCTGTCTTTTGAATGCGGACGGGAACAATGGCTTGAAACTGCTCACGTCAGTTTCAGCACACGGCAACCGTAGGGGGATAAAATTTCTTTGTATCGCGTGAAATGGGTCTGCGCGCAAAAGCTGGCAGGTGCGGAGCTTGAACTGGCGCGCACTGTAATGGAGCGAAAGGGTAGCTATAAAATCGACCCAGCAACGCTTTCGTAAACGAAAGTTACAAATGTTGTGGCCAAGCCGACCAGAAAGGCGCGATAAGCCCAACCGAGATAGCGGTATTTTTTGGTCTGAAGGATGCAGCCCATTTGATAGATGTCATGGAGCATCGCTTCGAACACATCTTCGGGTTCCTTAAGCTTTGCCATTATCGTTTCCCGAAACACTAGTTCTTCGGCTTGCGCGAATGTACCGAAAAACAGCCAATTGCTGCCTTTGGATGATTTTGGAATAGTGGAGGGCATTACTGCCACTGTGGCTAGGCAAGCGGACATTAATGCCGACACTGCCAATATGAGCAACGGAAGAGAGAAACTGCTGCTTTGGCTTTGACCAATGGCCAGTGTCAAAACCACAAAGGTCGCACCAATAAGCATGTTGGCCTTCTGGTCGGCCATAACACTTAGTTGCATGTGATGCGCCTGCATGGTGCGCACCATAAACATTGCCTCGCTTGGCCATTTTTTTTCTTCGCTCATTCCCCCCCCCGAAGATGCCGACTTAATGAAGTGTCTTAGAGATTTTCGTCTGCGCAGCAGACCCTTAACCGCGCCGTATCTTGCATCCAAATGCCCGCCAAGCCGCACCCATCAGAGGACTTGCTAAAGCAAACCGCGTTAAGACGATTCGGAAAATGTGCAGCTTGTTACCTAGCTTGTTACCTAGCTTGTTACCTAGAGCTAAATACTCCAGGATAATTCTTGCTAAGTATATGAAAAATGGTGCCGGCTACAAGGTTCGAACTCGTGACCCCCTGATTACAAATCAGGTGCTCTACCAACTGAGCTAAGCCGGCACTAGGCGTGCCCCATAGCGTCAAATAACTCCAAAGGTCCAGCCCTCAGTTGCAGCAATTTTTCTATTAAGTGCATTTGGTGCCCAAAATAGAGGATTTCCGACAATATTCCGCAGCCAGGCCGCGCTCAACTTGTATCGCTCTGCAGCCGGTCAGGCAACGCAGCAGCACAGTGGCGGCCTGGAATGTCAGCAGCGCGCTATAACAGTCGCCCTGCAATCTGTTCATATACGAAGGTTACAAATGCTATTATTAACCCAAAGAAAAGCCCGATATGCCAACGCAAGGAAACGATATTTTTTAGACTGGAGTATGCAGCCCAGTTGATAGATGTCGTTCAGCATAGTTTTAAATACATCTTCAGGCTCTTTTAACAGGGTCAATACTTTTTTTGAAATACTGTTTCTTCAAGTTGCGCGAACATCTGAAAGAACAGCCAGTTGTTCCCTTTCGCAGATTTTGGAGCCGTGGAAGGCATCACTGATAATATAGCCAGCCCAGCTGAAATAAGCGCACACAGCGCCAATATCGCTAAGGGAAGCGAGAAGGCGTTGTTCTGACTTTGTCCGATCGAAAGTGTCAGAACCAAGAATGCTGCGCCGATAAACATGTTGGCTTCCTGAGATGCCATATCTGGCGGCAATAGAAGCAGCAGCATTGCCGAGCTCTATTTCTCGTTCATCATCCACACCGCGTCCCAATTGGCGGGCGGCGGATTAGTGCGTAAAAAGTCGCACCGTTCGATATAAGTGCGAGACAATTTGTCTTCTGGGTTCAACGAAAGACAGCGTTCAAATCGCTCGACTGCCTTTTCAAAATTGCATGATCGATATTGCATAATGCCATCGTTGAACTGGTTGATCACGTCGGTGAGGTTCGGAAACGTCTCTTTGTCGTGGTAATCGAGAACCTCGAAAACGCGCACGGGCTCAGTTTTTCCCTTAACTACAACAAGATCAATATCGCGCATTCGGTAAGTGCCGCGCAGGTGGCTAGCGGTGGTTTCACTGATAAGAATACGGGCGGAATAGGCTTTGCAGGCACTTTCCAAACGGCTTGCAAGGTTTACGCCATCACCAATGACAGTGTAATCCATGCGCTTGGGACTGCCGATGTTGCCTGACACTACCATACCGGTGTTGAGCCCAAGCCCCATATCGACGGTCTTGAGCGACTTAGCACGGCGCTCGCGGTTCCACTCCCACAAGGCGTTAATCATACCAATACCTGCACGTAGCGCTCGATCAGCATCGTCCTCTTTGGCAACCGGCAATCCAAAACAGGCCATGATCGCGTCGCCAATGAATTTGTCGAGCATGCCCCCTTCTTGGGCAATACAGTCGACCATCAGGCTGAAATATTCATTGAGGAAGGAAACTGTGCCCTGAGCGCCGTATTCTTCAGTGATTGTGGTGAACCCCCGAACATCACTGAACATGACTGTCGCTTCGGCACTGACCCCGCCAAGCAAGTCCAGACCTCCTTCGCCGTCCAGCATTTGGGATGCGATCACAGGGTCCATATAGCGGGACATAGTGGATTTCATCCGCTTTACATTGCTGATGTCATCAAACATCAGCATTGAACCGAGCTCCTTGTCACTGTCTTCAGAAATCAGTGGGCTTATAGTAAGATTTACCGACCTGGTCTGTCCACCCAGAGCCAAGGAAACATCATTGAACACTTCGCTTACCCCAGCGTCTTGCACCGCGGCGATCCGCTCCTGCACCCAACTGCTGTCATCGCTCAGAAGATCAGAGAGAACACTGCCTACAAGTTGCGGCACTCCTTCCCAAATTTGGTCCGCAGCGGCATTGCAGGTAACGATTTTGAGGGCGGGATCGAGCGTAACAACTCCATTTGACATGCTTGCGAGCATTGAATCATTATATTTTTTGACTCGGCGTACGTCGTCAAACAGTTTGGAATTCTCAAGCGCAATAGACACCTGCGCGGTAAAAGCCTTGAGCCGCTGCTCGTCCTCGTCTGTAAAAATTCCGCCTTTCTTGTTCAGTACTTGAGTCACCCCGATCGTCCGATTTTCTTTGTTGACAATAGGTACGCAAAGAATCGACCGTGTAAAGAAACCGGTTTGCTTGTCAAAGCTGGGGTTGAAACGCAAATCCGCATAAGCGTAGGGAATGTTCATACTCTGCCCAGAGGTGAACACCGCACCAGCAATGCCCGCATAACTTGGTAGTCGAATTTCAGAAATTTCCGCCCCACTGGCTACGCGTGAAAATAAGGTCGCAGTCTCTGTATCGTGCAAGAAAATTGTAGCTCGCTCGGCATTAAGCATAGAGCAGGTCTCATCCACGACCCGATTAAGAAGCGCAGACAAATCCAATTCGGAATTGATATCAGATACCAATTCTATAAACGCCATCTCCTTCGCCCGTTTTCGTTCGCTTTTCTCGATATATTGTAAACTTTGAAGCGCAATCGCCGCCTGACGCGTCATTTCCTCCAAAAGTGAGAGGTCGTCATCGGTGAATTGACCTTCGAGTTTGTTGAGGCTTTGCATAACCCCGATAATTTCATCCGACATGGTGCGGATCGGTACGCACATCATGTTGTTAGTGCGATAACCTGTGCGTTCATCTATTAAGGAGTTAAACCTAGGGTCAGCATAATTATCATGAATTAATTCTGCTTCCCCTGACTGAAATACGGCGCCTGCAATGCCGGAGTTATTCAGGATACGAATCTCGCGAGTAAGGCCGCCTTGCGCTACCCGAGAAAAAAGCTCCTCAGAAACAGGATCGTTGAGGAAAATCGTCCCGCGATCACAGTTTAACTCCAGTGACGTCATCTCCACCAGCACAGTCAATATGCCATCAAGCGTTGTCTTTTGGGCGCAAAGCCGTGATATCTCGAGTAAGGTAGAGGTGCGTTTTAATGCTGCAGAATTTGAGAGTTTACCGCGCGCGCGATTAGCCTGCTGAAGGGTTGCGCTCATGCTCGTTGCTCCAATTCGTTGCGCAAGGCTTGCACTTGTGCCTTCCAATTTACTTGCTCGCGTGCAAATTCAGCCAGCTGCTCATCCAACTCCCTCATCCCTTTGTGCTCCAGGACTTCTATCTCAATACGCAACTGATTGATGGTAGCGATGAACTGTTGAATTTCGCCATGTGCTGACGCGCGCTCTGCCTGCAAGGCAGCATCGTGGTTAGCCTGCTGGAGTTCTAGTTGGATACGCATGGCCTGGATAGCATTTTGGAGGCCCCGATGTTCTTCGGCGATAACTGCATGTGCCTGCGCAATACGATCGTCTCTAGTCTGGTGCTCGGCTTCAAGCTTGGCCCGCATGGCTTCGATTGTTGCGTGTAACTGACGGTTTATAAAGGCTAAGTCGGTGAGGTTAGCGTCATCCTGTGGCATTGCCACTAGTCCCTTATTCATTCCGGCCGCTCATCGATCAGATGGCGGACCAGACCCTGCATCTTTCCATCAAATCTTGCTAGCACTTGGTAATCCTCGACAATATCAAACAATGTTACCAAGCCTTGATCTGTCCAACGGTGCAAAGCTAGGGCCGGTGGACCATTTATGACCATTGAGCGACTGTCTGGCAGTTCGGCGTCGATTGTATTGATATCCAGCGTTAGTTCCGCCGAGGTTGAGCCGCACACCGTCACAGAGATGCCCTGCCAAACCGCGGAAATGGGCCGGTGCAAATGGCCACACCAAATCGCAACTATATTTGTATGACCCGCAATCGTATCGCTAAAGCGCCGCACCCAAGGTTCCGTAGGGTGCGTATCCATCCAGGCGATACCGGCCTCAAATGGTGGATGATGCATGACAATGACAGTGGGAGTTTCACGATCCTCAATTAGACGGGCGCTAAGCCAGGCCGAACGTACAGCGCAAAACGCGCCGCCATGACGCTGCGGTTCCAATGTGTCGAGGATAATCAATCGCAGCCCGTCGAGAGGTAAACAATATTGCACAAAGCCATCGGGCATTGGCACCTCGGCGAAAATTCGGGCGAAGTTGTCTCGGTCATCGTGATTACCCATCATTGGGTAGACTGGCACCGTCGCCTTAGAAAACGCGTCGCGCAGCCGGGCATAGCTGTCAACATCGCCGCGATCGACCATGTCTCCAGTGGCAATAATCAAATCGGGTCTATTGATCCCTTGAGACAGACGGAAGATCGTCTGATCAAGCCGCTGACGATTGGGTTCATCAATCTGGTTCGGTTCGAAGCCGAGATGCAAATCTGTAATCTGCGCAATTAACACGGGGACCTCGTCGCAATCAAAGCAAATTTTTCCGTCCGTGATCGAACGATTTTGGACTGCTAGCGCGGAATAGCGTCAAATAACTCCAAAGGTCCAGCCCTCAGTTGCAGCAATTTTGCTATTTAGTGCATTTGGTGCCCAAAACTGAGGATTTGCGGCAGCATTCCGCAGCCAGGCCGCGGTTATAAGGGCATCGGTTGCGTGATCGGTATAGCGTTCCAACGGTTTGTGTGGCTGCGAACCAAGTGCGTGCAACGCATTGTCGAGTGCATACCCGTCGCGGACTTTGCTTCTGCCTTTGGCGACACCGGCTGCGCGGGCCGCGATGCTGGTGTAAATTTCCAGAACTACGGTGCCGTCTGCGGGAATGGCATCGAACGGCCAAATAGCAACCTTATCGCGCACATGGTTAAGGAAGCGCATGCCAGCAAAGCTCGCTTTTGCGACTTGCGCGGCGCCAATGGCGTCATAGACGGTGGACGCCTTTCCAGTTCTGTTCTTGTTGAGAAGTTCGCACTGGCGCCAGAATAGATAATCGGACTTCGTGCCGTCGGCCGCGCCCAAATAGAAATGACGGCGATGGTGGTATTCGAGGAAGGACGCGGCACCCAAATCCGGGTCATCGCAGAGATGATCGACATAAGCCCAGAAATCTTTGGCAGATGATGGCACGTCATCGCCGGGTAAATAGCTGCCGCGTTCAATCAAGGGCGGTGCGAAGCTGAAATCGAAACCAATAAGCAAGTCATCATCTTGCGCCAGAAGCCAGTCAGCAACCGCTTGACGCGACCAGGCTTTGTCGGGTGGCGTTACAAGGCGAGGTGCCTCATCGCCCATTTCACAAACGGCCAAAGCAATACCGGGATGTCGGCTGCCTTTCGCTCCTGACCAATCGGCGCACGCAAAACGCGTGAATGGACGCATTAGCTTGCGTCTGGCTCTGCGTTAAGTGCGCGCAGTCTTTCCCAATATTGCATCCGTTCGAGTATCTTGCGTTCAAAGCCGCGTTCGACCGGTTGATATAGCTCCGATGGCGGCACAGCGTCGGGCCAATAATTTGCGCCCGAAAAACCGTCTGCACTGTCATGGTCATAGGCATAGCCAGCGCCATAACCAATATCCTGCATCAGCTTTGTGGGCGCGTTCAGAATATGCGCTGGCGGCATTAACGATCCGGTGTCGCGTGCCATTTTCCATGCGGATTTCTGAGCCTTATAAGCGGCGTTCGATTTCGGCGCAGTGGCCAAATACAGGCACGCTTGAACGATGGCGACTTCGCCCTCAGGACTACCCAAAAACTCATAGGCTTGCTTGGCGGCGAGACATTGCACCAAAGCCTGCGGATCGGCGAGGCCGATATCTTCGCTGGCAAAGCGGATGAGGCGTCGCAGAACATATAACGGATCTTCACCCGCCACCAAAATGCGCGCCATCCAGTATAATGCCGCCTGCGGGTCCGACCCGCGCAAGCTTTTGTGCAACGCGGATATGAGGTTATAATGCCCTTCACGATCCTTGTCATAAACGGGCATCCGCCGTTGCAGTAGCGCTGCCATCGCCTGCAGGTCGAGTGGATTTTCGATGTGAATCGCAAACAAGGTTTCGGCTTGATTGAGCAAAAAGCGGCCATCACCATCGGCGCTTGAAATCAACGCGGACCGTGCGTCCTCGGTGACGGGCAGGGCGCGGTCCATCACCGCCTCCGCACGGCTGAGCAAAGTTGCCAAGGCTACTTCGTCCAGACGGTGCAGCACGATGACCTGGGTGCGCGAGAGCAATGCGGCGTTAAGTTCAAATGACGGGTTTTCAGTCGTAGCGCCGACAAGCGTGACAACGCCGCTTTCCACAAATGGCAGAAAGCCATCCTGCTGTGCGCGGTTGAAGCGGTGGATTTCGTCCACGAACAGCAATGTCTGCTGGCCGGTCCGAGCCATCGTTTCTGCCTCGGCAAAGGCTTTTTTAAGGTCAGCAACGCCCGAGAAAACGGCGGATATTGGTTTATAATGCATGTTGACCGCGTCGGCCAACAGTCGGGCAATGCTGGTCTTGCCGGTGCCTGGTGGCCCCCAAAGGATCATCGACGATAATTTGCCGGCAGCGACCATGCGGCCAATCGCGCCTTCGGGACCCGTCAGATGTTCCTGACCAATGATGTCGTCGAGCTTGGCGGGACGCAGTTTCTCCGCCAGTGGCGCGTTTTTAGGCGAACGCGATGGTGCTTGCAGGCTATCCCCAAACAGATCGCTCATATTACTATTCTGCCCGAACAGGCATCACGGGATACCCATGAACACCCCAAGCTGCGCAGATGTAAGACCGACTTAACGCGAAGCAACGGCACTGGCCGCGTGTTGACGGATGAGGCGAAGATAGGTGTCGGCCATAGTTTGGTTGATGGCATCCCAACTATAGTCCAGCGACCGTTGTTCGCCAGCAGCACCGTGCTTCGTGCGTAAATCCTCATCCAAGCAATAGGCCTGTAGTGCGTCGGCGAATTGGTTGATTGCACCTGGGGTGATCAATCGCCCGGACACTTTGTCTTCGACCAGACTTTGGCTGCCGGTTGCCTTCGCGGCGACCACGGGCAGGCCGCTGGCCATGGACTCTAGCGTCACATTGCCAAAAGTCTCCGTTACGGAAGGGTTGAAAAACATATCCATGCTTGCAACCGCGCGGCCCAGATCCGAACCCATGTGAAAACCAGCAAATTTCGCTTCGGGAATGCGCGTTTCAAACCAAGGACGGGCAGGGCCGTCGCCGATCACCACAACCTGATGCGGGACTTTGCGCCGTTTGAGTTGGTCAATTGTATCGGAAAAGACATCAAGGCCCTTTTCCATGACGAGTCGTCCTAGAAAACCGATAACGGGGATTTCGTCAGCAATGCCAAGCCCGCGCCGCCAGCTCATATCCCGTTGGCTTGGGTCAAAGATATCCCGGTCTACGCCGCGTGACCAAATGTCTATGTCATAGTTCATGCGCTGTTGGCGCAGGACCTGAGCAAAGCTCTCCGATGGAGCGACTAGCGCATCACATTTCCGGTAAAGACGGCGAATCCAAGCCTCAAGGACCGGCTCCATAAATGACAGATTGTAATAACGCAGATAGGTCTCGAAACGTGTGTGCACAGAACATAATACTGGCAAATGCCGCTTTTGCGCCCATTTTACGGCCTTGCGGGACACCCTATCTGGGCTTGAAATATGGACGATATTTGGATTGAACGCCTCCAGATCGCGACGGACTGAACGGGATAAGAACAACGGCATGCGATATTCAGGCCGGCGCGGAAATGCGACCGACGGCACACTCACCAAATCTCCGGTTGGCGCAAAGGCGGGCTCGACGACTGTAGGCGAATAAACCCGCACTGATGCGCCCTGACGAAGCAGATATCCCACAAGCTGGTTCAGTGCCTGGTTTGCACCATCACGCACAAAATTGTAATTGCCGCTAAAAAGCGCAATGCGAAGGTCGCTTGACTGCATATTGGCGCTTTTACCGGCGGCAACGCAAAATGCCAATGGGAATGCTACATGTGGTGGGATAGAAGCTAGATATGATATTGAGCCAGGTTGATGCGTTGCTTATTGGAAAGCCAAAGCCGTTTCGCGCCGACGGGACGATGAGCGCGATGGCGCGTACCGCAGTCGACCGACCCGTTTTTTTGCGCAAGCACGGTTTCGAGGGCGACGAGGTTGCAGATCTGATGGTGCATGGCGGCGCGGACAAGGCAGTGCATTTCTATCCAGCGGAACATTATCCTAAATGGATTGCGCATTTTGCGGCAGAGGGTTTCGCCCACTCATTACTTGACCAAGCTGGCGCATTTGGCGAAAATATAAGTGCATCCGGTTTAACCGAAGGCAACTTGCGCATTGGCGATAGGCTTCGCATCGGGCGAGCGTTGGTCGAGGTTGCGCAGGGGCGTCAGCCATGTTGGAAACTCGACCATCTTTTTGGTGTGCATGGCCTGTCCGGTATGGTCATCAGCAGCGGTCGTTGCGGTGGCTATTTCCGGGTTATCGAGGAAGGCGAAGTGGCACCGGGCGACCGAATTCAGATGGTGCATCAAGCCGAACATGACTGGACCGTTGCGCGCACGTTTAAGCTGCTCATTGGCGGCGGACATCGCGCGCAAGGGTCCGACGCACAATTGCGGGCGCTTGCCGCGCTGGAGACGCTGGCCGATAGCTGGAGGGGTAGGGCGGCTAAATTGGCAGGGTAACGATTACTGCATTTGGCGTGCTGCGGTTATTCGCCCAGCAGGCCCTTGTTATAGACGGGCGCGTGTAGGCGGATATGGGTCACCCGTTTTTCATCGGCTTCCAAAATCTCCAGCGTCCAACCGCTTGCCTCGTGCATCAGCATTTGGCCGACATCGGGCACTTGACCAGCAATAATGAAGGCAAGCCCGCCAAGCGTATCGACGTCTTCATCAACTTCCGCCAGCTTGGGGTCGATGGTATCGGCCAGATCGTCGAGCTCCGCACGCGCGTCGGCTTCCCAGAGATTGGGGGCTATTTGCATGAAGAGCAATTCCGGCTCATCGTCATGTTCGTCTTCAATCTCGCCGACGATTTCTTCGACAAGGTCTTCAATCGTGACCAAGCCCTCGGTCCCTGAATATTCATCAAGGACAATAGCAAGGTGAGTGCGTGTGCGCCGCATTTCGTCCAGCAGCGCAAGGACGCTCATATTTTGCGGGACGAAGCGCGGCTGGCGCATGAAAAGCTCAAGGCTATCGGGGCGGTTTTGCCCTGACGCGAGGACAGCAAACACATCCTTGATATGGATCATGCCGATCACGCTGTCGAGCGTGTCGCGGTACACTGGCAACCGGCTGTGGCCATGTTCGGCGAAGACCGCGATGCAATCGGCAAAGCCAGCGCTTTCCTCAATTGCGACGATGTCGCTGCGTGGCACCATGACGTCGTCGACGCGGTGCTCACTGAAATGCAGCAGGTTGCGCAGCATCGTGCGCTCAACGGCGGTCAAATCGCCGTCATGATCCGACTGTCCGTTGTCTTCACTGTCCTCCTCATGCTCGGCAATGGCTTCTTCAAGCTGCTCGCGCAAGGTAGGCTCGTGATCGCGGCCAAAGAACATCGTCTTAAGCCGCTGCCATATTCGTCCGTCGTTATCGTCGTCGGTTGCGGTTTTCGAACCGCTAAAACTGTCACCCTCAGGCATAATGGAAGCTTACTGGCCTCTTTTTGGTCGATTTAAACCTCATATGGATTGCGAAGCCCCATGGATGCAAGCGCTTTTACCTCAAGCGCCTCCATCGCTTCGGCCTCTTCCTTCTCAATATGGTCGTGGCCGAGCAAATGCAGCATGCCGTGAATGACCAAATGGGTCGCATGATGTGCGACGGGAATGTTCTTTTCCTCGGCCTCGGCAGCGCAGATTTCATACGCAAGTATGATGTCACCTAGCATGATTTCGGGGGCATCATAGGTACCCGCAAGTAAGGCATCCAATTCTTCGCCATCGAGCATTGGAAAAGACAAAATGTTCGTCGGCTTGTCCTTATCGCGCCATTCGAGGTTCAGTGCGTGTACCTCAGCATTGTCAGACAGCTTGACACTGACGCTTACGGGAACGACTGGATCCGCCAGTTCAGGGATCGCAGCAAAGCGAACAGCCGCGTCGACGGCTTTTTCTGCCTCGATCTGCCCAAACTCGATTATACCCCAGTCAATGCCGCCCTGATTTGTGGCCAGCATAAGGTCAACATCAATCATGCCCGCCCTCATATGCGTCGACGATCTTGCCGACGAGTGGGTGGCGGACAACATCGCTGCTGTTGAAACGGATGGTCTGGATACCGTCTACACCTTCTAGGCGCTGCACAGCGTCGTTCAGGCCCGACATGCGTTCGCCGCCGGGAATGTCGACCTGATGCGGGTCTCCGCACACGACCATGCGGCTGTTCATGCCAAAACGGGTCAGAAACATCTTCATCTGCGCAGCTGTGGTATTTTGGGCTTCATCCAGAATAATGAATGAATCAGCCAGTGTTCGGCCGCGCATGAACGCGATTGGCGCGATTTCAATCTCGCCCGATGCAATGCGCCGCTCCACCTGTTCTGCAGGCAAGCAGTCATACAAGGCATCATAAATTGGCCGTAAATAGGGGTCGACCTTTTCCTTCATATCGCCTGGTAAGAAGCCAAGCCGCTCACCAGCCTCTACCGCTGGACGTGACAGGATAAGGCGTTGAACAGCGCCAGTAATCAGCATGGCAACGGCCTGCGCAACGGCCAGATAGGTTTTACCAGTGCCTGCTGGCCCAAGTGCGAAGATAATCTCGTCGCGCGCAAGCGCCTCCATATAGGGAATTTGCGTTGCAGAACGGGGGACGAGGGTTTTCTTGCGCGTGCGGATCATGATGCCCGGTGCGTCAGCGGCATCCTTGCGGACAATGCCCTCCAAGGTAGGTTCTGCGGTCATGGCGATGATGGATTGCAAAGCTTCGGTATCGATTTCCTGTCCGCGCGATAGGCGGGAATAAATGTCGTTGAGAACGTCGCGTGTGCGGCCAATGGCGCCAGCCTCCCCTTCAATCTGGACACGGTTGCCGCGGGCTGAGATATACACGCCAAGGCGGTTTTCGATTGTAACCAGATTACGGTCAAATTCGCCAAAAACCGCGCTGATTAGGTGCGGTTTGTCGAAGCTCATTTCGAGCCGGGACAAGTCACCGGCTTGCGCTTGGGCTTTTTTGGCCATTCAGGCAGCTGCTCTCATCGTTGGTACACCTTTTAGGCTAAGTGGTCCAGAATCGGTAATCTGTACTGTAACGATATCGCCTATTGAAAGGTCCGGCGCAAGGACATGAACGGACTGAAGCCATGGCGATTTACCAATAAGTTGCCCGGCGAACTTTCCCGGCCTTTCCAACAAGACATCTGTTGTACGGCCCACGGTCTTATCGTTGAACGCGGTCTGGTCAGCGACAATCTGCGCTTGAAGCTTTTGTAGTCGCTCGTCCATCACGGGCATCGGTATCTGGTCGGCCATGTCAGCGGCTGGTGTTCCAGGACGCGGACTGTATTTGAATGAGTAAGCCTGCGCATGGCCCACTTCGCGCAAAAGGCTTAACGTGTCCTCAAAATCGGCATCAGTTTCGCCCGGAAAGCCAACGATAAAGTCGCCGGAAAAGGCGATGTCAGACCGCACGGCGCGGACGCGATCAAGAATGCGCATATAGCTGTCGCGGCTATGGCTGCGGTTCATGGCTTTGAGGATGCGGTCGGAACCTGATTGCACCGGCAGATGCAGGAATGGCATCAGTTTTTCAACATCCCCATGCGCGGCGATCAGCCCTTCGGTCATATCGTTCGGATGGCTGGTCATGTAGCGGATTCGGTTAAGTCCCGTTATTCTGTCGAGCGCGCGGATAAGGCCATCAAGGCATTGGAGCCTGCCTGTGTCGTCCTCGCCAGCCCATGCGTTTACATTCTGGCCAAGCAAGGTGATTTCTTTGGCGCCAGCGTCAACAATGGCCTTTGCCTCGTCGATCAGATCGGCCCAACCACGCGAAATTTCCGCGCCTCTGGTATAGGGTACGACGCAATAGGTACAGAATTTGTCGCAGCCTTCCTGAACCGTCAAGAACGCTGATGGCGGTTGTTTCCGGCGCGCGGGCAGCTTGCCGAATTTGTCGAGGCCTGGTAGATCAAGGTCAACCACGCGTTGGCCGCGTCCAACCGCTGCGATCATGTCGGGCAGATTATGATAGGCCTGTGGGCCGACGACAATGTCGACTTCGGGCGCTCGGCGGCTGATTTCACCGCCTTCGGCTTGCGCGACGCAGCCGGCCACGGCGATCACGGGGCTGGTCCCATCCTTGCGGCGCAAGCGGCCAATTTCCGAATAGACCTTTTCCGCCGCTTTCTCGCGGATATGGCAGGTATTGAGAACGACGAGGTCGGCATTCGCCTTCTCGTCAGCTTGCGTCATACCCTGACTTTCAAACATTTCGGCCATGCGTTCGCCATCATAGACGTTCATTTGGCAGCCATAGTTTTTGATCGAATAGGTTTTTGGGGAATCCGTGCTCATAACGCGTGTCTATACATAGCGGGCCGCGTTGCCGCCACCATCCATTGCAGCGCCGATACGCGCCCTTACTTCAGCGGAAATCGCCTTGCGGTCGGGGTAGTGGGCTGGATCAAATGGCTCAAGAAAATGCAAGATGGCCGTTATCGGTCTTAGATAAGAGAGTAACCGCCAGAAATTCTCGGTCACCTTTTCGTCACCAATCCAGGCAACGCGTGGGGTGTGGTGACCGTAATCGAGATAGACTGGCTGAACGAGCATACCTGTTGGCGGGGGAACGAGCGCCGCGAAAAGGGACGGTTTGAACGGCAGTAGACCAAACCCATCATGCGTTGTACCTTCGGGAAAGATCGTGACCGGCTGGGGACCCGTCATGGCGGCGCGGAGATCATTGACCTGACTGCCAACACTCGCCCGATTTTCGCGGTTGACGAAGATCGTGTTGTTAATCTTGCAGAGCCAACCAATCAGCGGCCAGCTTTCAATTCCGTCATTGGCTACGAAAGTGCAACCAGTGACACCCGACATTACCGGTATATCGATCCAGCTATGGTGGTTTGCCGCGTAAAAAACATTGGCGCGCAGGCGTGTGCCTGTCGTTGCGGTCGCGATGCCGCTGGTCCAGCTGATCGACAAAAGGAACAAGCGTGGCCAAGGTGATGGTCTGCGGAACAAGCGCCATATATTATGTAGCAACAGGGTGGCGATCAGGCTGCAGGCCATGAGCAGAAGGCGGGCCAAAAACAATAACTGCCCTGCGACAAATGCGGCTGGATTGCGGCGTTCACTCCTTGCGGTCGATGGCGACGCCATAAAGCTCCATACGGTGATCAACCAATCGATATCCAAGCCGCTCAGCGATAATCTTTTGCAATGCCTCAAGCTCCGGGTCGACGAATTCGACGACCTTGCCGGTTTCGACATCGATCAGATGGTCATGATGCGCTTCGGGCGATGCTTCATAACGGGCGCGGCCATCGCCGAAATCGTGGCGGTCCAATATCCCTGCCTCTTCGAAAAGACGCACAGTGCGGTATACGGTGGCAATCGAAATTTTGGGGTCGATTGCCGAAGAACGGCGATACAGCTCCTCAACATCGGGGTGGTCGGTTGCATCGGAAATTACACGCGCGATAACGCGACGCTGGTCCGTAATGCGCAGGCCCCTGTCGTTGCAGAGCGCCTCAATGTCGATTTTGCTATCCATCCGAACAGACATTTAGTGTCACCCTATGATTCGTCAAAGAAAAAGGCCGGAGAGGTCCCCGGCCCTATATTCTCGCGGATAAGCAAAAAGCTTATTTCACCTTTTTCTTACGGCCAGATCCGGGCGCGCGCCCAAGGCCAATCGCCTTGGCCAATTCGCGGCGTTGTTCGGCGTAGGCAGGGGCGACCATTGGATAATCGGCGGGCAGGCCCCACTTGGCGCGATAGTCATCAGGCGTCATGCCATAATGCGTCATAAGGTGACGCTTCAGCATTTTCAGCTTCTTACCATCGTCCAGACAGACAATATAATCGCGCTTAATGGAGTTACGGATTGGCACGGCTGGTTCCAACGCAATTTCTTCTACCACTGCAGGTCCGGAAATTCCGGAGAGCGCTGCGTGTACGTTAGAGATTAAATTTGATACATCTGAAACGGCAACGCTATTGTTGCTGACATGCGCTGCAACAATATCTGCAGTCAGTGTAATTAACAATTCAGTGACATCGTTACTTTCTTGTGACATTTTGAAAAACTCCAGACCCGTTATTTTTTTGTTTATCGTTTCTTAAGTTATCCGATTTAATTCTAGCCGTCAAATTGCGCTGTAATATAATGCCATTATTATAAACTTAGTTCCATAGTAATCGCATCAGGATTGATACCATCTGCATTTTTGTAGTAATTTTTGCGACGACCAATGGGTAAGAATCCATAATTAAGGTAGAAATCATAAGCATTGTTGCCGTCACGGACCTCTAAGAACAATTTTTTTCCCCCCGCGGCGCGTGCGCGATTAACTATTTCTGACAATAGCATTTTTCCGATGCGTTGCCCCTGAAACTGCTGCATCACACCAATCATTAATAGTTCTTCGTGGTCAAGAACCCAGCGGCCGAATGCAAAACCGCAGACGCTGTCTTGATCTATAGCAAGTAATAGCCGACAATCAGGTAGGACAAGTGTCGATAAAAGCTGCGCAGCAGTCCACGCTTCGCCAAAACGCGGATCGAATGCATCATTCATGACCGACATCACGGCCGAAATATTGCGCGCGTCGCCTTCAATGATTCGAATCATATGGTTATAGGCAATGGCTTCGCGTCAGGGGCCCTGCCATATATTGGGACTGGCGGCAGGCCGCTGCCCGCGGGAAGGTGCACCCAATGGCGCGCATCGGGCAGCAGGTTGAACCATTTCCCGTTCACGCGCTGCAGATCAATATCTCCAGCGACATTCAGCGCAGTGGCAAGTGATGACACTGCCTCAGGCAGAATGGAGCATACTGGTTCCATTGACTGCCCATCGGCGGCGAAAGCTTCAAAGAAATACTCACCATGGCCACCAGTCATAATCACGTCGACTGCCAAGGGTTCGGCCATTTGGGCACGGGCCATTGCGGCGATTAATATCAGGCAGCCATAGCCTTGCACGTCGATATGCCACGCCAACCCCAAAGCCTTCGCCGCAGCAA
>Ga0209769_1000287_pt1 | contig 20312 bp, 29 predicted proteins | sample LauGreSuBDMM15DN_2_FD_187569 | JGI IMG/M metagenome (GOLD analysis project Ga0209769, IMG submission 187569) | Freshwater lake microbial communities from Lake Michigan, USA - Su13.BD.MM15.DN (SPAdes) (version 3) | ecosystem: Environmental > Aquatic > Freshwater > Lake | place: Lake Michigan, USA...
CTAAGGATGGTGTAACTGTTGCTCGGTCTATTGAATTGTTAGACCCTGTTGAGAACCTTGCCGTAAGAATGATGAAAGAGGCAGCGGACCAAACGGCAACGAGTGCCGGAGATGGAACGACTACAGCAATTGTCTTAACGGAGTCTTTAGTATTAAGTGGTCTAGAGTTAATAACTGAGAAGCACAATAGGACAGAGGTTCTGCGAAACATATCGGAGATAACTGCAAAGGTGGTGGATAAGTTAAAGGAGAAATCTATAGATGTAACGGATAACATGATTGTTGACGTTGCAAGTATCTCTGCAAACAATGACAGAAGTATTGGAACGATAATCGCGGATGTATATAATGACGTTGGCAAAACCGGTATGGTTACTGTTGAGCGTTCACAGACTTCGGATACATATTCAGAAACAACAACAGGAATAAAAGTAGACAGAGGATATACCTCTCCATTATTCATAAACGACCAAAAGCGTGATGAGTGTGTATTTGAAGATACTATGATATTAGTAGCTGATATAGACATAAACAACATCCTTCAGATAGAGAGCGTGTTAAAACCAATCATCAATGAAGGTAAGAAGTTATTAATCATAGCGCCTTGCAATACAAATGTTGTAAACACATTGGCGGCGAATGTCATGAAGGGTAACTTAAAGATATGTGTAGTAGCTCCTCCAAACTTTGGATACAAGCAACACGAATTAATGCAAGATATTGCCATTAGCGTTGGGGCTACTTACTTTAGTGAGGGTACAGGAGATGACTTGAGTCATATCACTTATGACGACTTAGGGCATGCGGCGAAAGTAATTGTTGGTCGTGACAAGACGGTGATACTAAAGTCAAACGAAAACATAAACCAACCTGAGATTGACGAGCGTGTAAAGCAACTGTGGGATGCCCATAAACTAGCGAAGCAAAAGAATGACAAAGACTTTATTGTTGAACGCATCGCATCTCTAACAGGTGGTATAGGTGTAATCTTTGTTGGTGGAAATACTGACTTGGAGCAAAAGGAGTTGTATGACCGAGTTGATGACGCAGTCTGTGCAGTACGTTCTGCTTTAGAGGAGGGTATATTGTCAGGTGCAGGGAAGTCATTGTACGAGATAAGCTTCGATGATTTGCTTAGTGGAGTAGGTAGCGAGGAGCATAGTATAGCGTGTAAGATATTTAAGGCGGCACTACAAGAACCCTTGACTCAGATACTAAGAAATGCAGGGTTGTCTGTTGAGAGTATATACAACGGCGAAGAACCGAATGGCTTTGGATACAACTTAAAGACAATGGAGATGGGTGACTTAATTTCAATGGGTGTTATTGACCCACTAAAAGTTACCCGAAGTGCACTGCAGAACGCTGTAAGTGTGGCGACTACAATACTAAGTACAAATGCTATTATTACAATGGCAAGGACATATGAGTCACAATAATTGCAGGAAGTGTGACAAAAAGTTTGTTCCTAAGAAGGGAACGATAAACTATTGTAGTATATCTTGCAGGAACACAAGAGTTTTTTCAGAGCAGACAAAAGAGAAGAAGAGTTGTATAACCAAAAGAAAGTGGTTAGATGGGACTTATTCTTTGGTTGATTGGGACAACGTGAACAGTGACGCTAACAAAAGAGGTAAACAACTTGAGGCTTGGGAGAAAAAATCTTACGGAAGACTATTTAATGGAGAGAAGTTACACATACAAACACTAAGAAAGCTATTAATAGGAGATGTAGATAGCTGTTGTGAGCTATGTAACACTTCAGAATGGTTAGATAACCCTATAACACTTGAGGTCCATCACATAGATGGCGACAACAAGAACAACGATTTAAAAAATTTACAAATACTTTGCCCGAATTGTCACTCACAAACGGACAACTATAGAGCTAAAAACATAAAAAAGAAGACATGCAACCAATTGGAAAGTACATTGTAGTAAAAAACATTGACGAAGAGATTAAAACTGAGTCGGGATTGATTTTATCAGGCGAGGATGCCAATCAAATGAGATACAAACGTGCTGTTGTGCAAAAATCCGGCACAGATGTGTTGGTTATAAACGAGGGTGATGAGATATATTACGACAAGGGTCGTAGTTTTACCATGATAATCAATGACGTTCAGTGTACAGTCATCACCGAGAACGATGTAGTAGTGGTATTATAGTTTATTTACTGTCCTTTCCTTACCTTTAAAGGACTTATTCATCTCCATAATCATATTTCGGTATACTTTGTCGGTATACTTTACATTTTTCTCAAACATAGTGTTTCCACTGCCTATTGGTATCTCCTCACCGCTAAGTTTCTTGTATATTGAGGTAATCATCCTACTTGTCTTGTATGGCAGCTCATATATCGCCCTACTTCCTTTAAATCCCCTACGAAATACAACTATCCACCCATCTCTTAGCAGGGTGTCGAACCTATTCACGTTCCAACTAACAAGTGCATCGAACTCTTTGAACTTATCTTTTGTGAAGTACTGCTCGGAGTACAAGAATAGCAGTATGTCAAGGTCTGCTTGTGTTAGACCATACTTATTTTTGATGTAGTATCTTATTACACGCCAATATTTTAGATAGTCATTACCTATTTTTTTCATTTTATTAAATTTTATTTTATTACTTTTGTAAAGATAATAATTTAAAGTACGCAAAGTGAGAAAAAACGGAGAGTCAAAAGGATTTTCTCAAGAAGAGAAAGATGCAATGGCGATGAAGAACTCAACCATTGATAAATTAACTTCTCTTGTAAGAGAACAAAAAATAGAGTCAGGCTACAAAAAAGTAAATGACGATGAATTAAGGAATCCTTACCGTAAAAATAAAAAAAAATAAAACAAAAAAATTATGTATTCACAAGACGAAAAAAATAAAATGGCAATGAAAAATTCAACCATTGAAAAATTTGAAAAAAAATGTCCTTCCGGTTATGAATGGATTAATGGTGACTGTGTAAAAAAGGGAGCTTTAAATAGCATTGGCGCTAAAATTGGTGTTGGTGCAGGAATAGCAGGAGCAATTGGAGTAGGAGTGTCAATGATTTCTGATGCTATAAAAAATAAAAAAGAAAAAAAACAAAAACTTGCAGATAAAGAATTATTGGCAGGTAAAAAAAATAAATAGTTATGTATACATCTGAAGAAAAAGACGCTATTAATTTTAAAAACAAAGACATTGATAGAATGTCTGAATCAGATTCTGAAGGATGTTGGCCCGGAGGTCGTAAAAAATGTCGTGCAGGTCAAAGAAGAAGAGTTTGGAGTGCAGGTGAAGTTGCTAAATTAGGAGGAAAAGTTGCCGCAGGAGTAGGTGGCGTTGTTTTAGGAGTAGCAGAAGCTGTGGCTGCAAAAAACAAAAAAGAAAGTCCAACAAAAAAATTCATAAATAATATATTTAATAAAGGAGAATAAAATGGCAAACAATAAATCAGTTAAGACAACTGTAGAGCAAGAAAAAATCACTGCTGACAAGCTTGCGTTTAATAACAAGGCTGTTGAGGCAATTGCTAAAAATGCTGCTGAAAGAGATGCTACAAGAAAAAAGAATAAAGAAGATAATGCTGCATTATATGCACGAAGACGAGCAAGTAGAGATACAGGAAGCACCGGCAGGACTAGATTAGTAGGATTATCAACTCTTAACCGACCTTTTCAAGGTGATGGACTTTCTAGCTAATGGCAACTAAAGAAAACATGAAATGCAATAGTCCTGTTCCTTCAAACAGAGCGGGCAAAAAGAAAATGGTCAAGGCATGTAGCAATGGCACAGAGAAACTGCTACACTTTGGAGCAAAGGGCTATGGTAATAACTATAGTGCTGCGGCAAGAAAGAGTTTTAAGGCACGACACAGTTGTGATACTGCAAATGACAAACTAACACCAAGATATTGGGCCTGCAAAAACCTATGGGCAGGACCGGGTGGTTCAACCACAAGCAATCCAAGTAATCGAAGAGGCAAATACTAAAAGTATAAGATAATTTTGTTTAACTTTGTGAAAAAATAAAATCAAATGGGAAAGACTAAAGGAATGGGTGATGTTATTGAAAAAATAACAACAGCCACAGGAATTAAAAAAGTAGTAGATACTGTTTCAAAAGTAACAGGAAAAGATTGTGGATGTGCTAAAAGAAAAGAAGCGTTAAACAATCCTAATCTCCTTGTAAATAAAATGTTTAACAATAAAAAATAAATTATGCCAAATTTAAAGCTTCAGGTAAGTAGAGCATTAAAGGTTATACCTTCAGCGAATACAAATATCCCAATGCCTAATGTTATTGTAACTAGTACAACAACAGGGGTTAATACAGGTAAACTTATAGATACAACAAAGAATTTTACTTCACTTGGTACAAACCCATTAAACGTTCAAGTTGGAGACATTGTATACAACAATACAAGTTCTTCTGCTGCAACGGTTACAAATGTAGACAGTGCTACGCAGTTGTCTTTAAATGCAACTATAATGACTATAGGAAGTAATTACACATTATATTCAGGCACAAATATTGCCGGCTCAGTTGAGCCATGTGTGTTATACATTGGCGTAGGAGGAACTCTTAATGTTACTACTGCAGGAGGTGATGTTGTAAATTTTGTTGGAATAGGAGCAGGTACTTTTTTACCTGTACAAGTAATAAGAGTAAATTCAGTTGTAACTGCTACAGATATTATTGCTCTTTGGTAGATGATACAAATAGGTATAAATATAGCTGTAAAAGGCATTAGTAATTCATTAGTTACTAACATTGTTAATACTTTTGAGGCAAGGGTATTAGGTCTTGGAGGTGTATTCGAGGCTAAGGTCTGTCTAATAGCTCAATTAACAGCATTAAATAATATACAATGAGTTTATTAACAGATGCGAGTTTAATTGTAACGCCCAACGGGTATAATGTAGGCAAGTTATATTCTGTTGTTCCAAACACAACTTTGGGAGACATGGATGTTGTAAGAGCAACAAGTGCTACGAGAGTAGATAGTGCAGGGCTAATTGAGATAGCAAGGACTAATTTATTGTTACAAAGTCAAACTTTTGATAATGCGAGTTGGGTTAAAGTTGGAGCAAATTTAGGTATTGCTCCTTTGGTAACTGCAAATCAAGGAACTGCTCCTGATGGAACAATGACTGCTGATAGAGTTCAATTTAATTGTGTTGGAAGTTTATCAGCAGACCGCTCATATATTGTACAAGGAAGTTTAACTACAACTATTGGAACAAGATATTATCAAAGTATTTATGTTAAAGCCTTTTCTCCAAGCGAAGTTGGTAAAGAATTAAGAATTTCATCAGATGGAATGACAAGTTCAATTATTACTATAACTGCTAATTGGCAAAGAATAGTTTTAAATGGATTAGCGAGTTTTAATCCTTCAAACTTTATAGTAGAAACACGAGGTGGAGTTGGAGGTACTGCAAACACAACTGCTGATGTACTACTTTGGGGCGCTCAACTTGAAGGAGGAAGCGTAGCAACAGAATACATACCTACTACTACATCAATTAGAACAAAGTTTGCAGGCATCACACAAGATGGTAGCGTTGCTCAAAACATCCCAAGGATAGACTATACAGGTGGTGGCTGTCCAAAGATATTGTATGAGCCTGCAAGGACTAATGAGATTTTATATAGTGAGGAGTTTAGTAATACAGGTTGTACGAGCTGTGATGCCACAATTAGTGCTAATGCTACTAATTCACCAAGCAATACTTTTACTGCTGATAAGTTAATAGAAGGAACTTTAGCAGGTCCCCATTATACAGGTAAAAATATTACAAATTCAAATTCTTTATTTACTTTTTCTGTTTTTGCAAAAAAATCTGAAAGAAATTTTCTTTTTTTACAAGCATTTGCAACAATAAATAATAATTTTACTTATTTACCATCTGCTTATTTTGATTTAAATAATGGAACTGTTGGAACTGTAAACGCTGCTACTGCAAGTATAGAAAATTATGGAAATGGTTGGTATAGATGTATATTAAATTGTACTAGTACATTTCCTCAAGCAGGTTCAACACACATAGGTATGTATATGATGACTGCAATAGCAAATGGGGTTAATAGTTATTTAGGTGATGGAACAAGCGGTATATTTATTTGGGGAGCTCAAGCAGAAGCAGGAGCATACGCAACATCATACATACCTACAACAACAGCTACAGTTACTCGTAATTTTGATTTGATTAATAAGGCAGGTGTAAGTACTTTGATTGGGCAGACTGAAGGAACTATATATGCTGAAATTTTAGTTAAACAAATAACACAAGATTATTTAATTTGTGCATTAAGTCCGACAGGGTTAAGCACAACATACGCTGTTGTGTTTAAAGTTGATGCTGTTGGACGACTTGTTTCTCAAGTTTATGCAGCAGGCGTGATTGTTGTAAATATTGTAAACCTCACACCATTTGTTGTTGGAAATATTTATAAAGTAGCTTTTGGCTACAAAAGTGGAAACAGTGTGGTGTTTCTTAATGGCACACAAGTAGGAACAACGGACACAGATGTTTTTGTTTTAACTACTCTTAATGCCGTTTCTCTTGTTAATACAGGTTATTATGTAACAGGTGGACAGCAAGCTGTAAAAAGTACTGTTTTATTTAAAACAAGATTAACAGATGACCAATTAATTTTACTAACAGGAGATTCATTTAGTACTTACCCTGAAATGGCAAATGCTTTAATTTATACAATACAATAAAATGGCAGATACAAGTTTAATAATAGGAAATGGAAATTGGGCTGTAAAAGAAAATAGCCTTTTAGGATACAACATTATACAAGGTAAGTATGTCCCTATTGAAATGAATGTTTCAAGGGCAACAACTGCTACAAGAGTTAATAGTTTAGGATTGGTTGAAGTAGTTCCAAAAAACTTGTTTTCACAAAGTCAAACATTTGATAATGCAGGTTGGACTCCTTATCCTGCAGGAGCTTCAACAGTAATTCCTAATGTATTAGCTACATCTGCACCTAATGGTACTTTTACTGCTGATAAGCTAGTTGCAAACGCAGTAGCAGGTGATCATTGGCTATTGCAATCAGCTACAATTAGTTTTCCTTTAGTACAATTAACTGTATCTGTTTTTGCTAAAAAAGCAGAATTATCAAATATACAATTATATAACAATGCAGGTGGGGGTGGTCTAGGTGATTTTGATTTAAGTACAGGAAATTCTTCAGGAGTTGGAACAAGTATGGAACCTTATCCCGATGATTGGTATAGATGTATAATGACCTATACTACTACACCATCAGCACCTAATTTTAATATTCACATAAGATTGGCTAACAGTTCAGGTAATATATCATTTACAGGAAATGGAGTTGATGGTGTATATTTATGGGGAGCTCAACTAGAACAAGGATCAACAGCAACATCATACTTCCCAACAACTGATAGGTTTAACATACCAAGAGTTGATTACTCAACGGGTACTGCTTCTTTATTGGTAGAACCTGCAAGAACGAATTTGCTTTTAAGGAGTGAAGAGTTTAACGATGTAAGTTGGTCTAAAACAGGTGTTACAGTAATTGCAAATGCTGTTAATTCTCCAACAGGAACTTTAACTGCTGATTCAATAACACCAATAATTTCAGATGCAAAAATTAATCAAGGTTTTAATCCAACAGGTGCTTTACAACATAATTTCTCAGTCTATTTACGTTCAGCTACAGGGAGTACTTTTTCAACTATTTTAAGGATTACGAGAGATAATCCGTTTATAAGTGTTGCAAGTACTACAATTACAGTAACAACAGAATGGCAAAGATTTAATTTATCATTTACTGCTTTAGATACTACAACTCATCAAGCTACTATTGGCTCAAATTCTACACTTGAAACAGGCAAGAATTTTTATGCTTGGGGAGCTCAATTAGAAGCAGGCTCAAATGCCACATCATACATCCCAACAACAACTTTAGCAGCAGGAGTAACTCGTACTGCTGATTTGATTAGCAAGACAGGTATAAGTAGTTTGATAGGTCAGACTGAAGGGACTATATTTGTAGATGCACAAATTACAAATTTTGCTGAAACAGCACAATCATTTATAACCATTTCAGACGGCACAATAACTAACCGTGTGGAATTACGCAAAAGCTCATCTTCTCAAATAGTTTTGGAAGGTTTTGCATCAACAGGTTCTTTTCCAAGTTTTACTTTATCTAGTGTAGCAGTTGGCAGGTATAAAATAGCTGTAGCTTATCAATCAGGTAACTCTTATGGATATATTAACGGAGCACAGGTAGGCACAACAAGCTCCAATGTTTTTGCTTTTACATCCCTTACAAATATAATAGTTGGGGCTAATGCTACAGGCTCAACAAGATTTTTAAATGACAGAATTAATTTAGCAACTGTATTCCAAACAAGATTATCACCCGGACAATTAGCAACCTTAACAACTCTATAATGAACATCTACAAACTAAAATACACAACTAAAGCAGCTGCAGAAAAAAACCTTAAAGCAAAGGGTGTTTATGTAGTGACCGATGAAGGTCTAACATACGGCACAGGTGTACACGCTGTAGTAGAACTTGGTAAGATTATCACTACTGATGGCACTTATGATGAAGAGGGTAACGAACTTACTGCTCCTATCTATGCTGATGGCTACCATTACGATGTGATGTGTGAGCAAGACATAGACTTTGGAAGTAACTCAATAGAAGTAACCAATCCTAAACATGGATTTTTAGGACATAATTAATATGAAAACAAATATTTTAGCAAGTCTATATTTCTTTTTTGGCTACATAACTTCGTTTTTTATGATGTCACAAGCACAAGAAAATTACATTGTTTTGGGTGGTGTAACATTATTTTTTTATTTAACTTTTAGCTTAACAGAAGCTCTTGAAGAACTAGACTTATGAAAACACAACTATCCCTACTATTAATATCTATACAACAAGAACTATTGACACTTATATCTATATGCTTTGCATTCTTTTTACCAATAAGTGGTATACTTATAATGATAGGAGTACTAATATGTATTGATACTTTTACGGGGATTTGGAAAGCTAAAAAGTTAGGGGAGAAAATTACTAGCAGAAAATTATCGTCTATTATAAGTAAGTTAGCACTCTATGAAGTTACTGTGATTATGTTCTTTTTAATAGACCAATTCATACTCAATGACATCATACTTACATTTTTTAGTGTACCATTTATGCTCACTAAAGTAGTAGCGTTGGTATTGGCTAGTATAGAAGTAATGTCAATCAATGAGAACTACAAAGTAGTGAAAGGTATAGACCTATGGCAGTCAATGAAGTTATTGTTTGCAAGAGCAAAGGACATCAAAGACGACATAAATAAAATTAAATGACAACACAACAAGCAACAAAAAAATACGGCGCAGCTAATGTAACAGGTGCAGGATACTTAGTTAAGATTAAGCTGCCTTATCCTATGCGTATTGCTTGGGACTTAGACAGCTCGGTAAATTCTATGATGTGTCATAAACTAGTGGCTGATAATTTCACAGCGGTATTCAATGAACTTTTAGCTACCTATGGATATGATAAGATTAAGGAATTAGGGATAGATTTATTTGGTGGATGTTTTAACTACAGGAAGATGAGAGGTGGAAACGCTTTGTCAATGCATTCATGGGCAATAGCAATCGACCTAGACCCTGCAAGAAACTTACTCAAAGAATCATCGAAGACTGCAAGATTTGCTAGACCTGAATACAAGCCAATGATAGATATATTTTACAAGCATGGTTTTATATCTTTGGGTCGTGAAAAGAACTTTGATTGGATGCATTTTGAAATAAAAGAGTAATGGCAAAAATAAAACTAGAGACAACAAAAAAGGTTAAGCCTAAAGTTAAGCGTACAAACGTACACGCAAAAAGTAAAACTTCTCAATTGAAGTCAAGTAAAAATTACAAGAAACTTTATTCAAGGCAAGGAAAATGAGAAATGATTTAGCAGGAACAAAGACAGGAAAGTCAAAGACAGCGAAGTATTACCAAGAACATCCTGAAGCGAGAAAAAAAAAGGTGAAGTATGACATGAAGTATCATGACACTGAAGAGCGTAGGAAATACCGAAGAGATTTAGAGCGTACTAATAGAAAAAATGGTACAAGTGGCAACCACGATGGTATCGACAATGCGCATGTTTCTAAAAACAAAACAGTACCTCAATCGCAATCTAAAAACAGAAGTGATAAAAAAAGCAACTTTTTTAAAAAATAAAATATGTTTAGAGTACTATTATTATTGTTTGTGTTGTATGGTTGCTCTGCGCAGTACCATTTAAGGAAAGCCATTAAGAAAGGCTATACATGTGAACAGACAGGAGATACTATTCGTATTACAACGTTAGATTCTATCCCTGTTATCATAAATGACACAATAGTGTGGGAGAAGTTCATTACTACTAAGGACACCATTATTAAATACAATACCGTTTATGTTCCTAAGACTAGACTAGAGAAGAGAATAGAGTACAAGTTAAAGGTTAAAACTATATACAAAGATAGGATAGTTGAGAAGTCTCAAGCTAAGGCAGAAGGTAAAAAAAATCAACCAAAAAAGAATTTATTTTGGTTTGGAGTTTTAGTAGGGTTATTAATTTCATTGCTTTGGAAAATATTTATTAAAAAAGTATTACATTTGTAACTAACTTAAATTAAATAAAATGAAAGACAATAATATTCAAGACATTATTTTTGCAACAGAAGAAGAATTAAAAAACATTAGAGAAATGAACACTGATTTTTCTAAGGCAAAAATGAATCTCGGTGATTTAGAGTTGCAGAAGCAAAGCTTAATAAAATACATAGACAGTATTAAGGATGTATTTTCAAAGCACGAAAAGATACTAATGGAAAAATACGGCGAAGATGCTGTAATAAACATTGAGACAGGAGAAATAACAAAAAAACAATAAAGCAAAATGGGAAAAATAAGTACATATACAGTTTTATCAACGCCTACATTAAACGACAAGTTAATTGGTACTGATACAACCACAAATGATGAAACTAAAAATTTCTTAGTTAGTGATTTATTGGCTTTAGGTGTTGGCGGTACAGGAGCAACAGGTCCACAAGGTCCTCAAGGAATAGCAGGAGTAACAGGAGCTCAAGGAGTCCAAGGAGTTGCAGGTATTCAAGGAGCAGTTGGACCAATCGGTCCTGCGGGATTGACTTGGCAAGGAACTTATTCTGCTTCAGGAACATATGTTCTAAATGATGCAGTTGGATTTGGAGGCGCTTCTTACTATAATATTTTACCTTGTTCTTCATGTACAGGCAATCCATCTTCAAACACTACAAATTGGGCATTGTTGGCAAACATTGGTGCAACAGGTGCTCAAGGACCTACAGGTCCACAAGGGATTCAAGGACTAACAGGTGCTCAAGGTCCTCAAGGAGTAACAGGAGCAACCGGTGCAACCGGTTCAACAGGCCCACAAGGTCCACAAGGTTTAACAGGTGCTGATGGAGTTGGCGGTGTAACAACTGCAGGAACTAATATATCAATAACAGGATTAGGAACATTAGTAAGTCCTTATGTAGTTAACAATACAGTTCCATATACAATATATAAGGTTTTACTTAGTAATTTTAATACTGTTTTTACTGTAACTCAATTAGAAAATACAATTGGTGATGGTACTAACGTTAACCCCGGAGATATTCAATGGAGCAACCCATTTAATGGTGTTTTTAATGCAACTAAAACAGGTGCATTTCCTATAACCGCAAAGATTTTTATAACTGTACCAAGCATGGCTCAAGGAAGTATACCTTGGATTTTAACGGCATCAAGATCAAACAATAGCATTATAACAGTAAACATTTTTTCAGATAGCGGTACACAAATAACTACGCCAAACCTTTCAAATATACCATTTGAAATAAGAATATATCCTTAAAACATGGAAATAAGAAAAATTTCTGTTGGACCTGACTATAAAGGGGGTGCAATGCATTACATTGTAGGACAAAAAGTTTTAGGTGACACATATGAAATACATCTAATTAAACTTGAAGATTTCACTCAATCTATAAAAATATTCATCATAAACGAATTAAATGAGATTCTTTTATGGAAAGAATTTACACAAACTATTCCAATCTCTATTGAATACAATATATTTTATTAATGAAATCCCCATTTTATTTTATTGTTGAATCTTTAATAAATAAGAGGTACAACAATACAAAAACCATCAGTGGACTAGAAGTTATTACAAGTACATCTGAAGAAGACTATATATCTTCAAACAGATTTGCTAAGGTAATAGAAGTTCCATTAGGATACAAAGGTCCAATATCTTCAGGAGACATACTGCTTGTCCATCATAATGTATTTAAGTACTATTATGACATGAAGGGAAATCAAAAGAGTGGAAAGAGTTTTTTTAAAGACGACAAGTTCTTTATTGAACCCGACCAATTCTATATGTATAAAAAGGATGACACATGGCATTCTTACGACAAGTATTGTTTTGTTAAACCAATAGATGCTATTGATTCTTATATAAAGAAACCATTTAGCGATGAGCCTTTAATGGGTGAGATGTTGTATCCAAATGATTATCTAATTAGTAAAGGAATAAACAAGGGAGATGTAGTATGCTTTTCTCCCGACAGCGAATATGAGTTTACTGTTGACGATGTAAAAATGTACAGGATAATAGACAATCAAATAACAATGAAATTAAATTAATGGACACAAAAGAAATAAAGCTAAAAATTATTGCAGCAGGTCACAAGGCAGTTGAGCAGTTAATAAAAGTCGCAGAAGAAAATATTATTAAAAAAGATTCTGATGACGAGTTGGCTGCAGATAGATTAAAGAACGCTGCTATGACAAAAAAGTTAGCGATATTTGATGCTTTTGAGATATTAAATAGAATAGAGCTAGAAAGAGAAGGTCTTGAGCATTTAGAAAAGGGAATAAGTAAAACAGATACTAAACAAGGGTTTGCGGAAAGACGTTCAAAATAACTTATATAGTATACAAAAAGATTTTGTATCACCATCTATACTGTCCAATAAAAATAGGGCAAGGTCTTGGATATATGGCTATGATGACAAATACGACATAGTTGTTATATCTAAAAATGGACAGGTAGGTCAAATAGTAAATATATCAGGGTTAAATATAGGACTCCCTCCTGTTCCCGAGAAGGTATATAAAAGAAGCGATAAAAAATCTGAACAGTATTGGCAGAGAGAAGACTTACCAAGAGAGCTGTCAAAGATACAATCAATTTTCCATTGGAATGAAATGCCATCACAATTTAAAGATAGGTTGGTAGATTACATTGAGAATGAATTTGATTATAGAGAGCGAGGCTTTTGGTTTATGAACAATGGAGAGCCAACATATATTACAGGTTCTCATTATATGTATTTACAATGGGCAAGTATTGACGTTGGATACCCTGACTTTCGAGAAGCAAATAGAATATATTGGATTTATTGGGAAGCATGTCGTGCTGACAATAGGTCGTTTGGAATGATATACTTAAAGATAAGACGTTCAGGATTTTCTTTTATGGCATCTTCTGAATGTATAAATGTTGGTACTCTTGCAAGAGATTCAAGGGTTGGAATACTATCTAAAACAGGAGCGGATGCTAAAAAAATGTTTACAGACAAAGTTGTTCCAATTAATAGTAGGCTTCCATTTTTCTTTAAGCCTATTATGGATGGTATGGACAAACCAAAAACTGAGTTGTCTTTCCGTATACCTGCATCTAAGATTACAAAAAAGAACATGTATAATTCTGAGGAAGATACCATTGAGGGACTAGACACATCAATAGATTGGAAGAATACAGAAGACAACTCTTATGACGGAGAAAAGCTATTGTTCTTAGCTCATGACGAGAGTGGAAAATGGCTACGACCAAACAACATTAAAGAAAATTGGCGAGTAACTAAAACTTGTCTTAGATTGGGTTCTAAGATTATTGGTAAGTGCATGATGGGTTCAACCTCAAATGCTTTGTCAAAGGGTGGTAGTAACTTTAAAGATATCTATGAAGACTCTTCGGTACTACATAGAAATGCAAACGGGCAAACTAAAAGTGGACTATACTCATTGTTCATTCCTATGGAATGGAATATGGAGGGATTCATTGACTTGTATGGTATGCCTGTATTTAATGCTCCTGAAGAACCAATACTAGGAGTAGATAAGATATTAATAAAGAATGGTGCTATTGATTATTGGGAAGCGGAAGTTGATTCATTAAAGAGTGATGCTGACGCATTAAATGAATTTTATCGTCAGTTTCCAAGAACAGAATCACACGCTTTTAGGGATGAAAGCAAACAATCAATATTTAATCTAACAAAGATATATCAGCAAATTGACTACAATGATTCAACAATAAGGGAACACCATACCACTCGTGGCAGCTTTCATTGGAGAGATGGTGTACAAGACTCAAAGGTTGTATGGACACCTGACTCAAGGGGAAGATTTTCTGTGAGTTGGATTCCAAGCAAATCAATACAGAACAATGTATACAATAGAAATGGAACTTCTCATCCCGGCAATGAACACATGGGGTCATTTGGATGTGACTCATATGACATATCTGCCGTGGTAGGTGGTAGAGGTTCAAACGGATCGTTACATGGAATGACAAAATTCCACATGGATGAAGCTCCTGTAAATGAATTTTTTTTAGAGTATATTGCAAGACCGCAAACTGCGGAAATATTTTTTGAAGAAGTACTAATGGCTTGTATTTTTTATGGTATGCCTATACTAATAGAAAACAATAAGCCAAGGCTACTATATCATTTTAAAAATAGAGGATATAGGGGGTTTTGTTTGAACAGGCCTGACAAGTTGTATAACAAGCTGTCTAAGACAGAACGTGAACTAGGTGGTATACCAAACTCATCTGAAGATGTAAAGCAATCACACGCGTCTGCTATTGAGTCCTATATAGAGAAATTTATAGGAATGGACTTAGCAGGTAACTACAGGGATTCAGATGAAATAGGCACAATGCCTTTTACAAGAACACTAGAAGATTGGGCTAAATTTGATATAAACGACAGGACTAAGTTTGACGCTTCAATTAGCTCGGGATTAGCTATAATGGCTAATCAAAAACATATATACATACCGGAGAAAAAAGAATCAAAAATTAGCATTAACTTTGCAAGATATAGTAATGATGGAAATACAAGTCAATTAATTGAATGAAAGATACGATAATAGACATAACATCTGCTTCATTCCCAAGTCAGTTAGCAACAGACAGCGAAAAAGCAACAGAAAAATTTGGCCTTCAAGTTGGACAAGCTATTCAATATGAATGGTTTAGAAAGGATGGCGGGTCTTGTAGATTTTATAGTCAATGGAGAGATTTCCATAGACTCAGACTGTATGCTCGTGGAGAACAGTCTATTGCAAAATACAAAAATGAATTAGCGATTGATGGTGACTTGTCTTACCTAAATTTAGATTGGACACCTGTTCCTATTCTTCCAAAGTTTGTAGATATTGTAGTTAATGGTATGTCAGATAGACTATTTAAAGTTAAGGCATATTCTCAAGACGCAATGTCGCAACAAAAAAGAAGTAGATTCCAAGACATGGTTGAAGGACAAATGGTAGCAAAAGCTCCACTTGAAGTTATTCAACAAAAAACAGGAGTCAATCCATTTATTATGCCCCCTGAAGATTTACCTAAATCAGACGAGGAGTTAATGCTTTATATGCAGTTAAATTACAAACCTGCTATTGAAATTGCTGAAGAAGAAGCTATTAATACAATCTTTGATGAAAACCATTACCAAGACACTAGAAAAAGAATAGACTATGACTTAACAGTAATAGGCATTGGTATAGCAAAACACGAATTTCTTTTAGGTTCAGGTGTATGTGTTTCATATGTAGACCCTGCTAATGTTGTTTACAGTTATACTGAGTCACCAACTTTTGATGATTGTTTTTATTGGGGTGAAATTAAAACACTTCCAATTACAGAATTATTAAAGATTAAACCTACATTAAAAAAAGAAGAGTTAGAGAAAATATCTAAAAGTAGTCAAGGTTGGTATGACTATTATAATGTATCTCAATTTTACGAGAATAGTTTATTTTCTCAAGATACTTGTACGCTACTTTATTTTAATTATAAAACAACAAAGAAAGTAGTATATAAAAAGAAATTGCTTGAAGGCGGTGGCTCAAGAGTTATTGAAAAAGATGACACCTTTAATCCTCCTACTGAAATGATGGAGGAAAACAATTTTGTTAAAATTGAAAAAACCATTGATGTTTGGTATGATGGTATAATGGTTATGGGAACAAATATTCTCATTAAGTGGGAGATGGCTCAAAATATGGTTCGCCCTAAATCATCATCTCAACATGCACTACCAAATTACGTTGCTAACGCTCCAAGAATGTATAAGGGTAACATAGAGTCTTTAGTTAGACGAATGATACCATTTACTGACCTAATACAAATAACGCACTTAAAGTTACAGCAAGTAATTGCAAGAGTTGTCCCTGATGGTGTTTTTATTGACGCTGACGGATTAAATGAAGTAGACTTGGGTACAGGTGCTGCATACAACCCTGAAGATGCATTAAGACTGTATTTTCAAACAGGTAGTGTTATTGGAAGAAGTTACACTCAAGAGGGTGACTTTAACAATGCAAAAGTTCCTATTACTCAATTAACTTCAAATTCAGGATTGAGCAAAACCCAAATGTTAATATCTAATTACAACCATTATATGGACATGATTAGGTCTGTAACAGGATTGAATGAAGCAAGAGATGGAAGTACGCCTGACCCTAATTCATTAGTAGGTGTTCAAAAATTAGCGGCATTAAATTCAAATACAGCAACAAGACATATACTTGAAGGTGGTCTATATATCTATAGAAGTTTAGCAGAAGCATTAACTTATAGAGTAGGAGATATATTAGAGTATGCTGATTTTAAAGATGATTTTGCAAATAAAATTGGAAAGTATAATGTATCAATATTAAATGATATTTCTGATTTATATATTTATGACTTTGGAATTTTTATTGAAGTGTCTCCTGATGAAGAACAAAAAGCACAGCTTGAAGCAAACATACAAATGGCTTTATCTAAAGGTGATATAAATCTTGAAGATGCTATTGATATTCGAGAATTGAGAAATCTCAAACTTGCAAATCAACTGTTGAAGATGAAGAGAAGTCAGAAGCAAGATAGAGAAGACCAAAATAAAATGCAGATGCAAGCAATGCAAGCACAGCAGCAATTAAAGTCTCAAGAATTAGCGATGCAAACTGCTATGCAAAAAATACAAATGGAATCTGATGCTAAGTTAAAATTAAAGCAAGCAGAGGTTCAGTTTAGTATTCAGCAATTAACAGCAGAAGCTCAACTCAAAAAAGAATTGATGGCAGTAGAGTTTGATTACAATATGCAATTAGGTGGCTTACAGCAAAACAACTTGAAGGCTAGAGAGAATGAGAGAGAAGATGCTAAAGCAAAAAGAATAAGCCAACAAAATACTGAACAATCAAAACTAATAAATCAAAGAAAGAATAATCTATCCCCTATAGATTTCCAAAATAGTGAAGATGACTTAGACGGATTTAATGTTCCTCAAGGTAGACCTATGACTTTTGAGTCAAATGAGGATAGTTTAGATGGGTTTGATATGGGGGAATTTTCACCTCGTTAAAATATTAAATTTTTTTATATAACTTTGTAAAAAATAAAATCAAATAAAATGGAAATGAAAGTTAAATTACTAGAAGGAGAAGAAAAAAGTGTTGCTCAAATAGAAGAAGAATTACTTGCAAGGCACGAAGAATCATTATCGACAAATAATAATTTTGAGCCGCAAGAGCAAGAACAAGAGCAGGAATTTGAACCTGAAGATGAATTAAGCGAAGAAAGAGTTCTTTCATATATTGGGAAAAGATATAATAAAGAAATTAATTCATTTGATGAATTAATGGCTGAAAGAAATATCACAGAAGAAATTCCTTCCGATGTTGCTGCTTATATGAAATATAAGAAGGACACAGGAAGAGGGTTTGAAGATTACATAAAGTTAAATAAGGATTTTGACAATATGGATTCTGATGACCTATTAAAGCAATATCTACATTCTACAAATTCAGATTTGGATTCAGATGATATAGATGCATTAATGGAAGATTATTATTTCGATGAAGATTTAGATGATGATTCTTTTATTAAGAAAACAAAGATTGCAAAGAAAAAGGCTATTGGAGAAGCTAAGAAATACTTCAATGAACAGAAAGAACAATACTCTGCACCCCTTGAGTCAAGAGGTTTAGATGTTCCGGATGAAGAAAAGGAAGTATTCGAGGCATACAAACAATACACAAAGGAAGCAGCGACTATTGAGGAATCAAACAAGCGTAAGCGAGAATGGTTCGACCAAAAGACAAATGAAGTTTTGAACGATGATTTCAAAGGTTTTGATTTCAACATAAACGACAAGAAATTTTCATTTTCTCCCGGTAATCTAAGCGAGATTAAAAAGAATCATTCAACACCACAAAACTTTATTAATAAGTTTTTAGATGAGAATGGTTTAATGAAAGACGCAGAGGGATATCATAAATCGTTAGCTATGGCAATGAACCCTGAAAAGTTTGCTAAGTTCTTTTATGAACAAGGACAAGCTGATGCAACGGATGATGTTACGCGTAAGATAAAAAACATAAACATGTCTGAGCGTAAAGTATCTGAAGCAGGTTCAAGAGCCGAAGGCGTACAGGTCAAGTCTCTAAGCCCTGAATCCGGAAACGGACTAAAAATTAGAAGTATAAAAAGAATATAAAAACTAAAACAAAAAAAAATGGCAATATTATCAACCCCCGGTTTTAACTTGCAGCCAAGTGCAGAGCAAGTTGCCGTATCATCAAACTATGTAACAAGCTTTAGCTTTTTAAATCAGTATCTTCCTGATACTTATGAGAAAGAATTTGAGCGTTATGGTAATCGTACAGTATCTTCATTCTTACGTTTAGTAGGAGCGGAGTTACCATCAAATTCAGACAAAATAATATGGGCTGAACAAGGTCGTTTACATACTAAGTATACAAGCTGTGTTACATCAGCAGCTTCAGGTTTAACAACAATAGATTTTACTGTCAATGACCCAAATGTAGGTGCTACTGCAGCTATTCGAGCTAACCAAACTTTATTAATTCAAGACAATGCAACAGGATTAAGTAACAAAGCAGTTGTTGTAAGTGTTACAAATTTAGTTGTTAAAATAGCTTTCTATGAGGCTACTCCTTCTATTATTAACGGAATGACTTGTACTGTATTTGTTTACGGTTCTGAATTTAAAAAAGGAACTGCAGGAATGGTAGGTTCTTTGGAAGCTGAAGATGAAATCTTTACTAACAAGCCTATTATCATCAAAGATAAGTATGAAGTAAATGGTTCAGACATGGCTCAAATTGGTTGGATAGAAGTAACTACTGAGAATGGTGCTACAGGATACCTTTGGTACTTGAAGTCAGAGCATGAAACTCGTTTACGTTTTGAAGACTATCTTGAAACAGCAATGATTGAAGCAGTTCCTGCAGCAGCAGGTTCAGGTGCATTAACACACCTTAGCACAGGTACTCCTACAGGAGCAGGTTCAGATGGTGTTTTCTATGTAGTAAATAGCCGTGGAAATGTATGGGGCGGTGGTAATCCAACAACCCTTTCTGATTGGGACACTGTTATCTCTCGTTTAGATAAGCAAGGTGCTATTGAAGAAAATGTACTATTTGTTAATCGTGACTTTGGATTTGACATTGACGATATGTTAGCAGCACAAAACTCTTATGGAGCAGGTGGTACTTCTTATGGTCTATTTGACAATGACAAAGACATGGCTTTAAATTTAGGCTTTACAGGATTCCGAAGAGGTTATGATTTCTACAAGACTGATTGGAAATACTTAAATGACCCAACAATGCGTGGAGGAATGTCTACTTCTGCAGCTTCTAAAGCTATTACAGGACTTTTAGTTCCTGCAGGGTCTACAAATGTATATGACCAAATAATGGGTAAAAATGCAAAGCGACCTTTCTTACACGTTAGATATCGTGCTTCTGAAGCAGAAGATAGAAAGTATAAGACTTGGATTACAGGTTCAGCCGGAGGTGCTCAAAATAGTGACATAGATAAAATGGAAGTTAACTTCTTATCTGAGCGTGCTGTTTGTACTTTAGGTGCGAATAACTTTGTATTATTCCGTTACGGAGCATAATAACAAATGATTAAATCAAGAGAGGGACATCAGTGTCC
>Ga0209769_1000296_pt1 | contig 20109 bp, 16 predicted proteins | sample LauGreSuBDMM15DN_2_FD_187569 | JGI IMG/M metagenome (GOLD analysis project Ga0209769, IMG submission 187569) | Freshwater lake microbial communities from Lake Michigan, USA - Su13.BD.MM15.DN (SPAdes) (version 3) | ecosystem: Environmental > Aquatic > Freshwater > Lake | place: Lake Michigan, USA...
AAGGTATGAAACTAACAAAACTTCGCACAATCGCATCCATCATCACCGTTTCCGCAGTTGCAGGCGTCATCGCCCTTGCAATCCCAGCCAATGGTGCTGGCACATCAACTGATCGATACATCACCCTGACAGGTGTTGGAACGATCTCTGTGGTCCCAGATGCAGTCCGCTTTAACGCAACAGTATCTGTCCTTGGTTCAACAAATGCTGCAGCACTTTCATCTGCTACTAAGTCATCAGCAGCTGTGCGCGCAGCGCTAAAAGATAAAGGAATTGCTGTTAAAGATATTCGCTCAGCAAATATCTCTGTCTATCCTGAATACACCTGGACACAAGAAGCCGGCACAAAGATCACTGGCTATCGTGCATCACAAACATTTGATGTCCTCATCAGAAAAGCAGCTGATGCAGGCAGCATCATCGAAGCAGTTGTCACAGCAGGTGGCGACAACGTCCAGCTTGGTGGAGTAATACCAACAACACTTAATCCAGCTGTGGCAACAGAAGAAGCACGCGCAGCAGCAGTAGCGAACGCAAAATCAAAAGCAACTTCATATGTAAAGCTTCTTGGAACTTCACTTGGCAAGGTCATATCTCTTGAAGAGCAATCTTCACCTGTCTACTCATCACCTTTCCCAATGGGAAAGGCGGGAGTGGCAGCAGATGCCGCAGCTGTTGAGATTGATCTAGGCGAGCAAGATGTAACAGTGACAATTACTGTTCGTTGGGCGCTTAATTAATCGCTAACATCCATTAAACAAGAAAGCCGCAACCCCTAATTGCGATGGGGAAGCGGCTTTTTTGTGCTTAATTATCGGGTTTGGCCACACGCTCAATGGCGGGTAAGATTGCCAAGCCTTAGAACGTCCCCATCGTCTAGGGGCCTAGGACATCGCCCTTTCACGGCGGTAACACGGGTTCGAATCCCGTTGGGGGCACGCAGTACCTGTTTTACAAGTAGTAACGGCTTTAAGGTGACATAAGAGCCACTTATGTTTATCAATCTCTTAAGGCCCGGTAGCGCAGTTGGTTAGCGCGCCGCCCTGTCACGGCGGAGGTCGCGGGTTCAAGTCCCGTCCGGGTCGCAAAGGTTTTGGTGTTGTATGCAAATTTATTTGTGTGCCATGCGTACTAGCGGGCAACTGCTAGCGAGATCTTTGTTGGCTTGGTAGCTCAGTTGGTACGAGCGAACGACTGAAAATCGTTAGGTCGCCGGTTCGATCCCGGCCCAAGCCACATAGATGCATTAGAAGTGAAAGGTTATGAATTTTCCGAGATTAAATTAAAATTTGTGCCATCTACCTTGAAACTATTTAGTTGTAGCATTAAGTCATGAGTTTGAACCAACTGCCCGCCTTACGTGCGCTTTCTGGTCCAGTTCTAATAACTGGCCATAGTGGTTTCAAAGGAACTTGGTTGACCCTATTGCTTGAAAAGTTGGGAATAGAGGTTGTTGGATTTTCACTTTCGCCGGAAAAAGACTCACTCTTTGATCGAGCTGGTCGCACCGGAGCGCTAATAGAAGTCTTTGCAGACATTCGTGATTATGAACGTCTAAATTCTTACATTAACTCTGTTAAACCATCCGCAATCATTCATATGGCTGCGCAACCATTAGTGCTCGAATCCTACCGACTGCCGAGAGATACATTCGATGTCAATGTAATGGGAACGGTCAATGTACTTGATTCTGCATTTAAAACTGATTCAGTCCAGGCAGTTGTTGTGGTGACCACTGACAAGGTTTACAGAAATGATAATTCTGGCCGAGCATTCATCGAATCGGACCCGCTTGAAGGTAAGGATCCCTACAGCGCCAGCAAGGTTGGAACCGAGGCAGTGGTTGCTGCTTGGCAACAGATTCAACGCACATCTGGCGGACCTAAAGTTGTTGCAGTCCGCGCCGGGAATGTAATTGGTGGTGGTGATTGGGGTGACAATCGTTTGCTCCCAGACTTAATACGTAGTTTTAGTAGTGGGCAAAAGATGGCCGTTCGCAATCCTGCAAGTACGCGTCCCTGGCAACATGTCTTGGACCCACTAGGTGGCTATATTTCGGCACTTGAAGCAATTCTCGGTGGGGAGAAAATTTCTTCGGTTAACTTCGGTCCTGATACGAAGAGCATCGCAGTCTCGGAAGTTGTAGAAGTAGCGGTTAAAACTTGGGGGCTTAGCACAAATATTGAACTTGGTAGTTCGGTGCAGAATAATGCCGCTGAAGCAGTATCCCTAGACTTGAATCCAGATTATGCAAAACAATCACTTGGATGGGAACCATTTTGGAGTCAAGAAGAAGCTGTAATTTCTACGGTCCAGTGGTGGAATAAAGTTCTAAATCAACGAGTTAAACCCATAGACGCATGTCTAGATGATCTAAGCCAAATCTTGTCTCAAAAATAAATTTCTTAAACATCAATCTATTTTCAACCACGGCGGTGGTGTCTCTTTAGCCAGCTCAGCCAGTTCATTTCTCTCTCGAAGAGTATCCATTGGCTGCCAGAAGTCAGTATGGTGATAAGCCATAAGTTGATTTTCATCAACGAGCCTTGGGAGCGCACCAGTCTCAAATGGCTCGCTATCATTCAACACATAATTAACAACTTCTGGTTCTAATACGAAAAAGCCTCCATTAATCCAACCAACATCGGATTGTTTCTTTTCACCGAAATGGTCAACCTTGTTGCCATCCAAATGGAGATAACCAAATCTAGCGGGTGGATGAACGGCCGTTACTGTTGCAAGTTTTCCATGTGACTCATGAAAAGCTAACAATTTTTTGATTGGAACATTTGCAAGTCCATCTCCGTAGGTGACTATCATTCGCTCTCCAGGAAACTCCTTCATGCATTTGGCAATTCGGCCACCAGTTTGTGTGTCATGGCCTGTTTCAATTGCGCTTGCATTAAAAAAGTTATCTCCTGTTGCTGCATTATTTAGCGAAAGTTCTTTAAGCCATTTTTGAATAACATCACCTTTGTAACCTAGTGCGACTACAAATTCAAAACTTCCCTGGGTGGCGAATATGTTCATGATGTGCCAAAGAATCGGTTTATCGTCGATCAGTACCATTGGTTTTGGCTTGGTCTCTGTCTCTTCTGCCAAGCGGGTGCCTAATCCACCTGCAAGGATTACAACCTTCATGTGAACTCCAATGTGATCGATTACCTTCAGATGTTTACTTTTGAGAAAATGCTATCCTAAAACAAAGCCTTCTAGAGAAAGCCCATTTAAAACAACTAAAAACTTTTAAAGTCCTAGAAGTTTCGCGTGAGTCGCAAAGTCTGGAGAACCCTCTCTAACTTCCTGAAAGGTTCCAAAAGCCTGACATTTTCCGTTTTCTAGGTAAAGGACATAATCAGCCGCCTTTACGGTCGCCAGTCTGTGAGCTATGGATACAACAGTTGCTTTCTTAGAAAAAGAGGACAAAGCAAGTGAAATATGATTTTCGGTTTCGGGATCAAGCGCACTAGTGGCCTCGTCAAGTATCAACAGTTGAGGGTTAAGGTAAAAAGCGCGAGTTAAACCAAGTCTTTGACGTTGCCCGCCGCTTAACTTCAAACCACTCTCACCGATTTGGGTGCTCAGGCCAGAGGGAAGATTCTTAACAAAGTCATTCAACTGAACTTGTTCTAATGCAAACCACACGGCATCAAGATCTATTTCACTTTCTGGAATCCCAATTACAATATTTTCTAGAATTGTCTTCGATAAGATTTTTGTTTCTTGCGGAACATAAGCAATCTTGTCTTGCCATAATTCCAGAGCAATCTGAGGCGCTACTCCACTTAGTAACACATTTCCCTCTTGTGGAACCAATAGCCCAAGCAATAAGTCAACAAGAGTGCTTTTCCCAGCGCCAGACTTTCCTACGATGGCGAGAGAGCTGTTTGCATCGAGAGTGAATGAAACATTGGAGACGCTTGGATACTTATTCTTTGGATAGGTAAAAGAAAGATTTGAAACTTTTAGTGCAGGTGAGAAAGCCTGTTTATTCGCCTCTCGGACAATGTCAGTGACATGAGCGCGGTCGGGCTCTTCGTCTAATCTTTCAATAAAATCAAGTGTCTGTTTTGCCTGCCCTGTGGCATTTCTCATTGCAATAAAAACACCCTGCAAACGCAGCATCGAAGGTGTTGACCTAACAGCGATTGTTAGGAATAAAGCCAAGGTTGTAGATGCAGAAACAAGATCACTCGAGCTCACCTGAGAAATCCCTAAAGCTAAAACACCAAGAACCAAGGTTACTTCGAGGGAAAACTTCGGAATTTGCTCAATGAATCTCTTGGTCGAATGCGCAAATGCGCCTTTCTGAGCTTGCATCCAAATACCCTTAACAAAGAATTCCTGCCTTCTAAAAACTGCTATCGATCTAAAGTTTCCGATAGTTTCCTGCAACTCTCGCTGCCCATCAGAAGCCGTTTGAGTAACTACCGCACCAACCTCTCCTGCCCATCTGCCTAAGATCCGATGCAAAAGAATCCCAGCAGAGCCGAAGAAAAGTACAGTACACAACATGAGAAAAGGGTTGATCCAAAACATTAAGGCTGCAAACAAAATTAGGAGTGTTGCTTCACTCAAGCCAATTGCTAAGGGCCCTAGTAATTCGATTGTGAGATAACTCGTCCCATGAAGAATTGCATTTGATGTCTCTTGACTTGACTTGGATTCGATAAACAGCAGATTTTTCTTTAAGAGCCGATCGGTGAGCTGCGAAACAATCTGTGAATGCTGCTTTCCAAGAAAGACTAAATTCCTTCTAATCAACCAAAGGCATGTCACACTTTTGATTAAGAAAAAGAGAGCAGCACCGATACCGCTTAATACAGCTAGTTTAATCAAAGAATAATCTTCAAAGAAACGAAGTTCCTGTAAATTGCGAAGTAATGCATCTGAATTGGCATTCGGTTCAAAGGCCCCAATCAAAAGTAAAACGACAAGGGTTATCAATCCAGCACCTATTAAATCAAGAAGCCCGGTTGACATTTGTGCAATTACAAGAACCCAGAAACGCTTTCGATCCCGAGGTGGCAGTAGTTTTAAGGCAGCCTTTGTGGATGCAAAAAATGTTCCTCTTGATTTTTTTCTTGGATTGTTCATGAATATACCGACAATCTAATGTTGTCAGCAAAAGTCTTGATATCCACTTGCTTAACAACGTCAAACTTAGCGCCAATAATTTTTTCAGGTCCAGGCTTTCGTCCCAAAATCTTGACTATGAGAATTATATTTTTGACTGAAAGTAGAGAACTTGCCGCTGGTAAAAAATCCTTAATAGGAATGGACTTAATGTTCCGAAATAGTTCTAAGAAATCTATGTCTTTACTCCTCCAGCGCCGAAAAGAGACACCTATCTGCCTCAAAATATAATTTCCTCTCGATGGTCGGTATTTTTGAAATCTCTGATTGGTGCTTGAAAGTGTTCCCAGCCAACTAAGCATCACGGAATTAAGTATATTTCCTGGCACTGGAGGAAGCTCAGATTCAGTCAACCCCAAATATGCCTCGCCTGTGGAATCAGAACTCTGGTAGGCACTATTTCCAAATGAACTAGGTGCCATCCCAACTATGCACCAACGTTCGTCAACAACTTTCCAATTTTTTGCAACAGCCATGAATTCCATTAAGGCAATGTGATCGGGAAAGGGCATTTTGAATCTTCCACCTATTTTCTCGATAGTGTCGCGAGAGAAAATTGTTAATTGCATATTTAAAGGTATAAGTGGAACGAAGCGATACATATTTTTGATTATTTTCTCATATTTCTTATGTGTCAAAACTCCTAAAATCGACTTCTTGTAATTGAAATGACGAGGCCTGCTTAGCGCCAAATTCTTTGTCATTTCGCTTGGGAAGATATATGACCATCCGTTAAAAGATAAGCAGTCTAGATTTTCTCTTTCGAGTAACTCGAGTACTAGTGACAGCTGTTCACGAAGGATGTAATCATCATCACCAATCAGCCATAAATACTTGCCTGAAGATTTCTCTACTACTCTTGTCCAATTTTCGGCGACGTTTAATCGTTGCGGCTCAGTTGAAATAACAAGTCTGTTATCACTTTCATATCTGCTCTCAAGTTCTAACGCTTGGCTGGGAGCATTTAGAGAAACAATTAATTCGAAACCGAACTTTTCGCATTCTAATAATTCAGAAATAATCGAGACGACTCGCTCGTTGGGATTGACGGTAGGGAGAAGAATGCTCAAGAGTGGCTTTTCGCTATTCAACCTGATCCTCTGTCTTCGTTTCTAAGTCATGAGTTGGGAAGTGATGTAACCGCGCCCCAAAAAGGCGGCACGGCCTTAAATCTACTACGCAGCATGTAAATTAGGTGGCAACTACTGGAGATGTCATTGAGGAATCGAGTTTAAAACAAGTGTTTTACTGTAACATCGCCGAAAGCCATTAATCCTTAGGAGTCTCCATAATGCAAGAACATTTGCTTGGGCCGATGACGTGCTTGCTATGTGATGCGCCCGTCAAGAAATGGCTAACTACAACAAATGGCGGTGTTGGCCCTAAAGAGAATTTTGATGTTTTTCAATGTACAAATTGTTTCTCGACACTAATAAATCCAGTACCCGTCAACTTAGGAATTTATTACCTTGATTATCATTCAATTCCCAAGGGTTCAAATTGGAATCGAGCTGTCAAGTCCTGTAAGAATCGTTTAGCGGTAGTCAATCGCTATGTTGGTAATTCCGCCTCTATTTTGGATGTCGGTGCTGGGTCAGGGACATTTGTAGCCGCGGCAAGTGAAAGTGGCCATCTTGCCTTTGCGATTGAGCAAGACAAGAGTTGTAGAGAAAACATCGAGGTATTTATGCCTGGTCGAGTTGTTGAAGATTTATTCGCCTACGATAAAAAAGATTTTGCCATCCCGGATGCGATAACTCTTTGGCATGTTTTTGAGCACATTCCGGATCCAAGCGATTTCTTAGCTCAGATTTCACGAATTTTTCCTGCAACCACAAAAATAATTATTGAAGTTCCTAATGCTCAAAGTTGGCTGTTTAAGTTAATGCGCAGTAGGTGGCCGCACTTAGATGCTCCCCGTCACGTATTTCTGCCTAGCAAAAGAGGAATTGAATGCGTGGCGCAAAAAAATGGTATGCGAGTTTTAAGAATAAGCAATCGCGATAATGCAGCCTGGGCCGCTTTTAGTCTTTCACACTTTGGTAACAGGGTTGGGGAAAGCAGATTAGTTCAAATCTGTCGACGCCTCTTTCAAATTCTCTTGACACCTATTTTCTATTTTGAAACTGGAGTCCAAAGTTCTACTAGTACCTACTTACTGGTTAGAGACTCTAAATAGCCCTACGTAATTTAGGGAATAAAGCGGTTCTGTCAAAGTACAGATTGAACAGCGTTATCCCACTTCAATAACAATATTTCTTTTGTGTGATTTGTTTTAAGATAATCTTGACCACGTCGGACTAAATCTTCCGCATAATCTTGATTATGCAAAAGATTTAATTTCTCTGCCCATTCAGAGTTGTTCTGACTAACAATGTCTGACCCTGAAATATTCGAAACTCTTGTATAAGCCGGTGTTGCTGAAACTATTGTTGGAAGTGCCAGTTTCCACATGATTAATAATCTATTTTCGGGCTTGAAATATTGGAGCTTGTTAGAAAGCAGTACAGGAATAATTGCGGCACTTGACACCTTTGCTGACGAAACCAGATTCTCGACATTCCACGAAATTAACTCCGCATCACGATTCATAGGCCCAAGCAAATTGGAAAGCAACTTCGCTGTACTGGCTGGAAAATATTGGCCAAGTAATTTGTGGTACTCATGATCTGTCACAAACTTTATTCCTGTACCGTATTGTTTGTTTTCACGAATTAGAGCATGGCTGATCGTTTTTACACCCCCAAGTGTTACAGGTAATCCCTCCCAGAGTAAATGTTTTTTTGTTTTAAGTTCATCCCCATTTCCTTGAAACTCTATCAAGGGAATTTCGTCATGCGAATCTAAAATCACGTGAACATTCTTTGAATGCTTAGCAATCAATTCACTTTGTTCAGGTGAACTACAAATAACTGCCGATGCAGCTATACACATATCTTGTACAAATTGGGTGAATGGTTTAGGTATTCCTGACAATTGTTGAGTGATCACTTTAGAAGTTCCCCTGAGCCAATCTTTGGCAAGGCTCTCCCTCGCGAGATAACCGTCAACTAAGTCAAATATGATGGGGGCACTATTTCTAGAATTTACAAAATATCCCAAGTCAGATCTCTCCGATAAAACTAGAACATCAAATTTATCATCCAAATTAGTAACGATTTCGTGTCCTCTTGCTTTCGCCCAGAAGACAATTCGTCTTCTGTCACCCGGCGCATTGAGAGTTTTACTGTTAGGAACGTAACCAATCCGGAGTTTCTTCATCGACCTAAGGCCCATTTCAGTCCAGCCTGCAAAGAATCCGCGGGTAACCAACCACTTTGAAACAGTGGTGAGTCACTGCTGACAATCAAGTTTTGACTAGTATTTTGATTCTTAGAGGCGCTGATTGGATATGTAATTTGTGTTTTCACCTCAAGGATTTTTGCTACTTCCACTAATACTTGATGCACGTTGGTGCCAATAGCCGTGCCGATATCAATAACTGCGGGCGTGTTGTGATTGATACTCCAGGAAATGGCGCGACCGATGTCGCGGCTAGAAATCCAGTCAAGTTTCATGAAAGGATTTTGTAGCTCTATGTCGTGCCCCGCCATCATTCGCGCAACAGCCCAAGGAATCAATCTTTCAGAGTCTTGCCCTAGGCCATAAGGTTGAAAAACTCTGCCCCAAGTGAGTCGTGCGCCTGCCGCCACTGTCAGTTCCTGAAGTTCTAAAAGCGTTTCAAGCTTCTTCTGCCCATAAGGGTCCACAGGTGCTGGTGTGGTATCCGTGGCATTGCAAGGAAGTGTTTGAATTCCATACTCAGCGGATGACCCTAGGCCAACAAAATGATTTGTTCCCATTTGTAGACAATCTTTTGCAAAGTGCAGAGTGTCTAAAGCATAATTTAGATTTTCGGCGCTTTGCCTGTAGGTCTTCTGAGCAGTAACCCAAGCACCTTGGATGACAACTTCGGGTTGCCAATCGCTGATAAAACTTCTGTACGAATCAGGTTTCCCAATATCTGCTGATACCCATTTTTTATCCCTGTTTGAATCAGCCGACCTAGACATACCAAAGACAACATGACCATTGTTGGTAAGTTCCCTGAATATTTCCTTGCCCAAAAATCCATCAGCACCAACAATTAGTATCTTCATAAAAGTTAATTACTAACGATTTTATTGAACATCATTTTTGATCCATGGATAGATTCACAGCATCAGCCAAGGACAAGCCCTCGGCATCTTTTTTTGAAACGATCCCAACAGGAATAGGCCATGAAATATTGAGTTCAGGATCAGAATATCGAATCGAATGGGAACTGGCCGGATTGTAAGTTGAAGTGATTCCATACAAAACGGATGAATTGTCTTCTAAGGTCTGAAAGCCATGCGCCACCCCCGCTGGGAGATACAGAACTTGCTCATCATCGCTTTCTAAGGTGACAGCAGCCCATTTGCAGAAAGTTGGTGAATCAAATCTAAGGTCTACCACCACGTCAAAAATTGACCCTGCTATACAAGACACTATTTTGTCTTCAGCGAAAGGTGGCGATTGGAAATGCAAGCCTCTAAGAGTGCCAATATTTGTATTTGAAGAAATCGCTATTGATTCTATCTGGGCATTCAATTTATAAGAGGTGAACATACTCTTGTCAAAGATCTTTTCAAAGAATCCACGCTCGTCATAATTTCTGCCTGCCTTAAGGGCCATGGCACCAGAAATTTGAGAAAGTTCTACTCGCGACATTTGACTATTTAACTTGCTCTAATTTCGGTACAGCTTTCCAAACTCTAGCTGGAGCAAGAATTTGATTTTCAATCAGTTCAGACAATTCTTTAGTTATATTCCAAGGAAAAATAATGATTTCGTTTGGCTTTAAATCAAAGAGGGTCTGAGGGCTCACAATTGGTATCCCGTGCGTTGGCATAAATCTTCCCTGTTTCTCGGGGCTTGCATCCGCGATAGCTGTAATCCAGTCTTTCTCAATTCTTGAAGCGTTAATCAATGTGCTTGCCTTTGCTGGTGCTCCGTAGCCACATACTACTTTCCCTGCCTCAATTGAACTCTTAACCCAGTTATAGAAGTTAGAGATCAATTCTTGAATTCTTCCATCAAAGTGCCGCCATGCTGATTCGTCGAAAAGGCCATCCTCAACTTCTTGGAGAATCTTGGCAACAACTTGTTTCTCACTTGACACCACACCGGGTTGCTGGCGAAGCCAATATCGATTTGAGCCCCCATGGGTGACAATTTCCTCAACTTTAAAAAGTTGGAGTCCAGCTTTTTTCGTAATCTTGTCGACAGAATTAGCAGTCAAATATGAGTAATGCTCATGATAAATCGTGTCAAATTGATCTTCCTTTAGGAAATTGATTAGTGAAGGATTCTCAATACTTACTCGCGTTTCAGGACCAACAAGCACGGCAATTCCAGCAACAAAATTCTGAATATCTGGAACATGCGCCATGACATTGTTCGCGACAATCAATTTAGGTCTACCCCGTGAAGCAAGGAGACTTTCCGCAAGATCAAGACCAAAAAATTCACTCACAGTAGGCACTCCAGCTTCCAAGGCAAGCTGAGCAACATTTTCGGCGGGCTCTACTCCGAGTACATCAATTCCTAGTTTTATGAAATGTTTAAGGAGGTATCCATCATTACTAGCTATCTCTAACACCCAATCTCCTGGCCCAAAATTTAGATCATGAGCGGTTTCAGTTGCAAAATTCCGTGCATGCTCCAAAAAACTCGTGCTTGTGGAGGAAAGATAGCGGTAATCTCGAAAAAGGCGACTCGGCGTTACAACATCTTCAACCTGGCCTAACCCACAACCGCGGCATATTCTCAAATGTAATGGGAAAAGTTCAATTGATTCATTCTGATTGGGCCAAAGTTCATTAGCAATAGGAAGTTCGCCGAGGTCTAGAGCTGAAAAGAGATCAAGGCCGTTACAACCGCGACAGAATTTCTTGCCACGACCGCTAATGTAAGAATTTCCGTTTTGCAATTTATGCCATTTCTCTCAGATAGCTACACATTAAACTTGATAACAAAGAATAGTGAAATTTACGTAAATTCTAGCCTTAGGTCTTGTTAAACGCGCGGGTTTTGGGTCACAGATGTGCAATAGGCACATTTTTAGAATAACTGAGTTAAAAGGGCCGGCCACTGTAATTATTGATAACCCCAACCTGCGTGCAATGTTCTAGACTCACCCAATGAGAATTTTAGTAACTGGTGGGGCCGGTTTTATTGGATCCCATTTATGCGAAAGATTGTTAAAAGATGGGCATGTAGTTACCGCACTCGATAATTTCTCTACGGGACGCCCACAGAATCTTGCGTTGGTTGAAGGCAAAGAAGGGTTCTCATTAATTGAAGGCTCTATCCTCGACACTAAACTTCTAAATTCACTTATTGATGATTCGGACTACATTTTTCACTTAGCTGCAGCGGTTGGTGTTTTTAACATTGTGAATAATCCCTTGGCGAGCTTGCTCACAAATATCCGGGGAACCGAGAATGTTTTGGAAGCAGCACATCAGAAGAATATTCCGGTCTTCGTAACAAGTAGTAGTGAAGTTTATGGAAAAAATATCTCAGATTCACTTAAAGAGAGTGACGATCGAATTCTTGGGAGTCCAGTTACCCTGCGTTGGTCTTATAGCGAGGCGAAAGCGATCGACGAGTCACTTGCTTACGCTTACTTTGTTGAGAAGAAATTAGAAACAAGAATTGTTCGTTTCTTTAATACAGTTGGCCCTCGACAGTTAGGGGCATACGGAATGGTTGTCCCAAGATTCGTTAGAGCTGCACTTAGTAATGAGCCAATTACCATTTATGGTACTGGAGAACAAACGCGTTGTTTTGGGCACGTTTACGACGCTGTCGAGGCAGTTATTAAGATTGCTTTTTCTCCGAATACAATCGGAAAAGTTATCAATATTGGTAATGACTTTGAAATATCAATCAATGACCTTGCAAAAAGGGTAATTGCTGAAACAGGCTCAAGTAGTTCAGTTGTGCACATCCCATACGCGGAAGCATATGGAGATGGCTTTGAGGATATGGAGCGTCGCGTACCGAACATTGAATTAATTGAGCAGCTAGTCGGATGGAAACCCGAGCGTGATCTTTCTACCATGATTAGTGATATCGCCAAGGAAATGAACTCAACCAATTAAAGAGTAGTTACTCCCTCTAGCTTTCCCAAAGAATTAGTGCAATCTAATATTTTGACCGCACGATCGGTCAAAGCCCTTAGGTCCATTCCCGGTTGCTTTGTCGCCAAGATTGCAACATCGCAATCCCATCCCAAATCAACTGATTTTGAGCCTTCCCACTGTGAAACCAATGGATCGTGCCAAGCGACATTAGCGCCTTTACTTATTAGGTAATTTCTTAATTCGGTTGCAGGTGTTTCACGGACATCTGCAACGCCTGGCTTATAAGCAACACCGAGGATTAGAACTCTAGGAGAGTCAGTTTCTCTCTCTATTAAACTTAAAGCTCTTTCAGCGACATACTTTGGCACCTCATGATTAATTAAATCTGCTGATTCTACAAACTTTGCTTGAACTCCACTCTGTCTAGCCCACCAAGTTAGATATAAAGGATCGACGGGAATGCAGTGTCCGCCAACTCCGACACCTGGCCTGAAAGGCATGAACCCGTAAGGCTTTGAAGAAGCCGCATCGATTACTTCGTGAACATTTATGCCATTTGCTGAACACAATTGTGTAAACTCATTAATCAACGCAATATTCACAAGCCTAAATGTGTTTTCCAATAATTTTGCCGCTTCTGCAACTTCAGGTGTTGAAACAGATACTGCCGCATCGCAGATAGATTCATAAAATTCCAATGCCCTTGCTTTTGAAGCTACATCAATAGCACCAACAAGGCGTGGTGTATTTTTTTGGTTCCAAATGGGATCACCTGGGTTTACTCGTTCAGGTGCGCTAGCGAAATATAGATTTTGTGATTCTTGTGGCTTTAACTCATTTATAATTGGAACTATTAAGTCTCTTAGTGTTCCTGGGTAAGAGGTTGATTCGCTAACAACTAAGGTTTCATTTGAAACAAAGGGTGCAATCCCTTTCGCTGCGCTCCGTAGTAATGCAAGATCTGGTTCGCGTTTTTCATCTAGCGGGGTCGGCACACAGATCGTTATCACTGATGCTTCGGACACAGCACTGAAATCAGTTGTTGCCTTGTATACACCTTTTGCGATTGCGGACTGCAATTGCTGGTCTGAGATGTCTTCAACAGGGCTTGAGCCTGAGTTAATTTGAGAGACCTTGGCTTCAAAGTTATCGATCCCGATTACGGTCCAGCCGGCATCAACAGCAGCCATAGCCAAGGGGAGTCCCACATAGCCTTGCCCGATAATGGCCAGTGTTTGGGTCTTTTGGTGGCTCATATCTGCAATCCTAACTGCTCAGAGTGGAAATATTTGCCCGTTTGCTTGACTGGGTTTAACGGGATCTTTACCCACAACGTAAGAGAGAATTGACCTGTGAGTCGATCAATTGAGACCCCAATAAGGGTTATGCGCATTATCGCCCGCATGAATGTGGGTGGGCCAGCAGTTCAGGTTTCAGGATTGATGCGAGGTTTTAATTCAGATCAATTCGACCATCGCTTGTATACAGGTTATTGCGCTGAAGATGAAGCAGATTACTTAGACACAGTTGCAACAGATGTTAAAGCTGTTCGTATTCAAGGTTTTGGTCGGCGGGTTAGTTTGGAAGGAGATTTAAAAGCTTTTTTCTCCCTAGTTAATGAGATTCGTAACTTCAAGCCTCATGTCATTCATACTCACACTGCAAAAGCAGGATTTTTAGGTCGCATAGCGTCAATCATTTCATTACAACCTTCAATTCGCGTGCACACTTTTCATGGGCATTTGCTTAATGGATATTTTGGGCCTTTCAAAAGATCATTAGTTGTAATTGCTGAAAAATTCTTAGGCTTCTTTACTCATCAACTACTAGCTGTTGGCGATAAGGTCAGACAAGACCTACTGAATGCAGGGATTGGCACTAAAGATAAATTTGGATTGATGCCACCTGGATTAGCAATTGGAGTGTTGCCTGATAGGCAAGACTCACGAAATGCTCTTACCTTGCCGGCTAACAGTCTGCGGTGCGCTTTTATCGGACGAGTAACTCAAATCAAACGTCCGGATAGATTCTTGGATGTTGTTAATGAAATAAAGAAGCGTGGTGTTAATTTAGATTTCTTTATCGCTGGCGATGGTGAGCTACTGGATATGTGCCGAGAAAGAATCAAACAGGAAGATTTACCCGTCACGATTCTTGGTTGGCAGAGTGATATCGAGAGAGTCTTGTCATCTGCCGACATGGTTGTTCTGACCAGTGACAATGAAGGTACTCCGTTGAGTTTAATTCAAGCAGGCATGGCAGGACTTCCTGTGGTGACAACGAACATTGGATCTGTCCCTGAAGTTGTCTTAGATGGCGTAACTGGAATTGTTACTGGGTTGGATGTGCAGGAAATTGCCGATGCTCTAGAAAAACTATTAAATGACGAGGTTTTGCGCACCAAATTGGGCACCGCAGCCCAAGAGTTCACCTTGTCTAATTTTGGAGTTAAACGCTTAGTGCATGACCATGAAGAGCTTTATAAGAAACTTTTATCTAGTCGAGCCAAGTCCTAGCCCATAGCTCTAGCATCAACATAGGCCAGATTAGGTTGTCTTTGTCTTCACCGGCCATGTGAGTGTCGATTTCTTTTGAAACCTCTTTTGGATTAAACCAACCACGTTGTGTGGCAGTTGTGTCTGTCAGTGTGTCCATGACTAAGTCTTTCATCCCAGTTCGTAGCCATTCCGCTCTCGGGATTCCAAAACCCATCTTTGGGCGATCAATTAATTCAGCGGGAACAAGTGAGCGCGCAACATCTTTTAGAATGTGCTTTGTTTCAAATCCTTTGATCTTGTATTTTCGGGGAAGAGATATGCCCCACTCAACAACGTTGACATCTAGCATTGGTGATCTGAGTTCAAGACTGTTAGCCATGGTTGCAATATCAACTTTTACCAATAAGTCTCCCGGTAAGTAAGCATCGAGGTCTGAGCGAATCATTCGATCAAAAGATGAATATCTCCCAGAATTAAACTGGTCATTGCGAGCATTTTCTGCCGCTTTACTTTGAAAACTTGAATTCAACAATGTCGTTAATTCATGAGGTTGAGTGAGAGATAAAATTGAGCTATATCTAGCTGCTAATGATTCCTTGGGTGAGAGTTGTGAGCCGACGCGATTAATTTTGCGGGTGTTGCCAAAGGATTGTTGTCCAGCAAATTTCAGCCCAGAGCGTGCTAGGCCTAACAATGGGTTGAGTCTTTGCATGACTGGCGCTGCTAAGTAGCGGTCATACCCACCAAAAACCTCATCGCCGCCGTCCCCGCCTAGCGCCACAATCAAGTTTTCACGCGCGAATTTAGCCAACAAATATGTTGGGACAATTGAAGAATCAGCAAATGGTTGGTCTAATACATGAGAGATCTTTTCGACAACTAAAGCTGGATCTGGGCTAAGAATCTCCTCATGATGGCTGGTGCCGAGGTAGTTAGCCACCTGTTTTGCATGGTGGGCTTCATTAAATTGAGCGCTGTGAAAACCAATTGAATAGGTTTGGACTTTCTCCTTCATCAGCTTTGCCATATAGGCGGTAACAATGGTCGAGTCATACCCACCACTCAAGAATGATCCAAGTGGGCGCTCAGAGATCAATCGACGCTCTACTGATTCTTCAATTAGTTTCTTGGTAACTTCCAAGGCCTCTTCATATGGGATTTGTACCTTTGTATCAAAATCTGGCTCCCAATACTTCTTAATCTTTGTTTTGCCTTCATGCCAGGTCAGAACTGATGCTGGAGGAATTTGAGAAATTTCATTGAAGGCAGAATTAGGCGAATTGATATATCCATATTGCATGACCTCGGCGACCATCTCGGTGCGCAATGTGCGATCTGGACGCGCCAACATTAACGCTCGAACCTCTGAAGCAAAGAACATCGTTCCATCGCTTAGATGCGAGATCCATAGAGGCTTTTTGCCCATGCGGTCACGAATTAAGTGAAGTGAATTATCACGAGCATCATGGATCGCAATTGCAAACATGCCGTTGAGTTTGTTGATGAAATCAAGGCCAAACTCAAGATAAAGGTTAATCACGACCTCTGATTCGCTTGAATCTCTGCAGTGGACTCCCCGTTGTTCAAGTTCTGAGCGAAGTTCACGGTAGTTATAGATTTCACCGTTCCAGACAATGTTTATCTTCTCAGAAGCATCAGATGCTGGTTGTTTACCTGAGGCGATCTCAACAATGGCTAGACGGCACATACCCAAGCTAATACCTTGGTTTATGTAGCTTCCTGTGTCATCTGGGCCACGGTGCTCAATAGCTTTGAGCTGAGCATCAAGAAGTAATTTGCTGGGCGCACTAACCCCAACACCACCTGTTATTCCACACATATGAGCAGGTGCTAATCAGTGGTCGCAGGACCGTTGGCGACGCTCTGACCAAACTCTTTGAGCCACTCAATTGTCTCTGACAAAGCTGTTTCAAACTCTTTAGGTTGAATCTTAGGAAAGAGTTTCTTGAGTAACTCTGGGTCATTTTGTGATTCTTTTACATCACCTAAACGCTCAGACTTATAGTTAACCTGTAAATCTGGAAAGTGCTTCTTCAACATTTCAATGGTGTCGTTTAGGAAGATGCGATTACCGTAGGCCAGGTTCATTGCACCTTCTGTTACAACCTTTTCTTTCATAGCAGTCATCGCAATATCTAGGACTGTATCAACGTAGGTGAAATCTCTAGAGGCAGTGCCATCACCATAAACATCAATTGGCTGACCTTGCATGGCAAGCCAGATCCACTTTGGTAAAACTGCTGCGTATTCATGGTCAGGGCGTTGACGTGGACCAAAGACATTAAAGAATCGAAGCAAAGTAGTTGGCACTTTATAGGCGGCTGCATACGCCTGCACATAGCCTTCGGCTGCTAGCTTGCTAGCTGCATAAGGAGTCATTGGACTAAGCCACATTGATTCATCTTTAGGCAGTTGCGTATTACGGCCATAAACAGAAGAAGAAGATGAAAAAATTACGTGCGCCCCTGAATCACGCGCAACTTCAAGAACATTAAGGGTTCCTGTTGCGTTTACATCGTGGGTGGCCACTGGATTCTTGATGGAGCGTGGAACCGAGCCACGGGCTGCTAAGTGAAAGATTGTTTGGCAATCCTTTAACGCCACATGAAGTGCCTTGGCGTCTGTGATTGATACTTGATGAAAAGTGGTCTCAGCTTGATCCACATTGGAAATTAGCCCTGTGGAGAGGTCATCAACAACGACTACCTCGTGGCCCTCGGAAATTAGTCGGCGGGTTAAGTTTGAACCAATAAACCCAGCGCCGCCGGTGACTGCAACCTTGCTCATATGTGTAATTCTATGGGCTTAATCGATTTAATAAAGTGAATGAAGCCAGATTAATTAATCAAGTCTCACAACACCACTAGGTGTCGTTAAATGCACTGCAACAATTCCGTATTCACCATCGTTCGTGGATGGGTCAATAAACTCAATGTCTGCCCCATTTAATCCATCCATGATCTCTGTCTTAAACCAGGAGTCTGATAGGTGATCAGTGTCAGCAATCGTAATCTTCTCAATTGCAGCAACTGCTTTGCCATCTTGTGATGGGTGATCTGCAGTTAACCATTGGATGAAAAATGGAAGTTCGCGAGAGTCGGTAATCTCATTAACTCCGATTTGCTTCCACTTAAGATCAACACCATCTGGGCGTGTGCGGTGACCTTCAGTTGCACTGCGTCCAAACTTCTCTTCCACCTTAGAAATATCTTCTGTTGCAAATACCCAGGTAAGCCAGCCGCCACCTTCTTGTGCTTTCTTGCTCACAGCTTTACCCCACGGAGTTTGCTCAGTTGCAGGGTGATCTAGTGGACAGACAACTTCGATGTATTGACCGTTTTGTAGAGCAAGAGTGAAGTTGCGTGTGCCAAAGCGTGGGTGGACGCCGCCATCAACGAAGGTGCTACCAAGGCGTGAGCCCAGGCGTTGAACGGTGTCGGCTAGTTGATCATGGGAGGTTACATATGAGACATGGTCTAAGCGCATGGGGAAATCTTGCCCTATGAAAGGGGGTGCTCATTACCAACTGCCCGACCGGCGGCGGGCTTAGTTTTAGGCGTGAAAACAGGGTGGGATCGGCTTTTGCGGGCTAACGCGCCAACACACACATCAACGCCTCAACCGTCAGCAAAGGCGCTGCGTTGTGGCCCAGGTTGGTCCGGGCATCCATAATGGCGTTGATCTTTTTAATTGTTGATTGTGGCTTTGCTTTGGCAGCCACGGCTCTAATCTCTGCTTCTAGCTCTGTGTTAATTAGTGCGTCATTAGCACCTGCTTGCACCATCATGACATCTCTGTAGAAGGTTGCAATATCTAATAGAGCTGCATCTAATCCATCGCGGATCATTCGTGTTTGTCGGGTTTTTTGTTCTTTCTCTAAATCCTTAATTGCTTTGCTGCCACCTGTTGCCATGCCACGTCCTGTGGCACCTTTGCCATAGGCCAACGAAAGATCATCTACTTCCTTTTCATTTCTTTGCTCTGCCGCACTGGTTGCTTGCTCTGTTGCAAGATCAACCAGGGTTTGTGCTGCTGCAAAGGCAGAAGAAATACCTTGCAGAGTTAAGGGGAGTTTCATAATTGTGCTTCTGGTGTTGCGCACAGATTCATTGTTGGCAAGATAGCGAGCGCGACCAATGTGGCCTTGTGAAACGCGGGCTGCAAAATCTGCCATGACAGGTGAGATGCCATCGCGGGATTGGAGTACTTGAGCTACTGCTGTGTTTGATGGTGTGACAAGTTGTAGGTGGCGACAACGGGATCTGATGGTCGGCAACACATCATGCAAAGTTGGAGCACACAGTAACCAGACTGTTCTGTTGCCGGGTTCTTCAATTGCTTTCAGTAATGCGTTCGCTGCAGACTCTGTGAGTCTGTCTGCATCTTCCATGACGACAACCCGCCAGCCGCCCATAGATGGTGCCCAGGCAACACGTGTGAGTAGCTCTCTTACTTCATCAATCTTTATTGAAAGACCTTCGGTGACAATTACTTCCACATCTGGGTGGGCACCGTTGGCCGCAGATTTACATTCATTACACATCCCACAGCCATCCTTAGGACAGATGAGTGCTTGGGCAAATGCGATTGCAGCAGATGATCGTCCTGATCCTGGTGGACCGGTAAAGACCCAGGCATGGGTCATCTCCTGTGATTCTTGCCCACTTCGTGTGGCAGCTACTGCCTTTTGCAGGATCTCTACAACATGTTCTTGGCCAACAAGATCTGAATACACGCTCACTTTTTACTAGCTGGCTTCTTTTTTGGGGCTGCCTTTTTAACAGCTTTGCCGGCTGCCCTTATTGGGCGCAGTAATAAATTGCCTTTGTCCTCAACAGCGTTGCGCTTTAGCGCTGGGATTTCACTGACTTTAGAAATGATTTGTGTGTGAGTATCTTCAATAGATTGATTGCCATCGATGATCACATAGCGCTCTGGATCAAGGGCAGCTAACTGTAAGAACTCTTGGCGCACCCGCTCATGGAAATCTATTGGTTGTGATTCCAGGCGGTCTTTGCTCTTTAAGCGAGCAAGGCCAACTTGTGGTGGTAGATCAATAATAATTGTTAGCGTTGGGAAGAGTGATTCAGTTGCCCAACGAGAAATACGTGCCACTTCACCGGGCTCTAGCACCCGTCCTGCGCCTTGATAGGCAATGGATGAGTCAAAGTATCTATCACTTATTACAACATCACCTTGGGCAAGTGCGGGGCGAATGACGGAGTAAACATGGTGGGCGCGATCTGCGGCATAGAGGAGTGCTTCAGCGCGGGGTGAGATCTCACCTGTGGAGTGTGAAAGAA
>Ga0209769_1000302_pt1 | contig 19923 bp, 18 predicted proteins | sample LauGreSuBDMM15DN_2_FD_187569 | JGI IMG/M metagenome (GOLD analysis project Ga0209769, IMG submission 187569) | Freshwater lake microbial communities from Lake Michigan, USA - Su13.BD.MM15.DN (SPAdes) (version 3) | ecosystem: Environmental > Aquatic > Freshwater > Lake | place: Lake Michigan, USA...
GATGTAAACAGCGATTAATAACCGCCGCCGCCTTCACGACGACCGCCGCCGCCACCAAAGCCACCGCCACCGGAACGGGGGGGACGCTCTTCCATGGGACGTGCTTCGTTAACAACAACACTGCGACCGCCCAAAGGCTGACCGTTCATGCCGTTGATTGCAGATTGGGCTTCTTCATCAGAACCCATTTCTACAAAGCCGAAGCCTTTTGAGCGACCTGTGTCGCGTTCCATCATGACTTTGGCGCTGGTCACTGAACCGAACTGGCCGAAGGCCTGCTCTAAATCGCCGTCACGAACCGAGTACGGCAGATTGCCGACGTATAGTTTTTTGCCCATTGAAAGGGACTCCTCTAAACACAAAAACAAAAGCGATGGAGCCCCAAAAACGCATCAACAAACCTAAAAACCTCGGAAGGAAGCGAAACTGACACCTGTACACCGCGAACAAAGCCCACGCCTTAAGACGTGAGCTAGCCCATTATGGGCCACAAAACAAAGTGTTTGGCAAGTAAATTCTCTGAAAGTCCTTTAAATACTTGGGATTAGACGTGTTTTTCATGAATTACCAGCTTGCTTCGCGGTCTGGCGTGGCGCTGATTTTGTGAACCGTCAGGTCCGCGCCCTCGTATTCTTCTTCTGGCGTCATTTTGAGACCCATGGTCATTTTCAAAATACCGTAAATCAAAACACCCCCAATCAAGGCCCAAGCCACACCCATAGCAGTGCCAATGAGTTGGGCCTGAAAACTCACGCCACCCAAACCGCCAAAGGATTGCAGGCCAAAAATACCAGCAGCAATGCCGCCCCAAGCACCGCAAACGCCGTGCAAGGGCCAAACACCCAAAACATCGTCAATCCGCCATTTGTTTTGAGTCAAGGTGAACATCACCACAAACAGTGCCCCTGCCACAGCGCCCACAGCCAAGGCGCCAAAGGGATGCATCAGGTCAGAGCCTGCGCACACTGCAACCAGCCCGGCCAACGGTCCGTTGTGGACAAAGCCAGGATCGTTCCTGCCCAAAAGCAAAGCGGCCAATGTGCCGCCGACCATGGCCATCAATGAATTGACGGCCACCAAACCAGAAATTTTGTCGAGTGTTTGAGCACTCATGACGTTAAAACCAAACCAGCCCACGATCAAAATCCATGCGCCTAAGGCCAAAAAAGGAATGTTAGAAGGCGGATGCGCAGACACTGCGCCATCTTTTTTGTAGCGGTTGTAGCGTGCACCTAACAAGATCACTGCAGGCAGTGCGATCCAACCCCCCATGGCATGAACCACCACGGAACCCGCAAAATCGTGAAACTCTTCGCCAGTGGTGGCCTTGATCCAAGCCTGCACGCCAAAGTGCTGGTTCCAAACAATGCCTTCAAAAAATGGATACACAAAACCCACAATACAAGCCGTGGCGATCAGTTGTGGCCAAAACTTAGCGCGCTCGGCAATGCCACCAGATACGATGGCAGGAATGGCTGCAGCAAAGGTCAATAGAAAGAAAAATTTGACCAAATCGTAGCCATTTTTAGCGGCCAATTGTTCCGCACCCACAAAGAAATTGGTGCCATACGCAACGCTGTAACCCACAACAAAATAAACCACTGTCGAGACCGAAAAGTCGACCAAGATTTTGACCAAGGCATTGACTTGGTTTTTCTTGCGAACGGTGCCCAACTCCAAAAAGGCAAATCCCGCGTGCATGGCCAGCACCATGATGCCGCCCAACAAAATAAAGAGCGAATCCGCGCCCTGTTTTAGTGCTTCCATATTGATCTCTACTTATTTTTGAATTGATTTGGTGCGCAAATGCCTTGCTTGTGCAGCACGCACCAAAATAAAGCAAAAAACGCGCCAAATTTGGTCTGGCGCGGTCGATATGATGGGCTCATGGAAGCATTTCTCCTCTCTACTGGTATCGTTGCCCTGGCCGAAATAGGCGACAAAACACAACTTTTGTCCTTGGTTTTAGCGGCTCGCTTTCGCAAGCCTTGGCCCATTGTGTGGGGCATTTTGGTCGCCACGCTCATTAACCACGGCTTGGCTGGCGCTCTAGGCAGTTGGGTGACCACTCAGCTTGGGCCTGATGCTTTGCGCTGGGTTTTAGGCGGCTCCTTTTTGGCCATGGCCGTTTGGATTTTGGTACCAGACAAGCTGGACGACGAGGAACAAGAAAAAAGTCCGCGATTTGGCATTTTTGCAACCACGGTTGTAGCCTTCTTCATTGCCGAAATGGGCGACAAAACACAAGTGGCCACCGTGATGTTGGCTGCTCAATTCAACAGCTGGTTTTGGGTGGTGGCAGGCACCACCTTGGGCATGATGCTGGCCAATGCGCCTGTGGTTTGCTTAGGTGATGCCATGACTCGCAGAGTTTCGCTCAAGTGGGTCCACAGAATATCTGCCGTGGTTTTTGCCGTGCTTGGCGGCTTGGCCTTGTGGGGGGGCCCTGCAAGCATTGAGAAAAATGAAGCGCCTGTTGAAGCACCCCAAAAAGTCATCGCCAACGACAACGCGCCGGCCAAGCTTTAATGCACCGATAATTCGCTGAACCGCTTTTTTGGGTTGACCCCTTCATGCCATTGATCGCTACGTCTCAGTCGATGTTTTTTGAAGCGCCACTTGCTTTGCAAAGTGGCGCCTCTATTCGCGCCTATCACTTGGCCTTCGAGACTTACGGTTCGCTTAACGCCGACAAATCCAATGCGGTTCTGATTTGCCACGCGCTGAATGCGTCGCACCATGTCGCGGGCGTCTACGAAGGCCAAGACAAAAGTGAAGGCTGGTGGGACAACATGATTGGCCCTGGCAAATCTGTCGATACAAACCGTTTCTTTGTCATAGGCGTGAACAATCTGGGCTCCTGTTTTGGCTCTACCGGCCCCATGCATGCGCACCCTGACACAGGTGACATTTATGGCGCCGATTTTCCGGTCGTCACCGTAGAAGATTGGGTCGACGCGCAAGCCAGACTGCTCGATGCTTTGGGCATCCAAACTTTGGCGGCGGTCATGGGTGGCAGTTTGGGCGGCATGCAAGCTTTGTCTTGGACCCTGCGTTACCCCGAGCGTGTGGCCCATGCGGTGGTGGTCGCAAGCGCTCCCAACCTCACCGCCGAGAACATCGCTTTCAACGAGGTGGCAAGGCGCGCCATCGTCACCGACCCTGACTTTCATGGTGGCCATTTTTACAAGCACAAGGTGGTGCCCGCGCGAGGTCTGCGCATTGCGCGAATGATTGGCCACATCACCTACTTAAGCGACGATGTGATGAATGAAAAGTTTGGCCGTGAACTGCGCGATGCCGTCACGCACAACGCCACAGGCTATCGCTATTCCACACAAGACGTCGAGTTTCAAATCGAAAGTTACTTGCGCCATCAAGGCGATAAGTTCAGTGAGTACTTTGATGCCAACACCTACCTTCTGATTACTCGGGCCCTGGATTATTTTGATCCAGCTCGCACACTGGGTGGCAATCTCACCATCGCTTTGGCCAAAGCCACTTGTAAATTTTTACTGGTCAGCTTCACCACCGACTGGCGCTTCTCTCCAAAACGAAGCCGCGAAATGGTTCGCGCTTTGCTCGATAACAAACGCGATGTGAGCTACGCTGAAATTGATGCGCCACATGGCCATGACGCTTTCTTGTTAAACGACGAGCGCTACCTGAATGTGGTGCGTTCTTACTTTGACAACATGGCACAGGCCAACCCTGCAAGAGGTGCCAATTGAGCGAGCACGTCAACCTGCAAGCCATAGCGCGCTTGGTGCCTGAAGGCTCGCGCGTCTTGGATTTAGGCTGTGGTGATGGCGCGCTGCTTGATTACTTGCAAAAGCATCGCGCTTGTTCAGGCTACGGCGTTGAAATTGACGACCGGAATATTCAAGCTTGTGTCAAACGCGGCGTCAACGTCATTCAATTGAATTTGGACGAAGGTCTCAACATGTTTGCAGACCAATCCTTTGATGTGGTTTTGCAAATTGACACGCTTCAGCATTTGCGCAATGCCGAAGTGATGTTGCGCGAAACGGTTCGTGTGGGGCGCACAGGCATTTTGGCATTCCCTAATTTTGCACACTGGCCCAATCGTTTGAGCATTTTGACGGGCCGCATGCCTGTGACCAAACGACTGCCTTTCCAGTGGTACGACACGCCCAACATTCGCGTTGGCACCTTCGCCGATTTCGAACAATTGGCATTGCAAAATCAATTGAAAATCATCGACAGTTTTGGCTTGCAAGAAGGCCAAGAAGCCAGGTTCTGGCCTAACTTGATGGCGGGCACCGCTGTCTTCAAATTGCATCGCTAGTTCGCCAACCGCACTCACAGCAGAAAGAGTTCCATGTCAAATCCAAGCACCATGCATTTTGTTGACCACGGCACCGGCGGAGGGCCTGAAGTCTTAACGCCCAGTACCTGTGCAACACCCACCCCCAAGGCGGGTGAAGTCTTGGTCAAGGTCGCCTATGCTGGCGTCAATCGCCCTGACTGCTTGCAACGCAGCGGTCGTTATCCGCCACCTGCCGGCGCGTCCAGCATTGTGGGCTTAGAAGTTTCGGGTGAAGTGGTGGCGCTGGGAGAAGGCGTGACCCAGTGGCGTTTGGGCGACAAGCTTTGCGCACTCACCAACGGCGGTGCCTATGCAGAATTTGTCACTGTGCCCGAAGGGCAAGCGCTACCCATTCCCAAAGGTTTCTCGATGCTGCAGGCTGCTGCGCTGCCTGAAAACTTTTTCACCGTTTGGACCAATGTTTTTCAGCGCGGCAAGTTGAAGTCGGGTGAAAGCATTCTGGTTCACGGCGGCTCTTCTGGCATTGGCTTAACCGCCATTCAACTGGCGCATGCTTTTGGCGCCAAGGTATTTTGCACCGTCGGCAATTCCGACAAGGTGGCAGCCTGCTTGAAAGTGGGCGCGCATGCGGCCATCGATTACAAGACCCAAGACTTTGTTGAAGAAGTGCTCAAACTCACCGATCAAGCCGGTGTGAATGCCATTTTGGACATGGTGGGCGGCAGCTACATGCAGCGCAATTTGCGCGCCTTGGCCATTGAAGGCCGCTTGCTTCAAATTGCTTTTTTGCAGCCCTCCAAAGTCGAAGTCGACTGGGTCTCTCTCATGGCCAAACGTCTCACGTTCACTGGCTCAACCTTGCGTCCTCGCAGTGCGCAAGACAAAGCGCAAATTGCAAATGAATTGCATGCGCAAGTTTGGCCCTTGCTCGAGGCTGGCGACGTCGCGCCCGTTATTTACCAAGTTTTCGATTTGAAAGATGCGGCCAAGGCCCATGCACTGATGGAGTCATCGCAGCACATCGGCAAAATCATGCTCACGGTTGCGGGAGAATAAGTTCATGAGCGCCCATTTGTCCGTCGGTGTCATTGGCTTAGGCGCCATGGGCATGGGCATGGCGCAATCATTGCGTCGTGCCGGCCATGTTGTGAACGTCTTTGATGTTCGCGCAGAAGTCGCGCAAAAGTTTGCTGCAGAAGGCGGGGTCGCCTGCGCTTCCTTAGAAGCCATCGCTGCAGCGTCTGACATTTTGGTGTCTGTGGTGGTCAATGCCGCCCAAACCGAATCGGTGTTGTTTGGCGATGGCACGCCAACAGCTGGCTGCGCTAGCCACCTCAAACCTGGCAGCGTCTTTGTCATGTGCTCTACCGTCGAGCCCGCCTTCTCAGTCGGCCTTGAGAAAAAATTAAACGACAAAGGTCTTCTCTACATCGATGCGCCCATCTCTGGTGGTGCTGCCAAAGCAGCCTCAGGTCAAATGACCATGATGACTGCTGGCACGCCTGCGGCCTATGCCAAGGCTGAAACTTTTCTCAATGCCATGGCCGCCAAGGTTTACAAATTAGGCAACAGCGCAGGCGCCGGCAGCAAAGTCAAAATCATCAACCAGCTGCTGGCAGGTGTTCACATTGCCGCGGCCGCAGAGGCCATGGCCTTGGGTTTGCGCGAAGGCGTTGACCCCCATGCACTTTACGAAGTCATTACAAACAGCGCGGGCAACAGCTGGATGTTTGAAAATCGCATGGCACATGTGCTGGCTGCTGACTACACACCTTTGTCTGCTGTCGATATCTTTGTCAAAGACTTAGGTCTCGTGTTAGACATGGCGCGCGCCAGCAAATTTCCACTGCCCCTTTCTAGCACCGCGCATCAAATGTTCATGCAAGCCAGCACGGCTGGTTTTGCCAAAGAAGATGACAGCGCTGTGATCAAAATTTTCCCCGGCATTGAATTGCCCAAAGCCAAATAAACGGCTCGCAAAATTCCACCATTTGCGGCTTGAACTGAGCGAACGATCAAAGGCGAGACAACATGAAATTGGGTTGCATTGCGGACGACTTCACGGGGGCAACAGACTTGGCCAACAATTTGGTTCGCTCCGGGATGCGGGTGATGCAAACTTTTGGTGTGCCTCAAGCTGCGCTTTCTTCAGACGTCGACGCGGTGGTCGTGGCTTTGAAATCTCGCACCTTACCCGCCCAAGAAGCCATTGCACAATCTCTGGAAGCCCTTCAATGGCTTCAAGCGCAAGGGGCAGAACAAATCTATTTCAAATACTGCTCAACGTTTGACAGCACCCCTGCTGGCAACATTGGCCCTGTGACAGAAGCCTTGATGGATGCGCTTGATTGCCAATTCACCATTGCCACACCGGCATTCCCAGACAACGGCAGAACGGTGTTCAAAGGCTATTTGTTTGCTGGGGCCGTGCTCTTGAATGAAAGCGGCATGCAAAACCACCCGCTCACGCCCATGACCGATGCCAATTTGGTTCGCGTGATGCAGGCGCAAACCAAGCGGAAAGTTGGCTTGATCGATCACACCGTGATGGCCAAGGGCAGTGCCGCCATCAGTGAAAAAATCAAACAACTCCAAGCCGATGGCGTGGGTGTGGCCATTGTCGATGCCACCAGCAATGAAGATTTAAAAACGCTTGGCCCCGCCTTGAAAAACATGCCTTTGGTCACTGCGGGCTCGGGCGTGGCCATTGGCTTGCCTGCCAATTGGAACTTGCACGCATCGGCCAGTGCAGCCGCGCTGCCCAAAGCCACCGGCCATCAGGCCATTGTGTCTGGCAGTTGCTCTATTGCGACGCAAGGGCAAGTGGCGCACTACCAAAGTTTGGGCTTGCCTAGCTGGCAGTTCAAGCCCTTAAGCTGGTCTTCCCACGATGTGCCTGCACACATCCAATCTCAAGTGGCACAAGCTCTGGCTTGGGCTGAGCCCTTGCTTGGCAAAGGGCCTGTTCTCATTTATGCCACCACCGATGCCGACACACTGCAACAAGTGCAGGCCAAGTTTGGACGCGAGCAAGCGGGTGAGTGGATGGAATCTGCCTTGGCGCAAGTCAGCGTGGGCTTGTTGAAATTGGGTGTGAAGCAATGGGTCATTGCGGGCGGAGAAACTTCGGGGGCTTGCGTTCAAGCTTTGACTATTTCGCAAATGCAAATTGGCCCACAAATTGATCCGGGTGTGCCTTGGTGTTTTGCGCCACAACATGCGGCAGGGCACCTCACTTTAAAGTCCGGCAATTTTGGAACGCCTGATTTTTTTACCAAGGCCTTGAAGCTTTTGTCGGAGACATGCGCATGAGCAACAGACAAAATCAGACTCTGCATCTCACAGAAGCGCAGGCCCGCGAAGAAATTTGCCGCGTGGGTCAAAGCTTGTTTGACAGGGGCTATGTGCACGCCACTGCAGGCAATATCAGTGTGCGACTTGAAGATGGCTTCTTGATCACGCCTACCGATGCCTGTCTGGGCTTTTTAGAACCCGCCGATCTGGCTTTGCTGGATGCACAAGGCCAGCAATTGAGTGGCAAACGCGCCAGCAAAACGATGGCGCTGCACCGCAAAATTTATGAGGCCAGCGACCATGCACTGGGCAGCTGGCCCGCTCAATGCGTAATTCACACCCACAGCACCCATTGTGTGTCTTTGAGTTTGAGCGCAACAGGTCCTGAGCTTTTGCCGCCCATCACGCCTTACTTTGTGATGAAAGTGGGGCATGTGCCCTTGATCCCTTATTTCAGGCCCGGTGATCCCATGGCGGCAGATGCGGTAGCCGACGCCATACTTCATTACGCCCAATTGGACACACCCATTCGCGCTGTGATGTTGTCCAAACTTGGGCCCAACGTTTGGCATCAAGATTTGAGCAGCGCTATGGCCGCACTTGAAGAGTTGGAAGAGACTGCCAAGCTTGTGCAAATGACAGGACCTCAAGCTCTGGAAAATTTGTCGGATGCTCAAATAGAAGAACTGCGGCAGAATTTTGATGCAGCTTGGTAGTTTCTTGCCGAACTTCACATTGACCTTTTTTTCATTGCACCACCCTTCGCCACTTGAAAGCTGAACATGCCTCAATTCGCTGCCAATCTTTCCATGATGTACCCCGACATGGATTTCTTAGACCGCTTTGAAGCTGCGGCCAAAGATGGCTTCAAAGCCGTTGAGTATTTGTTTCCTTACGCCTATGCCGCAGAAGAACTGGCCGCACGACTCAAGGGCAACGGCCTTCAGCAGGTTTTGTTCAACATGCCGCCGGGCGGCATTGACGATGTAAGCACCTTGAGCGCTTGGGAAAAAGGCGATCGCGGTACAGCTTGCTCGCCAGGCCGTGAGGCCGAATACAAAGCGGGCGTGAAGCGTGCCATGCGCTATGCAGAAATTTTAGGCTGCCCCCGCATTCACTCCATGGCAGGTGTGTTGCCCGCTGGTGTTTCACGCGATCAAGCGCAAGCCACCTTGGTAGCCAATTTAAAGTGGGCGTGCCAAGAGGTGCGCGCTCAAGGACTTGATGTGTTGCTTGAGCCCATTAACTTGCGCGGTATTCCAGGGTTTTTTGTTAACCGACAAGACCATGCTCACGAAATACTGGCGCAAGTGAACGAGCCCAATTTAAAAGTCCAAATGGATTTGTTCCACTGCCAAATTGTGGAGGGCGATGTCACCACCAAATTGGAGCGCTACTTTCCCACAGGCAAAGTGGGCCACCTTCAAATTGCCGATGTGCCACTTCGTCACGAACCCAGCACTGGTGAATTGAATTGGCCTTATTTATTTGACTTGATCGATCGACTGTCTGCACAATGGGGCTGGCAAGGTTGGATCGGTTGTGAGTACGTTCCTGCAGACACCACCTCGGGTGGCACTTCTCGCGGCTTGTCTTGGTTGAAATCAAACTGAACTTTTGGAGAGCATCATGAACGCACCCATTCACAAAGAACTTCCTGCGCACCTTTTGAACGCTGAAACAGCTTTGCGTGATGTCACGCAATCTTGGGACAGCAGCATTTTGAAAGAGCTCACTGGCTACATTGAAATTCCCGCCAAGTCACCGTCTTTCGACAGCAACTGGGAAGCCAATGGTTACCTAGACACCGTACTGCGCCAAACGGCTGAGTGGATTGAGGCGCAAAAAGTAGCTGGCCTCACACTGGAAATTTTGCGCTTGCCTGGCCGCACACCTGTTTTGTTTTTTGACATTCCCGCCACGCGTGCTGCGTCTGAAGGCTCTGGTCAAACGGTGTTGATGTATGGCCACTTGGACAAACAACCCGAGTTCAGCGGCTGGCGAAATGACTTAGGTCCTTGGACGCCCAAATACGAAAACGGCAAGCTCTATGGCCGCGGTGGCGCAGATGATGGCTATGCCGCTTATGCCAGCATTGCTGCCGTTCAGGCTTTGAAAAATCAAAACACACCGCACCCCCGCATTGTGGGTTTGATTGAAACATGTGAGGAGTCAGGCTCTTACGATTTGCTTCCCTACATCGATGCACTGCGTCCTCGCTTGGGCGATGTGGGCTTGGTCATTTGCTTAGACAGTGGCGCAGGCAACTACGATCAGCTGTGGCTTACCACCAGTTTGCGCGGTATGGCCAGTGGCACTTTGAAGGTTGAGATTTTGACGGAGGGTATTCACTCAGGTGATGCATCAGGCTTGGTACCCTCCAGCTTCCGCATCATGCGCCAGGTGCTCGACCGTTTAGAAGACAGCAAGTCGGGTCGACTTTTGCCTGACAGCTTTCACTGCGAAGTGCCTGCCGATCGATTGGCACAAACCAAAGCCACCGCTGCTATTTTGGGTGAAGAGGTTTACAAACGTTTTCCTTGGGCGCACTACGACTGCGGCGGCTCCACCATGTTTGCATTGCCCACCACCACCGACCCTTTGCAGGCTTTGCTCAATCGCACTTGGACACCCACACTGAGTGTGACGGGTGCTGAAGGTTTTCCCACATTAGAAAACGCAGGCAATGTGCTGCGGCCTTACACGGCGTTCAAACTGAGCTTGCGCTTGCCACCTTTGGTCGATGCAGCAGCCGCTGTTGCCAAAATGAAAGCAGTGTTAGAAGACAACGCGCCTTACCAAGCGCGTGTGACTTTTGAATCCAACGGCGGCGCGACCGGTTGGAACGCACCCAGCAGCACACCGTGGTTTGAAAGTGCCCTGCAACGTGCCAGTCAATCGCACTTTGGCGCATCGGTGGGCTACATCGGTCAGGGCGGCACCATTCCTCTCATGAGCATGTTGAGCCAGGGATTTCCAAAGGCGCAAATGATGGTGTGTGGTGTGTTGGGCCCAAAGAGCAATGCGCATGGCCCCAATGAATTTTTGCATGTGCCTTATGCGAAAAAGTTGACCGCCTCGGTGGCTGAAGTCATGGCTTCCTTGCCCTGACATCTGAGCTCAAGTTGCGGTCTGGTTTTTCCGGATCCAAACCAGCCACATCAAGGCCAGCGCTGTGAGTGCCACAGGCACGATCGAGCCGTAGTTCAGCAAAGTCCAGCCTTGTGTGGTCACCAACGCGCCTGAGGCAAACGAGGTGAAGGCCATGGTCGCAAAGACACAGAAATTGACGGCGGCTTGGCCGCGGTCTTTCTCTTCTGGTCGCCAAGCCGTCATGGCGAGCGTGGTGGCGCCTGTGAAAACAAAATTCCAACCGACACCCAGAACAAAAAGAGCCAACACAAATTGATGCAAGTCCGTGCCCGAAAGCGCTAAGGCGATGCAGACAAAGTTCAAAAGCACGCCCACCGCCATGACTTGCAGGACGCCAAATTTCTTAATCAGGTGGCCTGTGAAAAAACCAGGTGCAAACATGCCAATGACGTGCCACTCTAAAACCAATGCGACATCACTGAACTGATAACCGCAAACTTGCATGGCCAAAGGCGTTGCGGCCATCAACAAGTTCATCACGCCATAACCGAGCGCTGCTGCTGCGGCCGCCACAATGAACACCGGTTGTTTCATGATCTCGCTCAAGGGGCGACCTTCAGAGCTGCCTTTGACTTTCTCAACCACGGGCGGAAACTTCACAAAGTGCATCAGCACCATACCCAAGACCGCCACGGCGGTGAGGGCCACATAGGCACCCATGAAAGGCGTTTCAAACCAGCCTTTGCTGTGAGAGGCCAAATTAGGACCCACGATGGCGCCAATCAAACCTCCCGCCATGACCCATGAAACAGCCTTTTCTCGGAAGGATACCTCCGCCAACTCAGCGGCGGCAAATCGGTAAAGTTGGCCGTTGGCACTGTAATAGCCAGCCACCAAAGTTGCGAACACCAGCAATTCAAAATGACGGGTGTAAGCCGCATAAGCACACAAGATGGCCGACAACAAGCCCACCAACAAACCCAACTGAAAAGAAACTCTACGCCCCCACTTGGCTTGTGACTTGGCCACCAGGCCTGTCGACAAAGCGCCGCCCACCACATAACCCATGACCGGCAGCGTGGCCATCCAACCAACTGGCGCAAGGCTTAAACCGACAAGACCATTGATCGCAATGAAGGTGACGTTGTTGGTGAGAAAAATACCTTGGCACAAAGCCAGCAAAAAGAGGTTGGAGTTCATACACCGGAGTGTATCTAATCCCAGCAACTCAGTGCAGATAAAACGGCGACAGGCGCTGTTTCAGCGCGCAACACCCGATGGCCTAAGCTCACAGGTACAAACCCTGCTGCAATGGCCTGTGCTTCCTCTGTGGGACTCAAGCCACCTTCTGGCCCGCTGAGCAAAATAATCTCGCCCCTCTTGGCCTCGCCCTCGTCTTTAGAGGTTTTGAGCGTCTGCATCATTTCTTGGAGCGACCGCGTGCCGGGTGCCAATGACAAGACCCACCTTGCGGCTTGCAAGGGTGCGACGAATAACTGGGCAATGGCCTGGGAAAGATTAACCGGCGTGCCCACTTGCAAAACCCGATTGCGGCCACACTGCTCGCTGGAGGCCACCGCAATGGCTTGCCAATGCGCTAATTTTTTATCTGCGCGTTCACCCTTGAGTTTCAAAACACTGCGCTCGGCCATGATGGGCAACAGCGTGGTGGCACCCAACTCAGTGGCTTTTTCAAGCAACCAATCCATGCGCTCATTGGCCGTGATGCCGGACCATAAATGGACGCCCATGTTCAACTCACGCTCAATGTGGCTTTGCTCACCCACGCGCACCGACACATCACTGCGACCCATGTGCGTGACCACGGCTTTGAACTCACCCCCTTGGCCATTGAAAAGGGTGATCTCATCATTGGGCTGAAGCCTCAAAACTTGCACATGCCTAGCAGTGCCTGGCGGCAGATTCAAGGCGTCACCTGGGATGAGCGCCGTTGGACAATGAAAGCGTGGCAGGTTTGACATCAATGTTTGACTTTCAGCACTTACATACGGCCAAACGCAAAACCCGTTACACCGTCTTTGCCTTCTACTTCTTCGATCAGGCGAAGCAAGGGTCTGAGTTCAATGTACCGGGCGGCTGTTGAGCGAATGTAGGCAATAAAACGGGGTGCATCGGCCAGGTATTTTTCTTTGCCATCGCGCAAAGTCAGGCGCGCAAAAATACCCGCCACTTTCAGGTGGCGCTGCAAACCCATCCACTCTACGGCGCGGTAGAAAACACCAAAATCTTGGTGCCAATCTTCAAAGTCGAGCAGGCCTGCCTTGCGCGCTTTTTCCCAATAACGGATGGTGACATCGAGCACAAAATCTTCTTCCCAAGTCAGAAATGCATCGCGCATCAAACTGGCTACGTCGTACGTGACAGGGCCATACACCGCGTCTTGAAAATCCAACACGCCTAAAGCGGCATCACTGCCCGTAGGCATCATCAAATTGCGCGGCATGAAATCACGATGGACAAACACCGACGGGCTGGCCAAATTGCGCGTCACCAGCATTTTGAAGGTGCTGTCTAGCGTGTTTCTCATCTTGCCTTGAACATCAATTTGACGATGCTGCGCAAGGTACCAGTCTGGAAACAAGCTCAGCTCTCGGTTCAGCAACGCTTCGTCATAGTGCGGCAAGACGCCTGATTGTGAAGACAACTGCCACGCAATCAAGGCATCGACAGCCTGCATGTAAAGCGCATGGTTGGCTTGCGGGTTTTTGACGTCAATGGCGGACATCATGGTTTGGTCGCCCAAATCTGTGAGCAGCATGAAGCCTTGTGCTTCCTGCCATGCCAAAACCTCGGGCGCTTTAAGCCCTGCCAACTGCATGAGTTTGGCAACCTTGACAAAGGGTTCACAGTTTTCTTTGTCGGGCGGTGCGTCCATCACAATCAGGCTGGCGCCCGCCTGCGTGTCAACGCGCAAATAACGCCTGAAACTGGCATCGGCAGATGCAATTCTTAAGCTGGATGGCACAAGGCCATGGGTTTGCGCCAAAGCCGTTAGCCATGCACCGCAAGCTGACTGGCGCTCTGGGTCGGCCCAAGTCACATTCGACGTCGAAATTTGATCAGAATTCAAGTTCTCATTCCAGTTGTAAAAGTCAAGCTAGGCCACCCGACCGCGTGACTGGGTCATGTTGGGCGGCACTCATGGATAATCCATTCTACAAACACCCGGCAACCTGGACGATAGCCCTTTGAAGACACGCCCCTCATTTCAGACGCTCAAGCACCTACAAGCCCTGCCATTGGCGGGTATGTTACTTGGGCTCACGCCGGTCTGGGGCCAAGTTGCGGGTCCCGCCAAAGGGCCTTCAGCGCTCAGTCAGCCTGCCGCCGTCCCTGGCGTCATTCTTCGAAACAGCATTCACCTAGAAGAAAAAATTTCTGAAGTCGAGCGCAAGCAATCGCCCTTGTTTATTTCGGGCCAGCGCATTGATGCCCGGCCCGACCTGGACATGGTCATTGAAGGCGATGCTTTGCTGCGCAAGCAAGGCCTGACTGTGAAGGCCCAACGCATTGAATACGATCAGTCTCAAGACACCTTGAAAGCCACCGGTGGCGTTAAAATCAATCGAGATGGCAATACATTTCAAGGCAGCTCCTTGATCTTGCAGGCGGACGCCTTTCAAGGCAAATTTTCGCAAGCTGACTACACCTTGCTCAAAGGTGGCGGCCATGGCAAGGCTTCTGAAATTGAGTTCATCGATCAGCAGCGCGCCATCATTCGCAATGCAACCTACACCACCTGCGCGCGCTTGCCAGGCCCTAGCTGGCTGCCTGAATGGGTGCTCAAAGCGGCCAGCCTTCAAGTGAATGAAGAAAACGACACCATTCAAGCCAAGGACTTGCAACTTCGCTTCAAAGATGTGCCGATCTTGGTTGCGCCCTCACTCACTTTTCCGCTCAATAGCACCAGACAGTCGGGCTTGCTGTCGCCACTGGTTGGCATTGATACTGTCAGCGGCATTGAGATTTCTTCACCTTATTATTGGAACATTGCGCCCAATCGCGATGCCACACTGACGACCACTTTCATGAGCAAGCGCGGCGTCGCTTTTGATTCTGAATTTCGCTACCTAGAGCTTGACAGCCAAGGTCAGACACGTTTCAACCTGATGCCCAACGACACCCTGCGCCAACAATCGCGCTGGGGTCTTTCGACTCAGCATACCGGCGGCATTGAAACCGGTAGCAGCACTTTGGGCCGCTTAGGTTTGAATTTGAATTTGAACCGCGTCAGCGACGACAACTACTGGCGGGATTTCCCCCGAGCCGGCTTGTCGCTGTCACAACGTCTGCTGCCTGCCTCTGGTAGCCTGCACTGGGCGCAAGGTGATCTCTCCATGACGACCCAGGTTTTGAAATTTCAGACTTTGCAAGACATCAGTTCACCCATCACGCCGCCTTACGATCGCTCGCCTCAAATAGTGGCTCGTTACAACACATGGGATCTCAACGGTTTTGATGTGGGCGTCACGGCCGACACCACCCGCTTTGAGGCGGACTACAGCCGAATACCCGGTGGAACGAGTTCTATTTTGCGCAATGGTCAGCGCAGCTTTGCAGCCGCCCAAATCAGCTGGCCGTGGCTCAAACCTTGGGGCTTTGTGATTCCAAAAATACAGCTTCACGCCACACGCTACCAGTTGGACTCGGCGCTTGCTAACGGTCAATTGGAGGCCAACCGCTTGCTGCCGACTTTCAGCTTGGACACGGGCCTTGTCTATGAGCGAGACGCTTCCATCTTGGGTCGAGGCTTAAGACAAACTCTGGAGCCTCGGGCCTTTTTTGTCAGAACACCTTACAAAGATCAAAGCCAACTGCCCAGTTACGACAGTGGCGCAACAGACTTCAACCTCACCACGGTCTACTCCGAAAATCCGTATGTGGGTCAAGACCGCCTTGCAGACAACAACTTGGTGACTTTGGGCGTGAACAGCCGATTTTTTGACAGCAACACGGGGGCAGAGTTGGGGCGCTTTGGTTTTGCTCAGCGGTATCGATTCTCTGATCAATTGGTCAGGTTGCCAGGCGAGATGCCTGTGTCCTCTGGCTACAGCGATATTTTGCTGGGTGCGGGTGTCCGTTGGGACAACCGCTGGACCTTCGACGCAAGCTTGCAATTTGATGCACAAACCCACCGCACAACACGCACCACGCTAAGCACTCGCTTTAATCCGACACCCTACCGTGTTTTCAATACAGCCTACCGCTTGGCGCGCGATCAAAGCGAGCAAATTGACGTGGGCTGGCAATGGCCTTTGCGTGACTTTTCTTTTGCCAAGCATGACGAGGCTTCTGGCAACCAGCAGGTGCTGGCTCCTGGCCAAGGCTTGGGCGCCGATCGCTGGTACAGCGTTGGACGCATGAACTTCAGCTTGAAGGATCGCAAAATGGTCGACACCTTGCTAGGTTTTGAATACGACTCAGGTTGCTGGCTGGGTCGCGTAGTTTATGAGCGCCTTCAAAGCACAACAAGCACCTCACGCAGTCGGATTCTTTTTCAACTTGAATTTGTGGGATTGGCCCGTGTTGGCTCTAGTCCTTTGAAAACATTGCGCGACAATATCCCTCGTTACCAATACCTCCGCGAAGATTTAGCGCCCACTACCAGATTCACGACATATGACTAAAATTTTGACATTCAGCATAGGCATGATCGCAAGCTTTGCGGGGGCGCTCATTGGGCCGAGCCTGGCGCAAGCCCAGAGCAATTTGAAATCACGGTCCGTTGACTACATTGTTGCCGTTGTGAATTCAGAGCCCATCACCAACAACGAAGTTCAAAATCTAAAGCTGCGTTTAGAAAAGCAATTACAGCCAGGCACCGCAGCACCCAGTGCACAAGTTTTGACGCAGCAGGCCCTTGATCAATTGATCAATGAGAAAGCCCAATTGCAACAAGCTCGCGACAATGGCATTCGCATTGATGACACCGAAGTCGATCAAACAGAACTCAACATTGCACGTCAAAATCAAGTCTCCAAAGAAGAGCTTTACAAACGAATTGTTTCGGAGGGCTTAAGCGTCTCTGCATTTCGCGAGCAATTGCGAAACCAATTGATGATCAGCCGTTTGCGTGAACGGGACGTTGACAACAGAGCCCGTATTTCCGACACCGATATCGCGCAGTACCTACAAAGTCAGCAAGCAGGCAAGCCCGTGGCCAGCAGTCCAGTGGACATCAACCTGGCCATGATTTTGATTGCCGTGCCAGAGAGTAGTTCTGAACAAGAGACCGCTGGGTTAAAAATCAAAGCACAACAAATTGTGCAACGCGCCAAAAGCGGTGAGAACTTTGCGGCATTGGCACAAGCATTCTCCCAAGCCCCTGACAAAGGCGCCAATGGTGGCGAAATGGGTTTGCGCACCGCCGACCGCTACCCCACTCTGTTTATTGACAGTACGCAAAATCTCAACAAGGGCGAGGTCTCAGACCCTGTTCGCTCGGGCGCTGGTTTTCATATCTTGAAGGTGCTGGACAAAAAGCAAAGTGAAATGAGCAGCACTTTGATTTCACAAACGCGTGCTCGCCACATTTTGCTGCGTACTAGTAGCGAATTGTCCGAAGCCGCCGCGCGCAATCGCTTGGTCACTTACAAGCAACGGGTGCAAGCTGGAACAGATTTTGCCGATTTGGCTCGGCAGTTCTCGCAAGACGGCAGCGCAACAGCAGGTGGCGATTTAGGCTGGGCAAGCCCCGGTCAGTTTGTCCCAGAGTTTGAAGAGGTCTTGGCGCGCCTGCAACCTGGGCAAATTTCCGACCCCTTGATTTCTCGGTTTGGCGCGCACCTCATTCAGGTCCTGGAGCGTCGCGAGGTGCCTTTGTCGGTTCGCGAACAACGAGAAATGGTTCGCACGCAATTGCGCGAAAAGAAAATCGAAGAACTTTATGCCACTTGGGTTGAAGAATTACGCGGTCGTGCTTATGTTGAATTGCGCGACCCTCCCCAATGAAGCACATTCCACGCAAACGTTTCGGCCAACACTTTTTATCTGACGGCGGCATCATTGATGACATCGTGAATGCCATACACCCTCAAGCTGGGCAAGCCATGGTTGAAATTGGCCCTGGCTTGGCGGCACTCACACAACCCTTGGTTGAGCGCTTAGGGCATCTGACTGTCATTGAGTTAGACCGCGACTTGGCTTTGCGTCTTCGCCTGCACAAACAACTCACCGTGGTGGAGTCGGATGTCTTGCGCGTTGACTTCACGGCACTGGCAGCAGGTCAAAAACTGAGGGTGGTTGGCAACTTGCCTTACAACATTTCTACGCCTATTTTGTTTCACTTGCTAGCGCATGTCAGCGCCATTGAAGATCAACACTTCATGCTGCAAAAGGAAGTAGTTGACCGCATGGTGGCCTCTCCTGCAACCTCAGACTATGGCCGTTTGTCTGTCATGTTGCAGTGGCGTTATGAAATGGCCAATGTGCTGTTCGTGCCACCAGAAAGCTTTGATCCACCGCCACGCGTTGACAGCGCAGTTGTGCGCATGGTGCCGCGCAGTGCGCCTGCCAACATCGATGTGAAGCTTTTGGAAAAGATGGTTCAAGTGGCCTTCAGTCAACGACGCAAACTGCTAAGGCACACGCTGGGAGCTTGGTTAACTGAGCGAAATTTTGCGGGCCCTTTTGACGTGCAACGCCGTGCAGAAGAAGTTCCAGTTGAGGAATACCTTCAGTTGGCAATGGCCTTGAACAACTGATTACGCAGCTGCAAGCCAATAGCCCGCATTGAAGGGGCTGCTCATGCGAAGCGCCAAAGGTGAAATATCGACCAGCTTGTCGGTTGGCATTTTTTCGCCTTCTTCAACCAGCATTTCAACACCATCGGCATCCAACTCGGGAGCAGCATCCGCCAGTTTCTCGGAACCCGCAGTAGCAGCGCGAGCAACAGAGAAAGAATAAAAGCAGCGGAAAGGCACTTTGCGGTCACCCCAATAATCGGCCGTGTCGCGGAAAATATCGAGCAACTGTTCGCGGGCTTCTTTGTCAAACTTTAAATTGGCAGGAATGTGCTCCAAGACCACGATAAAGCCAGGCTGAGGGCCAGACTTGTGCAGCGGGTCGGTCATGCTGTCATACAAGGCATCAAAATTCTTGCCAAAGTGCGAAGGCAAGGTGAACTGCGCTGCGATCAAATCGAGCACATCTTGTTTGCTTTGTGCTTTCGACAAATTGGCATACAAAAAGTGTTGTCCCAAACCATCAGCTGCTTCTTGCAGGTCGCTGACGCGAAATGCACGAATCGACTGGACGATGTTTGCCCGCACACCCTTCAAAGGTGTTTCTTGGTCCTGTCGAATTGGCTTGTCCATCGCCGTTCTCACTCTCTAATTTTTAAAACCAGCCTTTTGGGCTTTTGATTGACATATACCGAGTGCTCGCTTGCAAGCACTCATCTTTAGAATCACTTCAAACAGTGGCCAAACAGTAGCAAAGACCGCTTTCACGGCACGTTCACAATTTCCCTCAAACTGCTGTAGTGGTCTTGCGTGTAAAAACAATGTTTTGGCACGCGAGGTTCTTCCCCTCCACACACAATTCGACGGGCGCCACGGCTCTTTTCACCTGGAGTTTTGACGGTGTATTCGCGGTAAAAACCACGTTTTGCTTGAGGCAAGAGCCGCTCTCGATTGCCAAAAACAACACCATCTTTTTCGTACCGAAACGGCCCACCCTGACGGATGAGTAGATAGGTTTCTTGGCCTTCTTTGGGCAAGTCCTGTAAAGCAATGGGAGCAACGACAACTGATTCGGCCACCGATTTGGCATGCACCAAAGTTGTGCAGGACGCAAACAAGAGACCCAAACAAACGGCTAGCGCAGCAAAATCAAGCGTTTTAGAGCGCATTTCATTCCTGTGACACGATGCCGCACACCCACTTTAAACCTTCAAAACTCACGGGTAAACCCGGAAATTCGAAGCCGCTAGTGTGCCGCAATGCTCTAAAAAATGCAAGTACTTTCCCGAATAAAAGGGAATTACCCGAAGAGCGCTATCGAACGGCGTTAGCGTCCGCTACCGTCAGTGCTGTCATATTCACGATTCGGCGCACAGTGGCGCTGGGCGTCAGGATATGAACCGGTTTGGCTGCGCCCAAAAGAACGGGGCCGACGGCAATATTGCCACCCGCCGCTGTTTTCAAGAGGTTGTAGGAAATATTGGCCGCATCAATATTGGGGCAGACCAAGAGGTTGGCATCGCCATGCAAAGTGCCATTGGG
>Ga0209769_1000304_pt1 | contig 19845 bp, 17 predicted proteins | sample LauGreSuBDMM15DN_2_FD_187569 | JGI IMG/M metagenome (GOLD analysis project Ga0209769, IMG submission 187569) | Freshwater lake microbial communities from Lake Michigan, USA - Su13.BD.MM15.DN (SPAdes) (version 3) | ecosystem: Environmental > Aquatic > Freshwater > Lake | place: Lake Michigan, USA...
AGGCTACCCAAATGCGCCAGTGCGGGCGGCAGCGGTGCCCAGGCAAACATCGATGCACGCGGCGGAGGTATGTCCCAGCCTGCTCGCCCAAACGCCTCCACAAGGATATCGCGGCGTTTGTGATATAGCTGGCGGTTCTGTTCAACAATATCTTGCGGACCATTCAGCGCGGCGCAGGCGGCGGCCTGAATAGGTGTGAATGCGCCATAGTCGAGATAGCTTTTAACTCTGGTCATTGCCGTAATCAGTTCGCGGTTTCCAACAGCAAAGCCGACGCGCCAACCCGCCATCGAATAAGTTTTGGACAAGGAAGTAAATTCCACGGCGACGTCTTTGCCACCTTTAACCTGCAAAATTGACGGCGTTGGAACCTGCAAAATTGACGGCGTTGGATTACCGTCGAAATACAACTCCGAATACGCCAGGTCGGATAAGATCCAGACCTTATTCTCCTTTGCCCATGCGACAAGGCGTTCGTAGAAAGCGAGATCGACAGTCTCTGCTGTCGGGTTCGACGGGTAATTTACCACTAATATCGAAGGACGCGGGACGGTGAAGGCCATCGCGCGCTCAAGCGAACGGAAGTAATTTTCATCCGGCGTGGTCGGCACGGACCGGATGGTCGCGCCTGCAATGATGAACCCAAAGGTATGGATCGGGTAACTTGGGTTTGGCGCAAGCACGACGTCGCCCGGCGCGGTGATGGCCGTGGCAAGGCTCGCTAAGCCCTCTTTGGAACCCATGGTTACGACAACTTCATTTTCAGGGTCGATATCAACCCCAAAACGCCGACCATAATAATTGGCCTGCGCCTTGCGCAGACCGGGAATACCCTTTGATGCTGAATAGCCATGAGAGTCCGGCTTCTGCGCCACTTCGCAGAGTTTTTCTATGACATGCGCTGGCGGCGGCAAATCTGGATTACCCATGCCTAAGTCAATAATGTCCTCACCCGCGCTGCGGGCCGCCGCACGCATCGCGTTGACTTCAGCGATAACATAAGGCGGCAGACGCTTGATGCGGTAGAATTCTTCGGACATTGGCTCCCGTTTCCGGTTGGTTGATTTACGAGCCACCTTCATGGGCGATGTTTCCGCCCATTTCCAGAAAAACTATGTTTCGCATCAATTAACGCGGCCGATTGCCCTTTGCCTTATGTTTGACACCATGCTTTGACGGGGGTGGGCCATCCTTACGGAATGGACGTGCACCATCACGGTTCGATCCACCGCCACGTGGCCCATCACTGCGGAAGTTACCGCCCCGTGGTGGTCCATCGCCGCGCGGATTGACGCCAAGCTGTGAACGCTGAGGACGTTCGCCATCGCGGCCCATGCGCTTATTTTCACGCGCCGCTTCACGCGGCGGGCCATTGGCCTGCACGATTTCGACGTCATTGTCTTCGTCATGCCCGGGTTGCGCAATTGCTTTGGTGAACTTGGCTACTGCAGCTGCCGCAATCCCGACATGGGTTTCATTCGCAGCAATGCGAATGGCACCAATATCATTCTTGGTCACGCCGCCACGGCGGCACAACAATGGCAATATCCATTTGGGATCTGCATTGTTGCGGCGGCCGACATTCAGCTTGAACCAAACGGAATCATCGAATCCGGCACGATGGTCGTCGCGTGGACGCTCGCGACTTCCGTCATCCAGCATATCCTCAGCCTGCGGCATCTTCGAACGGTGCACACGCACAAGTGCTGCAGCAATGTCTTCTGGAGACATCGTCTCGAGCAGCTTTGCGCCCAACGCACGGTCTTCGTCTTCGACCTCCACAGGCGCCAGTAGTGTCTCAAGCAGACGATCATGATCTTTCGCGCGAATGTCGGCAGCGGTTGGGACCTTGATCCAATCCGCCTCAATCTTTGCACCGCGCAGCATGGATTCAACACGCTTGCGACGCTGATATGGCACGATCAATACGGCAGTACCCTTGCGACCGGCGCGACCAGTGCGTCCAGATCTGTGCTGAAGCCCTTCTGCATCGCGTGGCAGTTCCACGTGCACAACCAACGATAGGTTCGGTAAATCGATCCCACGTGCGGCAACATCGGTTGCAACGCAAACACGCGCCCGCTGGTCGCGCAGCGCCTGAAGCGCTTGGTTGCGTTCGGACTGCGAATGCTCACCCGACAACGCAACGACGTTAAAACCACGCTCGGTCAGGCTGGCATGCAAACGGCGCACATTTTCACGTGTCGCGCAGAACAGGATAGCGGTTTCGGCTTCATGTAAACGCAACAGGTTGACTACTGCGTTTTCAATGTCCGGCGGCGCTACAGTGCAAACCTGATAGCTGATGTCTCCATGGCCACGGTCTTCACCTACGGTCGAAATGCGTAATGCATCGCGCTGGTAACGCTTTGCCAGCGAAACAATCGGTTTCGGCATAGTCGCCGAGAACAACAATGTACGCCGACCTTCTGGCGTTGCATTCAATATTTCTTCGAGTTCTTCGCGAAAGCCCATGTCGAGCATTTCGTCTGCTTCGTCCAAGATCGCGACTTTCAGCGCCGACAGGTCCAGCGCGCCGCGCTCAAGGTGATCGCGAAGGCGCCCGGGTGTTCCGACAACGATCTGCGCGCCTTGGTTCAAGGTGCGGCGTTCCTTTGATGCATCCATCCCGCCAACGCAGGTCGCGATACGCACACCCGCTTTGGCATAGAGCCACATGAGTTCACGGCTCACCTGCAAGGCAAGTTCCCGAGTCGGCGCGATGATCAGCGCAGCGGGCTCACGTGCAAGGCTTACAAGGCCTCCATCAAGGATTTGGGGTGCCATGGCGAGGCCGAAAGCTACGGTCTTGCCTGAGCCCGTTTGCGCGGACACGACCAAGTCACGTCCTATGGCTTCTTCTGCAATAACAGCGGTTTGAACGGGGGTTAGCGCAGTATATCCACGGGCGGTAAGCGCTTCGTCAAGAAGCGGGGGTATGTTTTCGAATGTCATTGTGGGGCGCCTTTGCGCTCTTTTTTATGCAATGTCCATGCTGCGCCGCACAACAAAACAATCTTCGACAATTCAGTTAGCTTTGATATGCGTTAAATCATGGCCGACTCAACCAATATCCCGCCGTTTATGGACGCGGACCAGTTTATGAAACTGTTTGGGCAGTCAGCTGTTGCAACCACTGACCCCTTAAGGGCCTATCGCGCCGCGTTGGACGCGTGGGGGGCTGTGCTGGAGCCGCTTGCCAAGGCCGGGCGTGACAAGGTCGATACGTCTGACCGCCGATTTACCGCACCGCAATGGGAGCACCCGGTTTTTGACCTTGTGCGGCAGAGTTATCAGGTCATGTCTGAATATATGTTAACTGCCGCCGATCAGTTGGTTGGCTTGGCTGATCATGACAAGGCCAAGATGGACTTTGCCTTGCGCAGCATTATCGAGGCGATGAGCCCGGCTAATTCGCCCTTTACCAATCCAGTGGCGCTTGAGCGAGCGATGGAAACCAACGGCGCAAGTCTGATATCCGGCATGCAGAACCTGATACAAGACATGCAACGCGGACAAATTACGCATACCGATCCCACCGCATTCAAACTTGGGGAAAACATCGCGGCGACAAAGGGCAAGGTCGTTCACCAAACCCCACTGTACCAGCTTATTCAATATGATCCGACGACGGAAGATGTGCTGGAAACGCCGCTGATTATCTTTCCGCCATGGATTAACCGTTTTTATATTCTCGATCTGACGGCAGAAAAAAGCTTCATCAAATATTGCGTGGACCAGGGTATCACAGTGTTTGTCGTGTCTTGGAAATCGGCCGACAGCAGTATGAAAGACATCGTCTGGGATGATTATATCGCGGCGCAGATCGACGCGATTGATACCGTCTGCTCCGGTTTTGATGTGCCAGACGTGCATGCGATTGGCTATTGCGTTGCCGGAACAACCTTAGCGGCAACCCTTTCCATCCTGGCGGCCACTGACGCTGCGGATAAGTTGCGCAGCGCGACATTTTTTACTGCACAGGTCGATTTTAGCACTGGCGGTGAACTGCTGCATTTCATCGATGAACAGCAGATTGCCATGATGGAAGCACTTAGCGCGCCGCAAGGCTATATGGACGGACGGTTCCTCGCGCTTACGTTCAATATGTTGCGCGGCAAGGATCTGATCTGGTCGACGGTCGTGAAGAACTATTTGCTGGGTGAGGATTATCCCGCATTTGACCTGCTCCACTGGAATGGCGATGTCACCAACCTGCCCGCCAAATGGCATCGAAATTATGTTATAGACCTCTATCGCGACAATCGGCTGGTGAAGCCTAACGATTTGTCGGCTTTGGGCACCCCGATTGACCTGCGCCGCGTAAAGACGCCATCTTACATTCAGGCAGGTCGCGAAGATCATATCGCACCTGCCGAAAGCGTTTGGAAACTGCAGGACCATTTTACCGGCCCTACGACATTTGTGCTGGCCGGCAGCGGGCATATAGCAGGCGTGGTGAACCCGCCGGCGCAGATGAAATATCAATATTGGACCAATGACGCCGCTGCGCCTTCGCTTGAAGCGTTCATTGAAGGTGCAACCGAGACCAAAGGCAGTTGGTGGCCTGATTGGATCGCTTGGCTTACAGACAAGGGCAATACGCGCGTGCCAGCGACTGACGGACGTCAACCTGGCCAAGGCACTCTGAAGGCTCTAGAATCAGCTCCAGGAAGCTATGTAAAGGCACGGTGAGATTCGGTTGACGTTTACGTAAACGTCGACTAATTCGGTTTCAACTTTTTTAGGAGAATCGTGATGCAACTGGAATTCAGCCCCGCAGAAATCGCCTTCCAGAAGGAAGTGCGTACATTCATCGCCGAAAATTACCCCGAGAATCTCCGCTCTGTTCAGGACGAGGGGCATGACCTTTCGAAGGAAGATTTCCTGTCATGGCATCGTATTCTCGCTAAAAAAGGCTGGATCGCACCTGCGTGGCCCGTCGAATATGGCGGCACAGGCTGGACGGCTACTGAGCGTTTCATTTGGTCGGAAGAACTGGCTGCCGCTGACTGCGTAGGCACGATGCCCTTCGGCCTGTCAATGGTTGGTCCCGTCATCTACACCTTCGGTACGCCGGAGCAGAAAGCCAAATTCCTTCCCGGCATATTGTCGGGTGATGATTGGTGGTGTCAGGGTTATTCCGAACCAGGTGCAGGTTCCGACCTTGCATCCTTGCGTACCAAGGCTGTCCGCGACGGCGACGATTATGTCGTCAATGGCCAGAAAACGTGGACAACTATGGCGCAACATGCCGACTGGGGTTTCTTCCTCGTGCGCACCGATTCCGATGCCAAGGCGCAAGAAGGCATCAGCTTCCTGTTAATCGACATGAAGACGCCGGGCGTCACCGTGCGTCCAATCATTACCTTGGGCGGCGAGCATGAAGTCAACGAAGTTTGGTTGGAAGATGTACGCGTGCCGGTCGCAAACCGCGTTTATGAAGAAAATAAGGGCTGGACCTGTGCCAAGTTCCTGCTTGCGCATGAGCGTACAGGCATTGCTGCGGTTGCCCGTTCGAAGCGCGGCGTTGAAAAGATCAAGGCGATTGCCCGCACCGAACAGGACGGCGACCGCCCGTTGATCGCCAATCCATTTTTCAAGCGTAAGATTTCGGAACTTGAAATCGATCTTACCGCGCTTGAATTCACGGAATTGCGCAGTCTTGCCGGCGAAGCCTCGGGCAAGGGCCCTGGTCCTGAATCGAGCTTGCTGAAAATCAAAGGTTCGGAAATTCAACAGCGGATTACCGAACTCGCACTGGAAGCCGTCGGCCATTATGGCGCGCCTTATTTCCGTGGCTTTGGCGAAGGTGACAACGAACACCCCATCGGTCCGGACTACGCACATCGCGCCGCGCCGACCTATTTCAACACCCGCAAGACGACGATTTACGGCGGATCGAACGAGATCCAGCGCAACATCATCGCCAAGATGGTGCTGGGTATTTAATCTAACATTTAACCGTCACCCTGAACCGGTTTGACCGATGGTCACTCCGTCTCAGGGTCTTAATTCGCAACGTCGAAAGTAAGATGCTGGAACGAAGTCACCGCAGGTGAAACGAGTTCAGCATGACGGGCTACTGGACGGGATAACTATAATGGATTTCAGCTACACCGAAACGCAGGACATGATCCGCGACACATTGAGCCGCTTTTTAACGGATACCTACGATTTCGACAGCCGCAGCAAGATGATCGCCAGCAGCAGCGGGCGTGATACAGGCATTTGGAAGGCACTGGCGCAGGATCTTGGCATGCTTGGTGCGTCCTTCAGCGAAGAACATGGCGGCCTTGGTGGCGGATATCTCGAAAATGCGTTGATTATGGAAGAGCTTGGCAAGGTCATCGCGATTGAGCCTTATCTCCAGACCGTCGTCCTGGGAGGCGGTGCTTTGAAGGCTGTTGGCGGCGCTGTCGCTGACTCGGTTATCCCTGAAATCATCGGCGGAAATGTCATAATTGGCTTTGCATATGCTGAGCCACAAGGGCGCTACAATCTCTCCAATATCCGCACAACCGCGAAGAAGGACGGCGCGGGCTATGTGTTGAACGGCCATAAAAGCGTCGTGTACGCTGCACCATGGGCAACGCATTTGCTCGTCACCGCACGCACCGGCGGCGCGAACACCGATGTAAACGGCGTGTCTCTGTTCCTCATCGACGCAAACGCAAAAGGTATTGTCCGCCGCGATTACCCAACGGTAGATGGTTTTCAAGCCTCTGAAATCTATTTCGAAAATGCAGCAATCTCCGGCGATGCCCTGTTGGGCGACGAAGGCGCAGGCCTGCCGCTTATCGAACGTATCGTGGACGAAGCAACTGTTGCAGTCTGCGCAGAATCCTGCGGCGTGACCGCTAAGCTGCATCAAGGCACGCTCGAATATGCGCGCCAGCGTAACCAATTCGGTCAGCCAATTTCCCGCTTCCAAGTGCTTCAGCACCGGATGGTCGACATGTTCATGGAAGTTGAGCAATCGAAATCCATGACCACCATGGCGACGCTTAAGCTTGATCTGCCCGCTGCCGAACGCATGGCGGCGGTATCGGCTTGCAAGGCGAAGGTTTCGCGCTCTGCAAAGTTTGTTGGCCAAAGCGCCATCCAAACACATGGTGGTATTGGCATTACGCAGGAATTGGCGATCGGCCATTTCTTTAAGCGGGCAACGATGATCGAGAATCAGTTCGGTTCTGCGGATCATCATTATGAACGCTTCGAACGTCTAACATTGGCGGACTAAAGCGCCACCAAGTCATTTTTGTGCACTGCACCATTTTTTGTTGACACGGCTTGCCACTGCATTTATTGTGCAGTGCAACACAACAGAAATGGTGCTCACTTATGACGCGCAAAGCAGAAACCCCTACTCCATCGAAAACCGCTAAAGTCGCGGCGACGAAGGACGTGGCTTTGAAGGCTGCATCGAGCACCGTTGCGAAGACCAAGGTGGAATCGCCTGCTACTTCGCCGGCTCATAAAACCGTGTCTGTTGAAACAACACCGATTGCTCAAGGAGTATTTAAGATGACTGACACTGTTAAAGCCACCACAGAAAAAGCAACTGAGTTTTTCGCAGACGTCCGCGTAAAGGCAAGCGAAGCCGCTGAAAAGGGTAAAAAGTTTGCCGCTGAAGCCGTCGAATTTAACAAAGCAAATGTTGAAGCCGTCGTTGAAGCCGGCAAGATCGTTGCTAAGGGCGCTCAAGAAATGGGCAAGACCAATATGGAATTCGCCAAGAAGAACTTTGAAGGCGTCCAGGTTGCCGTTAAGGAACTGACCGCCGTTAAATCTCCAACCGATTTCGTCAAGCTGCAGGGTGAGATGGCCCGCAAGGGTTTCGACACCGCAGTTGCTCAGGGCTCGAAGAACACAGAAGCAATGGTCAAGCTGGTGAGCGAAATGTTCCAGCCAATCTCAAACCGCATCGCGGTAACGACTGAGCTTTTCAAGAAAGCTGCATAAGCTTTCGAACGATATTGCGCCGGTGGGTTATGCGCCTGCCACCTTCTCTCTCTCCTCCTTTTGGTGGTGGGCAGTCAAAATAAACCGGTGCAATCCAACGAAGAAGCCGTCCTTTCCCTGGGAAAAGGGCGGTTTCTTTTTGGTGCGACCGAATTGATGGTGAACGGGGCTTGCAGAGTCCCCCTCCCATATCCTATTTCAGTCTTATGCAGATATATATGGCGCAAGATGATGACGATAAAAATGATGGCAGACCGGGCGTTGGCCTTGCCACGCGCACGCGCCCGAAAACAAAGAAGCCAAGCCTGTATAAGGTGTTGCTGCTGAACGACGATTACACGCCGATGGAATTTGTCGTACATGTCCTCAAGGCGTTTTTTCAGATGGACACTGATCAAGCCACGCGGGTTATGATCCATGTACACCAAAAGGGCGTCGGCGTTTGCGGCATTTTTACCTATGAAGTGGCTGAAACAAAGGTAACGCAGGTGATGGACTTTGCCCTGAAGAACCAGCACCCACTGCAATGCACACTTGAAAAAGATTGAGTAAGGCGGCCCTTATCGTCGGCGCAGGTGACGCAACAGGCGGCGCAATCGCTAAGGCCTTTGCGCGCGAAGGCTATGTTGCTTGCGTCAACCGCCGTGCGCGTAATGCCGATCAACTTGAGGCTCTCGCGCAATCGATCCGCGATGAGGGTTACAAAGCGCGCGCTTACCCTGCCGATGCTCGCATCGAAGACGAAGTGGTCGCGATGGTCGACGCGATTGAACGCGACGTCGGGCCGATAGAAGTCGCGGTCTTTAACATCGGCGCCAACGTCAATTTCTCGGTGCTTGATATGACCGCGCAAGTGTACCGTAAGGTTTGGGAGATGGCGGCGTTCGCTGGTTTCCTTATGGCGCGTGAGGCTGCACGGCGGATGGTCGAGCGGCAATCGGGCACCATCATTTTTACTGGCGCAACTGCAAGCATTCGCGGCGGCAAAGGATTTTCAGCCTTTTCCGGCGCGAAAGGTGCATTGCGCATGCTCGCGCAGTCGATGGCGCGTGAACTTGGGCCACAGAATATACATGTCGCGCATGTCATTATCGACGGCGGAATCGATACGGCGTTCATCCGCGGCATCCACCCTGATTTTGAAGCAGCGAAGGCCGCTGACGGTATATTGTCGCCCAATGCCATCGCGCTGCAATATGTCGCCTTACACAAACAACACCGCACCGCCTGGACACATGAGATAGACTTGCGTCCTTGGTCGGAGAGTTTCTGATGGCAAAAAATTTGGAGTTTCTTTTCGATTTTGGCGGACCGAATAGCTATCTCGCGCACAAGAGCTTGCCCGAGATCTGTGCCCGCACCGGCGCGGAGCCTGTGTATGTCCCCATTCTGCTCGGTGGCCTGTTCAAACTGACGAACAACCAAGCGCCCATGATGCGTTATGCCGAAACGCCGGCTAAGCGGAATTACGAAATGCTCGAGTTTGACCGCTTCGTGAAGGCGCATGCGTTGCCGTTCAAGATGAACCCGCGTTTTCCGATTAACTCGCTATTTCTGATGCGCGGCGCAGTTGCTGCCCAGCAGCTTGGCTGCTTTGCGCTTTATGTCGACACGGTCATGGCGGCGATGTGGGAAGACAGCAAGGACATGGGCGAAGCAGAGATTGTTCGCCAAGTCCTCGACAGCGCTGGCCTCGACAGTACAGCCTTGCTTGCTTTGGCCGATGATCCAGATGTGAAAGCCGAGCTGATGGCGAACACCGAAGCTGCTGCAAAACGCGGCGCATTTGGCGTACCGACCTTCTTTGTGGGCGAAGAGATGTTCTGGGGTAAGGAACGGCTTGAGCAGGTTGAGGCTGCGCTCACCAAATCCTAAGTTGCGCCGCAACCAATTCCCGCTAAATACTCTGCGATGGACAAAATAATAGTACGTGGCGGCAACGCACTTAAAGGCAAAATTCCTATTTCCGGTGCAAAGAACAGCGCATTGACGCTGATCCCGTGCGCGCTGCTGACCGATGAACCGTTGACGCTGCGCAATTTGCCGCGTCTGGCCGACATTGACGGCTTCCAGCATCTGATGAACCAGTTCGGCATATCGACCACTGTGGCAGGATCGCGCCCCGAAGATTTTGGCCGCGTCATGACCCTTGAAGCGACGCGGATTACCAGCAACGTCGCGCCTTATGACCTCGTCCGCAAAATGCGCGCATCAATCTTGGTGCTTGGACCAATGCTGGCGCGGGCAGGTGAAGCGACAGTTTCGCTGCCCGGCGGATGCGCGATTGGCAACCGGCCGATCGACCTCCACCTGAAGGCGCTAGAGGCCTTTGGCGTCGAGATTGAAGTAGCCGCAGGCTATGTGAAAGCAATCGCGAAAAAGGGCATTCCGGGCGGTACATACACCTTCCCCGTCGTATCTGTGGGCGCAACCGAAAATGCGTTGATGGCTGCGAGCCTTGCAAAGGGCACATGCGTTTTACACAATGCGGCGCGCGAGCCTGAAATTGTTGACCTATGCAATATGCTTGTTGCCATGGGTGCGCAGATTGAAGGTATTGGCACATCCGATCTCATCATTCAGGGTAAGGACCGCTTGCATGGCGCGACCTACCGCGTGATGAGCGACCGGATCGAAGCAGGCAGCTACGCCTGTGCTGCTGCCATGACCGGCGGAGATGTTGAGCTCGTTGGTGCAAAGGCCAGTGAGATGGACGCGACGCTTGATGCCTTGCGTCAGGCGGGTGTTACCGTGGAAGATACAGGGACTGGCATACGCGTAAAGTCGGACGGCAAATTGAAGCCGCTCACGATTTCAACTGCGCCCTATCCCGGTTTTGCAACCGATATGCAGGCGCAGTTCATGGCGATGCTCTGCATGGTAGATGGCGCCAGCGTGCTGACGGAGACCATATTTGAAAACCGCTATATGCATGTCCCCGAATTGAATCGGATGGGCGCGCATATCGAAACTAAGGGGCGCACGGCTATCGTCCATGGCGTTAAGAAACTTACGGGCGCACCAGTGATGGCAACCGACCTTCGCGCGTCGATGAGCCTAGTTATTGCGGGCTTGGTAGCAGAGGGCGAAACCCATGTTAGCCGCCTTTATCATCTCGATCGCGGTTACGAACGCCTTGAAGAAAAGCTTCAGCTGGTGGGCGCGGATGTCGAACGCGTCGGCACAGAATGAAACACTGGGTTACATTGTGACCTGGTAACGAAGCAACGGTTGCCAGAAGGACATTTTTGCGGCATCCTCTGCCGAGTGAAATTAGACACTCCCTCCTCCCCCGTTTCAGCCAGCCGGCATCCGGTTCTGGATGCGATTAAGTTTAGTCCGATTTCAACGGTCGTCAGCGACCCGACTAAATCTGACAATCCGATTATCTCAGTCAACGCCGCGTTTTGCACACTGACCGGATATTCTGAAGCCGAAGTTGTTGGTCGGAATTGCCGTTTCTTGCGGGGACCGGACACCGAAAATGGCCAGACCGAAAAACTGCGTTCCTCCGTATATGGGCAGCGTCCTGCTTTGGCCGAGCTTATCAACTATCGGAAAGACGGGTCACCATTTCGCAACGCTGTGATGATCGCGCCCTTGTTCGACGATCTGGGCAATCTGCAGTTTTTCGTAGGCTCGCAGATTGAGGTTTTGCCCGAGGAAGAAAGTATCGCCCTGGTGCGGCAACAACAGGCTGCACAAATTGTGGACCGCCTATCCCCACGTCAACGCGAGATATTGCAGCAAATGGCCCGCGGATTCCGCACGAAACAAATTGCGTATCGTCTATCGCTAAGTGAAAAAACAGTTCAGATGCACCGTATGCTTATGTTTAAGAAGCTTGCGACTTCAAACGCCGCTGATGCCGTCAGAATTGCTGTAGAAGCAGGGCTTTAATTCCACATCACATGTTCTGGATCACAGGGCACATGGGTTAGTTTTATGTGCGCGTCATAAGCCACAATCTTATTGCGCTAGCCAGACCACATGGCGTTTCCGATTCCAGACGCGCAACATCGATCTGGGCCACAACCGCGTTTACCGGCAAGCCCTCTGCTTCCGCCGCAGCGCGCAGCCTATTCCAGAATAATGGCTCAAGGCTAATTGACGTCTGATGCCCCGCAACCGTCATGCTGCGCTTGACCGGTGGGTGGTATATGTCGTTCAAACCGAATAACCCTCAATACATGTGCTGGCCACCGTTGATCGACAAAGTCGATCCGGTGATGAACCCTGCATTGTCACTGGTCAAAAACTCAACACCGCGCGCAATTTCTTCGGGCTGCCCAAGACGCCCAACAGGTATCTGCGCGATAATTTTTTCCATCACATTTTCAGGGATCGTCGAAAGCATTTCGGTGCCAATATATCCTGGCGCGATGGCGTTTGCGGTTACGCCGTAACGCGCGCCTTCTGCCGCAAGTGATTTTGTGAACCCGTGAATGCCGGATTTGGCGGCGGCATAGTTCACTTGGCCGATTTGGCCTCCTTGGCCGTTTACGGAGCCGATGTTGACGATGCGGCCCCATTTGCGTTCGCGCATGCCGGCAAAGACCGCCTTTGCCATGTTGAAGCAGCCGGTAAGGTCAACGCGGATAACCTCGTCCCATTGCTCAAAGGTCATCTTCATCATGGTGGCGTCGCGCGTGATACCGGCGTTATTCACCATGATGTCGATCTGGCCATATTGGGCCTCAATCGCCGCACAGGCATCAATGCAGCTTTTATGGTCACCCACGTCCCATTTTTGCACCGCAATTCCTGTACGCTCCGAAAACGCCTTTGCTGCGGCATCATTGCCGCCGTAATTGGCGATGACGTGCCTGCCTTTTTCTTGCAGCTTGAGGCTAATCGCCTCTCCAATACCTCTGGTTCCCCCGGTAACCACTGCAACTCGATTCATACATGCTACCTTACCAAACAACTGCTGCGATAATTAATGCGGCGAAGGGCAAGCGCAAGTTGCCGTGAACGTTAGCCCAGACAATTTACCAACCGCCTGGGCGGTGCGTCAAATCCAGCCACCGAGTTCCCGGCGCACAATCGTCTCGACCATGTCCATACCCACGGGGCTGTCGTTTAGGCACGGCAAATAGGCGTAATGGGTTCCGCCAGCTTCCTCGAACTGCTCACGTCCTTGCATGGCCAACTCTTCGAGCGTCTCAAGGCAGTCCACGGAAAACCCAGGCGCAAAAATGGCCACTTTCTTGGTACCTTCGCGTGCCAGACGCATCAGCGTATGGTCAGTCGCCGGCTCAAGCCATTTGGCCCGACCAAAACGTGACTGAAAACTGATCACCAGATCACGGCCCATGGCCTCAGACAACAAACGCGCCGTTTTTTGGCAGTGGCAGTGATAAGGATCGCCCAGCTGCAATGTCCGTTCGGGCATCCCGTGGAAACTGATGACAATGGCTTCGGGTTCAAAATCAAGTGCCGCCAATGATGCTTCAATCGAAGTTTTGAGCGCGCCAATATAGCCTGCATCATCATGATAGGCGGGAAGCGTGCGTATGGCAGGGTGCCAGCGCATCGCCGTTAGGGCGGCGTAAGCCTCGTCCAGCACGGTTCCAGTCGTCGCGCCCGAATATTGCGGATACATGGGCGCAATCAATATGCGGTTACACCCAGCCGTATTCATCGCCGCAAGCTGATCAGCGACCGACGGATTACCATAACGCATGGCATAACGGACGTCGGCGCTGTCGCCCATCCGCGCCTGAAGTGCCTCGGCCTGTCCAGCCGTGAAAAACGCAAGAGGCGATCCTTTATCCGTCCACACCTTCGCATATGCTTCGGCAGATTTCTGCGGGCGCGTGTTCAAGATAATGCCGCGCAAGATCGGTTGCCAGATAAGCGCGGGAATTTCGACAACGCGGCGGTCAGATAGAAACTGCTTTAGGTAACGCTTCACAGCAGACGTTGTCGGCGCGTCCGGCGTTCCTAAATTAACAAGGAGAACGCCAATCTTTGGCGTCGCAACGGGTGGGTGATCAATAGGTAAGGTCATCATAGTCCTTTGGACAATAGAGGTAATTCGCGCAGCCTTACACCGGATGCAGAAAAAAGGGCGTTGGCAATGGCTGGGGCCACGGCAGGTACACCAAGTTCAGTCACCCCGCCCGGCGCCGCGTCGTTGCGGACAAATTCGACCGTGATGTCTGGTACGTCGACCAATTTGGGTAAATCAATGTCGCGCAATCGGCGCACCGTTGGCATGCCACTTTCAAAGTCCGTAACCGCCCCCAATGCCTGCGCCAATCCAAAGACGATGCCGCCTTCAATCTGCTGGCGTGCCAGATCGGGGTTAATTAACCGGCCGCAATCAGCCATGGCATGAATGCGCTCAACACGCACGCCGGTCGCCCCGGTGTGCGCGATCACAATGATGGCTATGTGGCTATCGCGCATGCTGTGGCATGCAATACCACGCCCGCTGCCCGACCCGCCGCCATCCCAGCCAGCCATCTCTGCAACACCCGTCAGGCAGCGCGCCAGACGGGTCTGTCCAACCAGCATCTGCATACGGAATGACAGCGGCTCAACGCCTGCCTTGTGTGCAAGTTCATCGATAAATCCTTCGACGAAAAAGCAATTATAGCTGTTTGCCAAACCCCGCCATGGGCCCGTCGGCATAGGCATTGCGACAGGGAAATGGTCAATGGCGATATTTGGGATGGCGTAAGGGACCTGCGCTCCTTCAACCGCCATAACATCAAACCTTCAACCGCCATAACATCAAATGCGCCCGATGCCGACTTTCGAGCTTTATCCGGCGCTTGGCCATCGATCCGGTTGGCAAGCTCACGCATAGTCGATGCCGCCGCCACCCTTATTGCAAGGCCAGTAATCGCGCCATCGGCGTTCATGGCCGCTGAAAGTCTGCCAAGTGCTGGGCTGCGAACATGATCGCGCATGAAATCTTCTGTGCGAGACCACGTTAATTGCACGGGTCGGCCGACTTCTTTGGCAATAACCGCAACCTGCGCCGCGACGACATTGTCGAAATTGCGATCGAAACTGCCTCCGGCCATGACGGGATATAGCACAACATCATCAACATCTATGCCAATGGCATCTGCTGCTGCGCGCTTTGCCCCTTGCGGCGCCTGCGTTGCGAGCCACAATTGCAAGCGCCCATCGTGGAAATTTGCTGTCGCCGTCCGCGTCTCAATAGGGGCGTGAACAGCTGCGCCAGCCGAATAGTCTGCCTTGAAAATGCGCGGCGCGGTTTCGGGCGCAATTGCCGCATCTACGTCGCCCATTTTGATGGCGCGAAAGCCAGGCCCCTTGGCAATTGCGTTGGAAAGGGACCCCGCAATCTGCGCGCTGTCCGCCGTTCGGCCCTTTGTTCTGAACACCGGCTTCATGGTATCAAGTGCGTTATTAGCCGCCCACCAATTGCTTGCCACTGCCGCGATCCACTTGTCGGTTTTGACGAGCTGAATCACGCCGCGTGTCTTCATTCCAGCCTTCGTATCCGCTGATATCAGGCTGGTGTCCCCCGCTGGCCCTGCCCGCACCGAAGCAAATAGCATGTCTGGTAAGCGGATATCCCCTGCGAAACTTGCACTGCCATCAACCTTAGCCGACAAATCAAGGCGGGGCGCGTCGCGCCCGGAAAGATGGTTGCGTGCCGATGGATTCAGCGGGATCGGCGACGGCACCTCAAGCGCCGATGCTTCAACCGCCAAATCGGCAAAAGACGTGCGCCGCTTCCCAGCTATTACAAAGCCCCGTTCTGTCCGGCACTGTTCCCACGCGATGTCCCAGCGCGCAGCGGCTGCCTGACACAATAAAGCCCGCGCAGCAGCGCCAGCTTCGCGGCATGGCATCTCGAACTGCCGGATGGATGACGATCCGCCAGTTACCACAAACATGTCGCGGCGGGCCAATTCGTTAATGCTGCTTTCAAGGACGCCGCTATTGCCATCGACGCCGATATTTTCGGGCAAGAATGCCGGCGACCATTCGCGCGCTAGCAAAGTATTGGCAAAAATCGGGCTTGGCGGAACAGGTTGCACTGCAACTGAACGCCAATCGGCACCCAATTCACCTGCTACAATTTGCGCCAGCGCCGTATACACGCCTTGGCCGGACTCGCTTTGCGGAATGGCGACAACAACCTTGCCGTCTTCTGCGATTTTAAGCCACGGGCCGAACAGATGCTCACCATCTGCTGCGCGTAAATTTGGCGCATAACGGCGGGGCCAAAATCCCCATGCCACCAATAGTCCAACACCCACACCACCGCCAACCATCAGCTTTCGGCGGCTTAAACCTTCTTTAAGCGCAGGCGCTTCCTTCATGCAACGGTATCTTTCGGCGAATCAATCCACGTTGCGACACGCTGCGCGATCGCGGAATAGGCATCGCTGATTGGTCCTTCACCCAACGCTGGCGGTGTTCCGGCGTCGCTTTCTATCCGTATATTGATGTCGAGCGGGATGCGCCCCAAAAAGGGGATGCCCAATTCCTTAGCCGCTGCCTCCGCGCCACCCGAACCAAAAGGATCGCTCATTTCACCGCAATGCGGGCACAAATATCCGGCCATGTTTTCGACCAAACCGATGATAGGTACTTTAGCCGATTCGAAAAAGCTGATTGCTCGCATTGCGTCCATGAGCGCCAAGTCTTGCGGCGTAGAAATGATGACTGCCCCCACAGGCTTGTGCTTTTGGACCATAGACAATTGAATGTCACCGGTACCAGGCGGCATATCAACGATAATATCGCGCACCGCGCCCCATTTTGCATCGACAAGCTGGGACAGCGCAGTGCCCGCCATTGGGCCGCGCCAGGCAATAGCCTGTCCTGGACTGACCAACTGCCCCATTGAAAGAAAAGGAACGCCGCCGGCCCCCATGACGGGTATCATAATTTTACCGTCGGCCTCAGGTTTAACGCCCTCTACACCCATCAGCCTTGCCTGAGATGGACCATAGATATCCGCGTCAACCAGCCCCACCGACCGCCCTGTCCGCGCCATGGCGATGGCAAGGTTTGTTGACAGTGTTGATTTGCCCACCCCGCCCTTACCGCTGGCGACCGCGATGAGGCGCGGCACGATGCGTTCAGCGGTCAACATAATGCGCACTGACCGCGCGCCGACTTTTTCGACTGCCGCACGGACCTCGGTTTCAATTTCAGCGCGCTGTTCCTCACTTAGGCCGGAGACGTCCAGCATCAACGAAACCGCATCGTCAGCGACCTTCAAGCCGCTTGCGCGACTTCCCACAACGGCCATTATGGCATCAGAAAAAGTGTTGAAATTTGTCATGTCTTGCCGAATAGATTCAGAATTGCGGGATTGACACTGTTTTTCTGAAAAACCATTCCCATATATATTTTATGAGCAAGAAAATTGACGATCAGGGAACGGTAATTTTGGCAACAAATGGCAAAGGACCGTGGGATTCATCAGATCCTACGGATATTGGAACGACTAGCGATCCAAGCGGACGCGGCGGTGAATCAAAACAAGATCCCGTCAACCCATGGGATCCAACACCCGACCCGGCCGCGCGCACGCGCGGACGTGGTCCTTCGCTCGAAGAAATGCTGCGCGGGAAAGGCGCTGGATTTGGCGGCTTACCCAAACGTCCCAACGGCAAAAGCTGGTTTCCCCTCATCATCGGCGCCTTTCTTGCGCTGTGGCTTGTGTGGACAAGCATCCACCGAATTGGTCCGGAGCAAGAGGGTGTTGTCATGCAACTGGGCAAATATGCGCGCACAGTTCAGCCGGGCATCCAGTTTACCCTACCCGCACCGTTCGAAAACATAACAAAGATCGACACAAAACAGATCCAGACGACTTCGATCGGGTCGCCCAAGCCAAGCAGCGAAAATCTGGTTCTATCGAAGGATCAGAGTATCATCGACATGGCGTATGATGTGCGGTGGTCGATCAAAAATCCATCGCTGTATCTGTTCCAACTCGACAATCCCGACGGCACCGTAAAAGAGGTCGCGGAGAGCGCTATGCGTGCTTCGGTGGCCAATTATGACCTGACGCAAGCTATCGGCCCTGGCCGGGGTGCAATTGAGCTTGAAGTGCGCCGCCGGATGCAGCAAGTGCTTGACGAATATCGGGCCGGCGTTTTGATCCAGAGCATCTCCATACGCCAGTCGGATCCTCCACCCGAAGTAACCGACGCGTTCCGTGAAGTGAACGCTGCGCAGCAACGCCGCGAAAGTTATCTCAACGATGCCCGCGCGTATGCAAGCCGGGTAACCGAACTTGCGTTGGGTGAAACTGCGGAGTTCGACAAAATCTATGTGCAATATAAACAGGCGCCTGAGGTCACTAAGCGCCGTCTATATTATGAAACCATGGAACAGGTGCTGGGCAAGGTTGACAAAACGATCGTAGAGACCGGCGGTGTGAATACTTATCTCCCACTTCCAGAATTCCAGAAAAAGGCGGCTCAAAAAACCGAGCCCGTAGTCGTGACAGGGAACAAGCAGTGATTAGCACATTCCTGCGAAACCCAATGTACCTCGCATTATCCGTAATCGCCGCGCTCATCCTTATGAGCATGTCCATTAATGTAGTGCCCGAAACGCAGCAGGCCATCATCAGCAGCTATGGTAAGGTTGATCGGATCGTAAACCCCTACAAAACGGGTGAACAATTTGGCGAAACGCGCGCCGGGCTCACCTTCCGCATCCCGTTGGTTGAACAAATCCAGATCATCGACAAGCGCGTGTTGAGCGTTGAGATGGAGCAGCAAGAAGTGCTGTCTACCGACCAATTACGACTTCAGGTGGATGCGTTTGCGCGCTTTCGTATTACCAAGCCTGCGCAAATGTATCGGACAATTCGTACCGAAGATCGTTTGCGGGACCAGTTGCGCACGATTTTAGGATCGTCGCTGCGCAACGAGCTGGGTAAGCGCACTTTTGTAGCATTGCTGAGCGCCGAACGCGGTGAAGTTATGGAAAATATCCAGACCGCGTTGAACCGCGAAGCCAGCAAATATGGCGCAGAGGTTATTGATGTCCGCATCAAACGTGCCGATTTGCCCGCAGCAACTTTGCAGTCGGCCTACAACCGCATGCGAAGCGCCCGAAATCAGGAAGCCATCGCCATCGACGCCGAGGGCCAGAAGGAAGCGCAGATCATCCGCGCTGACGCCGAGTCAGAGGCCGCCCGCATCTACGCGATAAGCTATGGCAAGGACCCAGGATTCTATGATTTCTATCGCGCAATGCAGAGCTATCGTCAGACGTTCCAAAATGGCGAAGGTTCAAGCAACATTATATTGTCACCGCAAAATGCGTATCTGGAGAAATTCCGTAACGGACGTTAGTAGATATTAGGACATCCATTCAATTGGCGTTAAGCTTTGCCACGCCATCGAAGGGCTGATTTTCGGGCCAATTGCCCATTGAATAGACGAAGGGAATTATATCCGTGCGTTACGCTTATGCAGTTACCACCGCGCTCTTGATGGCGGGCAGCACAGTCGCTCTGGTTAATGACAACCCTGTCACCGCACAGACTGGCCTTGCCGTTTCAGAACAGGCCAATCTTGCACCCGGCGGGGCACCGGCAACCTTTGCAGACCTCGCAGCGCAGTTGCAGCCAGCCGTTGTCAACATCGCCACGCGTCAAAAGGTGCAGGTAGCCACCAGCCTCAACCCGTTGACCGGCGAACGCCGGCCAGTGACGCAAGAGCAGGCCAGTGGCGGATCGGGCTTTCTGATTTCAAGCGACGGTTATATCGTGACCAACAACCACGTAATCGTCGGGGGCCCGGCTGGTGACGCCGTTGACCGCGTCACGGTCACTTTGTTCGATGGCAAAGAATATGAGGCCGAAATCGTTGGCCGCGACCCATCTTCGGATGTGGCCTTGCTGAAAATCCGCGCAAC
>Ga0209769_1000306_pt1 | contig 19689 bp, 18 predicted proteins | sample LauGreSuBDMM15DN_2_FD_187569 | JGI IMG/M metagenome (GOLD analysis project Ga0209769, IMG submission 187569) | Freshwater lake microbial communities from Lake Michigan, USA - Su13.BD.MM15.DN (SPAdes) (version 3) | ecosystem: Environmental > Aquatic > Freshwater > Lake | place: Lake Michigan, USA...
CAAACCCGCACTAGTCCTTGTGCATGGATTGGGTTCAGCTGGAAACATTTGGAATAGCCTCGTTCCACAGTTGATAGAGAGTTTTACCGTCTATGCCATAGACCTTCCAGGTCATGGCGATGCACCACTGAGAGACGATGAAGAAATGGATCCGCGTTCTCTAGCTCAGGCGATAGTTGATTACATGGTTTCTGAGATGGGTGTTGAAACCATGCACGTTGCGGGAAACTCCCTTGGAGGATGGATTGCATTAGAGATGGCAGCGGTTGCTCCGGATAATATTTTAAGTGTTACCGCATTAGCCCCAGCTGGTTTATGGCATGAACAACCACCCCGAAAGTTCCCACCAAGTCTTGATGCCAGAATCCTGGCGAAAATCTCACAGCACTTCATGAAGACGGCGTATCGAATTCCAGTACTAAAAGCCATCGGTTATAAGAAGATCACACACTTGTGGCGTGAATTGAGTTTTGAGTCGTGTCGCGATTCAGTTATAGCGATGGCCAGATCAAAGGGATATATGCCGATGTGGCATGGTGCAAATGGGCGCAGGTTTGAATCTGTTGTACTCGAAAAAGTAAAACTGTCAGTGGTTTTTGGAGATGAAGATCTAACGTTACCAGAGGAGATCGCCCAAGAAAAAAGTGTTGCACCTTCTCATTCACGGTGGATCGTTGTCGATAACTGCGCACATGTGATCATGTGGAACTATCCTGAATTAACTGTTGAGCTAATTAAGAAGACAGCCCTGATAGCGTCATAGAGACGCCTTAGCAATACACCTCTAGTACCCAAGGGCTTTTCTTATCTCCTTCAAGTAATTCGCATTCAAATTTCTGCGAAACTATTGCCTGTACTTCATGAGGATTAGTTGGTACTTTTGTAGTTTTTAGAATGTGGTGCGTTACTTCGCCACGTGTCTTTTTGGACATGTGGGTAATCACCTTTTTCACACCATCGACCTTGGTAAAGACCTTGATCTCAACGGTTATTGCAACGGGGGATTGCCAGACTGTTTGATAGGTAGATGAGCGGCAATCGATAATTAACTCTGACTCAACCCCGTCTAATGCAAGTGCTACCTGGGCGGCCATCTCTTTATTCTTGATTTTTTCTTTATATGGCTCGATCAAATCCAACGGGCGCACCACCCCGTATTTGGCAGAGATGATGGCGATGGATGATTGGCCTAGCTTCTGCTGGGCTCTGGTAAGAGTGCTCCACCGTAGGGCGGCGTAGAGGACGCCTGTATAGAGCTCGATAGCTGGGCCTGGGGTGGCTGATTTCTTCTCAGAGGGCGGCAGCAGGATTAGCACCGGCTCAGTATGGTGGGGCGACACGCCTCTAGTTGCTCGCGGCGACACGCCTAATTCCTGTCAGTGCCACCTGTTACCTTTCGAACAGATGTTCGGATAAACTTTCCGGGTACAACCAGAGCGGTTCCAACCTCCGCCTGCAGCTCTTCTCCACACTCGATGTGGGGACTCTGTAGTCCGTCGTTGGGTCTCCGTACCTTCTGGGCCAGACCAAACGAACTGCACAACGCAGGACGTTCTATCGAAAGGAATGTACGTGGCTACTGAAAAAAGTAATAAAGCAAACGATGCAGCACAAGACAAAGCCAACATTGAACGCCACAAGGCGTTGGATACAGCCCTAGCCCAGATCGAACGTCAATTTGGTAAAGGCGCAGTAATGAAGATGTCAGAGCGACAGAACACAGTGATTGAAGTTATTCCAACTGGTTCAATCGCACTAGATATCGCACTTGGTATTGGTGGACTTCCGCGTGGTCGCATTGTTGAAATTTACGGACCAGAGTCTTCAGGTAAGACGACTCTTACATTGCATGCAATTGCTAATGCTCAAAAGGCTGGCGGCATCTGTGCATTTATCGATGCTGAGCATGCATTTGATTCAGAGTATGCAAAGAAGCTTGGCGTTGATATTGATGCACTGTTGGTGTCACAACCAGATACAGGTGAGCAAGCTCTAGAAATCATGGACATGCTTATTCGTTCAGGTGCACTTGATCTTGTTGTAGTTGACTCAGTTGCAGCACTTGTTCCGCGCGCAGAAATCGAAGGCGAGATGGGTGACTCACATATGGGTCTTCAAGCTCGTTTGATGTCTCAAGCACTTCGTAAGATCACAGGAGCGCTGCACCAATCAAAGACAACAGCGATCTTTATTAACCAGTTGCGTGACAAAATCGGTGTCTTCTTTGGTTCACCAGAGACAACTACAGGTGGAAAGGCGCTTAAGTTCTACGCCTCAGTTCGCCTAGATATCCGTCGCATTGAAACGCTTAAGGATGGCACGGAATCTGTTGGTAACCGTACCCGCGTGAAGGTAGTCAAGAACAAGATGGCTCCACCTTTCAAGCAAGCAGAGTTCGACATTATTTACGGCACAGGAATTTCACGCGAAGGCTCATTGATTGATATGGGTGTTGACATCGGTGTGGTTAAGAAGTCCGGTGCTTGGTACACATACGAGGCAGATCAGCTTGGTCAGGGTAAGGAAAATGCACGTGCATTCCTGATTGATAACCCAGATCTAGCCAATGAGATTGAAAACAAGATCCGCGAGCACTTTGTTCCAGTTGAGGTCGATCCAGCACTGGTTGCTGCCATTGATGAGGCTGCCGCAGAGGTGGATTTCTAAGCTCTAATGCTGGAGTTTAACAAGGTTGACCACGAGGCTGACCCTTACTCAATCGCAAACACCATCGCACTTAATGCATTGGTTGCTCGCGCTAAGAGTAAGGGTGAGCTTCTGGCTCACTTAAAAAAGCGTGGGATAGAAGATGATGTTGCTCAGGCAACAATCTTTCGCCTTCAAGAAAATGGCTTGATTAACGACTTTGAGTTTGCAAAGGCTTGGACACAATCTCGCCATACTTCCAAGAAATTATCCAAACGAATCATTGCCGGGGAACTTCGCACTAGGGGAGTAGATCAATTTAGTATTGATCAGGCACTTGATGAGATTGATGATGAGTCTGAGTATCGAACCGCTTTTTCACTCGGAATGAAGAAGTACAACACGATGAGCCGGCTTGAGCCAGAGGTTCAGATTCGCAGAATTCAATCCTTGTTGCAAAGAAAAGGTTTTTCTTTTCCTACAATCGCTCGTGTTATTCGCGAGCTAGATGTTCAGTCAGACGAGCTGCGGTAGCAACTACAGCAGCGGCATGAATGCGGCCAGGTTGACGTCCTAGACGTTCGATCGGGCCGCTTATGCTGACAGCGGCAATTACTTTGCCATTAGGTGCGCGCACAGGTGCTGACACAGATGCAACACCAGCTTCGCGTTCTCCCACAGATTGCGCCCAGCCACGACGACGATCAGCAGATAGTTGTGCTGCGGTAAAGCGCGCATTGGTTAATCCACGGTGAATCTTTTCTGAGTCTTCCCAGGCAAGTAGAATTTGCGCAGCAGAGCCGGCATGCATGGTTAGGGCTGCGCCAACAGGAACAGAGTCACGCAGGCCTGATAAACGCTCTGCCACAGCAACACAGATGCGCAAATCTCCTTGGCGGCGATATAACTGCGCACTTTCCCCAGTTGCATCCCGCAGAGCGGCCAGAGCGGGGGCTGCAGCGGCTAATAAACGATCTTCACCGGCAGCAGCACCTAACTCACCAGAACGTGGTCCTAAAACAAATCGTCCCGTTAAATCACGAGCAACTAAACGGTGGAACTCAAGTGCCACAGCTAAGCGGTGGGCGGTGGGGCGGGCGATGCCGGTGGCTGCAACTAACTCAGCAAGTGAATGCGGGCCGGCTTCTAGTGTGCTCAAAATTGCTACCGCTTTATCTAATACGCCAACTCCGCTATTCTTTCTGTTCATAGAGTGATATTAGCATCTCAGTATCTGGTATCACAACCTAGACATGTAAGGAGCAGTACATCGTGGGTAAAACGCTAGCCGAGAAAATTTGGGCAGAGCATGTTGTTCGCGCGGCACAAGGTGAACCAGATCTGATTTATATCGATCTGCATTTAATCCACGAAGTAACTAGCCCACAAGCATTTGATGGCCTACGCCTTGCAGGACGTCCGGTTCGCCGTCCTGATCTTACGATTGCAACAGAAGATCATAATGTTCCAACCCTAAATATTGATAAACCAATTGCAGATCCAGTCTCAAAGCTCCAGGTCGATACATTGCGTGCAAACTGCACAGAGTTTGGCCTTCGCATTCACTCACTGGGAGATAAGGAACAGGGCATTGTCCACGTTGTTGGACCACAACTAGGTGTTACTCAACCTGGAATGACGATTGTTTGCGGAGATTCGCACACATCCACCCACGGTGCTTTTGGCGCTCTTGCTTTTGGTATTGGCACCTCCGAAGTAGAGCATGTTTTGGCAACTCAAACATTGCCTTTGCAACGTCCAAAGACAATGGCAATTAATGTTGAGGGTTCTTTACAGCCAGGTGTGACATCAAAAGACATCATCCTTGCGATCATTGCAAAGATTGGCACCGGCGGCGGTCAGGGTTATGTCATTGAGTACCGAGGCGGGGCAATCCGTGCCCTATCAATGGAATCACGCATGACCGTTTGTAATATGTCCATTGAAGCCGGAGCTAGAGCGGGATTAATTGCTCCCGATCAAACAACTTTTGATTACATCAAGGGCAAGCCACATGCACCAGAGGATTTTGATGCAGCCGTTTCTTATTGGAAAACACTATTTACAGATGCAGATGCCAAGTTTGATGTTGAGGTAAATCTGAATGCAGATGAGCTAGAGCCATTTGTTACATGGGGAACTAACCCAGGCCAAGGTTTGCCGCTTAATTCAGTTGTTCCAAACCCAGCAGATATTGCAGATTCAGAAGCACGTGAAGCGGTAGAGCGCGCACTTGTTTACATGGGTCTTGAGGCTGGCACACCCCTTAAAAAGATAGCCATTGACACTGTTTTCTTGGGCTCATGTACTAATGGGCGTATTGAAGATTTGCGTGCAGCTGCAGATGTTTTAAAGGGCAAGAAGATTGCGTCAACTTTGCGTATGTTGGTTGTTCCAGGGTCAGCGCGAGTTCGCCTTGAAGCAGAGGCTGAAGGTCTAGACAAGGTGTTTCTTGATGCAGGAGCTGAGTGGCGTAATGCGGGATGTTCAATGTGTCTTGGAATGAACCCAGATCAGTTAGCAGTAGGAGAGCGCTCAGCATCTACCTCTAACCGTAACTTTGAAGGTCGCCAAGGTAAGGGTGGCCGCACACACCTTGTAAGTCCACTTGTCGCAGCTGCAACAGCGCTGCGTGGAACACTGTCGTCACCTGCGGATCTGTAAGGAGCAAAGTTCATGGAAAAATTTATCAAGCACACAGGCACTGGTGTTCCACTTCGTCGCAGCAATGTTGACACAGATCAGATAATCCCTGCTGTTTATTTAAAGCGAGTAACCCGCAGTGGTTTTGAAGATGGACTCTTTGCGGCTTGGCGCAATGATCCCGAGTTTGTGTTGAACAAAGATGTCTACAAGAAGGGCACAGTTCTTATTGCAGGAGCAGATTTTGGAACGGGCTCTTCCCGCGAGCATGCAGTGTGGGCGTTGCAGAACTACGGCTTTAAAGTTGTTATTTCTAGCCGTTTTGCAGATATCTTCCGAGGAAATTCACTCAAGGGTGGACTACTGACGATCATTCTGGATCAAGCAGAGGTGGAAGCGATGTGGGCTGCTGTTGAGGCAGATCCATCAACGTCGATCACAGTTGATCTTGAAACCCGCACAGTTGGCTATGGTTCAAAGAGTTTGCCCTTTGACATCGATGATTACACCCGTTGGCGCTTGATGGAAGGATTGGATGACATTGGTTTGACCCTAAAACAGACTGATTCCATTGACTCTTTCGAGAAATCTCGTCCTGCTTACAAGCCAACTACGCTTCCAATTCGTTCGTAAGGGTTCAAAACAAGCGTAAAACGCAGGTTTTACGAGTGGGTGAGTAGCCGAGTGCCCAACCCTCAATCTCGTATTCAGAGTTTTCTACGCATAAAAACCGCGCTTTTTTAGTATTTGCAGGAAAAATAAAAATGCGACACGCGCATTTCAATAACCACATCACCCCTTATATGCGCGTAGGTTTATGAGCACGTTAAGCGTTGCTTAACATTTACGCGTAAATAAGGGGAATTCAATGAATAAGGCCCAATTCATTGCTGCGTTAGCACCACACTTCAACGACAGCAAGAAAGATGCAGCTCACGCTGTAGATATCGTTTTTGACACAATCATTCGCAACCTTTCAAAGGGCGAAGATGTAATGATCAACGATTTCGGTAAGTTCAAGAAGGTTGATCGCAAAGCACGTATGGGACGTAACCCATTTACTGGCGAGACAATCAAGATTAAGGCTTCAAAGAAGGCACGCTTCCTACCTGCAAAGGCACTTAAGGAAGTTATTGCTGGAGATCGCAAGCTTGCTCCAGCACCAAAGCCAGCACCAAAGGTAGTTGCTAAGCCAGCTGCTAAGAAGGCGGCACCAAAGAAGGCTGTCAAGAAGACAGCTAAGAAGGTTGCCAAGAAGTCTCCTGCGAAGAAGAAGCCAGCAGCGAAGAGAGTTGTAAAGAAGGCTAAGAAGAAGTAATTCTTGTGCTTAAAAAACGGGGTTGGCTAACGCTAGCCCCGTTTTTGCATATACCGCACTATTATTAATGCCATGACGGAGTTCAAGATTTCATATGCTCCACCTCAAGGAAATCCGCTCGGAACTAATTTAGCTTTTAAGATCGGCACCAAGGTAGTAATTCCCCTTCTTAATTTGGTGGGGAAAAAAGTGTGGCGCGGCGGAGAAAATATCCCCAAGAGCGGCAAAGCAATCGTTGCCAGCAACCATGTTTCATACTTAGATGTTTTGTTTCTAACTCACTTCCTCTATCGCAATGGCCGGGCTCCTCGTTACATAGGCAAAGAAGGAGTTTTTAAAGTCCCTGTTATTGGAAAGGTTGTCCTAGCAGCTGGCATGGTTCCAGTTGCCCGTGAAAGTAAGGATGCCTCTAAAGCCTTAGATCATGCGCTGCGACTTTTAGACTTGGGTCATTGTGTTGGTGTTTATCCAGAAGGAACCTTAACTAGGGATGCACATGGATGGCCGATGGTCGCAAAAACAGGGCTTGCCCGACTAGCCATAGCTACGCATACCCCGATCGTTCCTATTGCCCAATGGGGTTCGCAGATTGTTATGCCAACGTATGGGAAGAAGATTAAATTCTTCCCGCGCACTCCAATCAATGTGCTGGCCGGAAAGCCACTTGATTTGTCACCGTGGTATGGAAAAGAGAGTGATCCAGTAGCTCTGCGCGAAGCCACAGCTTTTGTGATGCGGGAGCTGACTAATCTTGTGGAAGAACTTCGTGGTGAAAAACGCCCCGTAGAAATATTTGATCCACACACTTCAACTCTGCCACGCACGGGTAATTTTAAGAAAGAAAAGAAAAAGTGAGCAAGGTAGTAGTCCTGGGTGCTGGGCAATGGGGAAGTACTCTGGCTCAAGTTTTGTGCGATGCGGGCAACCATGTCTTGTTATGGGGCCGTAATCAAGAGGTAGTAGATGAGATCAACAATAAACACACCAATACGCATTACTTAGATAACAACACACTTCCAGTTGGACTGAAAGCAACTAGTAATCTTCGAGAGGCATTTGATTATTCAAATATTTATGTATTGGCCATTCCAGCACAGACTTTGCGCGAGAATCTGAAAATTTGGAAGCCACTTGTGCAGCCAGGTGCCATCTATGTCAGTACCTTGAAGGGCATTGAAGTAAGCACCATGTCTCGAATGACGGAGATTATTCATGAGGTGATGGAGACAGAAAATATTGCGATTATCACTGGTCCCAACCTTGCTAATGAGCTTATTCTGCGCCAGCCAGCAGGGGCGGTAGCTGCAGCATCAACGATGGCGTTAGCTGAAAAAGTACAACAACTCTTTGCAACTCCCTATTACCGCGTTTACACATCTGTCGACGTTTTGGGATGTGAGTTAGCTGGTGCGATAAAAAGTGTGATCGCACTTGCTGTTGGAATTTCAATCGGACTCGGTTTCGGTGAAAATACACAAGCAATGTTGATTACACGCGGCCTTAATGAGGTTGCACGGTTGTGTGCTGCTAATAATGCAGATCCACTCAGCGCCGCCGGTTTGGCAGGCATGGGGGATTTAGTTGCTAGTTGTGGCTCGCCACTGTCTAGAAATCGAACCTTTGGTGAAGTCCTTGGTCGAAGTGGATCCATGGATGTTGCTCGCACAGAGGTAGCAAAGACGGTTGAAGGTGTTGCTTCATCTAGTGCAATTCTTGAAATTGCTCACCGGGTGGGCGTGGAAGTCCCGGTAATCGAGGCGGTTGCAGATGTGGTGTCAGGGTTGATCACACCCAATGAGGCGCTTGATCGTTTGATGGAGATAACCACAAAAGCTGAAAACTTCATTCGATGAGCAAACAAATAATTGCCATTATTTGTGGGGGCCCCAGCAGTGAACATGAGGTTTCTTGCGTATCGGCAGGCGGGGTTCTTAAGGGTTTAGATACACAACGATTTGAGCCACTGTTAATTGGAATTACCAAGTCAGGCACGTGGGTCGCTCTACCCATTGATTATCAGTTAGAGATTATCAACAAAAAAATGCCTGTAATCGAAGATAACGGACAACATATTGAATTGACTCAGTCAGGGTTTTCAATCGACGGGGAGCTACTAGATATTGATTGCGTTTTTCCTGTCCTGCACGGTGAATTTGGCGAGGATGGAAAGATCCAGCACCTATTAGATGAAGCAGAGATGGCTTATGTTGGCAGTGGTGTGAGTGCTTCGGCCCAAGCAATGGATAAAGCGGTTGCAAAGCTACTGTTTACATCGAGCGGTATGAAGGTTGCAGATGGGGTCGCGGTAGATGCACAGGATTGGCAGAGCAAGATCACTTCTTTGAGTTATCCAGTATTTGTAAAACCTTCAAGTGGTGGTTCAAGTCGTGGTACTCATAAGGTTAAGAGTGCTACAGCTTTAAAAGTAGCTATTGAAGATGCGCTGTTATATGACACTAAGGTATTAATTGAAACTGCAATTAAGGGCCGTGAGATTGAATGCGCTGTCCTTGAACGAGATGGCAAGGTTGAGGCCTCAATTGTTGGGGAAATAATTGTTGATCCCAAATTTGAGTTCTATGATTTTGAGGCTAAGTACTTAGATGATGCCACTACGGTAAGAATTCCCGCAGATATTCCAGAGGTGGATGCAGATGAGATTCGACGCCTTGCTGTTGCAGCATTTCATGTGTTGGGATGTTCTGGACTAGCCCGATGTGACTTTTTCTATACAAGTGATGGCGAAATAATTATTAATGAAGTTAACACAATGCCCGGTTTTACAGGAACTTCGGTCTATCCAAAGTTGTGGCAGGCCTCAGGGGTAACGTATACAGAATTGATTTCAGCGCTGATAGATACTGCGCTGTCGTCTTAGCTCAGGTGTGTTACGGGACAGGTCAATGTGCGAGTAATACCGGGCACACCCTGAACCTTTGAGAGCACAAGTCGACCAAAATCTTCCATGCTTGATGCTTCCGCGCGCATGATTACATCGTAAGGACCAGTGACACCTTCTGACAGTGTTACGCCAGGGATCTTTGCAACAGCATCTGCAACTCCTGATGCCTTGCCAACTTCAGTTTGAATCAGAATGAAAGCTTGTACTGACATGTGAGGTCCTTTCTGGTCGAGGCTCAAACGCTACCGCAGAACCTGCCTTACTCTCTAGTCGATTAGGCTAGGTACTATGAACTTCGACGAGGCGGGCGTGATTGCCGCTTTAACGCGCATATTTGGTGTTACTCATCGCGGGGTCGAAATAGGAATCGGCGATGACGCTGCAGTTGTTACAACAACTGATCGCACCGTCATCACTACTGATATGGCGGTTGAAGGCACACACTTTTCAACCAAGTGGAGCAGTGCCTTTGATATTGGTCGCAAAATAGCAGCTGCAAATTTGGCAGATGTCTATGCGATGGGCGGTACTCCGAGATACCTAGTAGCTGCGGTAACTCTGACCGGCCAAGAGAGTATGGAGTGGATTGAAGAACTCGCAGAAGGCATTGCACACGAGGCGAGAAGTTGTGGAGCATATGTTGTGGGTGGGGATTTGGCCAAGGGGCCGTACATTGTCATTTCTATTACGGCAATTGGAGAAGTTGATACTCCAATTACACGATCTGGTGCGAAGGTCGGAGATTTAATCTATATTTCTTCGTTACCAGGATGGTCTGCAGCCGGTCTTTCAATAATTGAAAAAGATCTAGAAGATGATTTAGCTGTTCATGCAGTTTCTGAACACAACGCACCTACTGTGGATTATGTTTCGGCAATTCAGTTTTCAAATAACCGTGCTCATTCGATGTGTGATGTCAGTGATGCACTCATTACTCAAGCCAATCAATTAGCTCACGCTTCTGGGGTAGCTTTGAAGTTTGATCAAGGATTAATTGCTCAGCACCCAGAGTTTCTTACTTTGAAAGAGTTAGCCGATAGCCAAGATGTTGATGTGTGGCAATGGATATTTGCTGGCGGTGAAGATCATGTATTTCTTGCAACAGGAATTGAATTAGATGGTTTTTGTGTGGGAAGAGTTATTGCAGGTAACGGTGTTCTTGGAGCGGAAATGAAAAAAGCGCCAGATACCTGGCGCCATTTCAATTAATTGTTAGGTAAAACTAGCGAGTTACTTTTCCAGCCTTGAGGCATGAGGCACACACGTTTTGACGCTTTGGTGTTCCAGCAACAAGGGTGCGAACGCGCTGAATGTTTGGATTCCAACGACGACGTGTCTTAACCTGTGAGTGAGAAACATTGTTTCCGAAGCTGGGCCCTTTGCCACAGATATCGCATGTTGATGCCACAGCGGTACTCCTTTTAACTTTTCTATTGATCTCGTTCCAATGGGAACAGAGCGTAAGGGTACCCCGTAGGCGGGGTTCAATGCCAATTCACGCTTGTTGAGGCAATTTCAGGGGATTTAGAGAGAGAATGCCCGTGTGGCACAACTAGAGAACAAGGTTTCAGCGGTCGTTGGCGACCGCACCGCCAAAGTTCTTGAAACCACATTTGGCATCAAAACCATTGGCGATCTCATGCGCCACTACCCACGTCGTTACATGGTGCGCGGGGAGCTCTCTGACATATCCGCCCTTAATGAAGGCGATGAGACAACAATTCTGGCGCAGGTGTATTCAGCCTCAACTAGACCCATGCGTGGGCGCAAAGGCAGCATGCTCGAAGTAGTCGTCACAGATGGAACAGACAAATTGTCCTTAACATTTTTCAATCAAGCCTGGCGTGAAAAAGATTTGAAGGTAGGACGTCAAGGCTTGTTTGCAGGAAAAGTAGGAGTCTTCAACAACAAGAAACAGCTATCCCATCCAGATTACGAAATGATTCCTGATGGCTCAGATGTTGATAGCGCTGTTGAAGGCTTTGCAGGTAAGTATCTACCTGTCTATCCCGCTTCGGCGAAAATGCCATCGTGGAAGATTTCACAATGCGCACAACTTGCTATTGGATCACTGGAAGAAATTGAAGATTTCTTGCCCTCTTCAATACGTGAAAAACACAAATACCCTTCACTGCACCAAGCACTAGTTCAGTTGCACCAGCCAGCTGATTTAGATCATGCTGAACTTTCTCGAGAGCGCTTGACCTTTGATGAAGCCTTCCTGCTTCAATCTCTGTTGGTAATGCGCAGAATTGAATTAAAGAAGTTGAACTCAACATCTAGAAAGCGCATCAGTGGGGGATTACTTGACGCATTCGATGCCACACTACCGTTTGAGTTAACTGCTGGTCAGGTTGCAGTATGCAAAGAGATTGAATCAGATCTATCTCAACCTCACCCGATGCACCGCTTATTACAAGGTGAAGTTGGTTCTGGTAAAACAATTGTTGCATTAAGGGCCATGTTGGCTGTTGTTGATAGCGGGGGACAGGCAGCCCTGTTAGCACCAACTGAAGTTTTAGCTGCTCAGCATCTGCGAACTATCCAAAAACTTCTAGGCGAACTAGGTCAGGGTGGAATGCTCGGTGGTTCTGAAAAGGCCACACAAGTAACTTTGATTACAGGTTCACAAAGCGCGGCAGCTCGAAAAGAAGCATTGGCTATGGCCGCAAATGGAAGCGCCGGCATCGTGATTGGTACGCATGCTCTCTTAGGGGAAAAAGTTGAGTTCAAAGATTTGGGATTAATTGTTGTCGATGAGCAGCATCGATTTGGTGTTGAACAACGAGATGCCTTAAAAGAGAAAGCAGTACTGCCTCCACATCTTCTTGTTATGACTGCAACACCTATTCCGCGAACAGTTGCCATGACAGTCTTTGGTGATTTAGATGTTTCTACTTTGCGAGAGCTTCCCTTAGGTCGACAGCCGATTACAACTCATGTTGTTCCGGTGAGAGAAAAGCCAAGCTTTTTGGAGAGAGCGTGGCAAAGAATTAAGGAAGAGGTGGCCCAAGGTCATCAGGCCTACGTAGTTGCCCCTCGTATTAGCGCTGATTCGGATGCAAATGCTGACATTGATTTCTTGTTTGGAGAAGAGTCATCTGAGATCACATCTGTTGAGGAGCTTGCGCCAACATTGCATGCGGGCCCTCTTAAGGGGTTAAAAATTGCGATTTTGCATGGACGTCTATCTGCCGATGAAAAAGATTCAACTATGCAAGCTTTTACTAAGGGCGATATCGATGTTTTGGTTTCAACGACAGTTATTGAAGTTGGCGTGGATGTGCCCAACGCAACAATTATGGTGATTATGGATGCGGATCGTTTTGGCGTGTCACAACTTCATCAACTGCGCGGTCGCGTTGGTCGCGGAACATCACCTGGGCTTTGTCTTTTAGTGACGCAGTGCGAAGAAGAAACACCTGCTCGTGGAAGATTAAATGCTGTTGCTGGAACCTTGGATGGTTTTGAGTTATCCCGAATCGATCTTGAGCAACGCCGAGAAGGAGATGTACTGGGTGCAAGTCAATCCGGAACACAGTCTCATTTGCGACTGCTACGTGTTTTGCGGGATGAAGCGTTGATCGAGCAGGCCCGTGATGATGCTGAATCACTGATTGCTACAGATAATGATTTATCAGACTATCCTGCGCTTAGGGCCGAACTTGCACAGTTACAGCGCGATCAAGCCGTTGACTATTTAGATAAGGGTTAATCAGTTGAGAATCATTGCCGGTGTTGCAAAGGGTCGCATTCTTGGTGCGGTAGCAGGGGTAACTAGACCTACATCTGATCGTGCCCGCGAGGGATTGTTCTCCTCACTGGCATCTGAGTTTGGAACCTTTGAAGGGCTACACGTTCTAGATCTATTTGGAGGATCTGGTGCAATTGGATTGGAATCATTGTCTCGAGGCGCAACATCTGTTCATATAGTTGAAAAAGATGATGAAGCACAGAAAACAATCGAAACTAACTTTGAAATAGTAAAAAAGTCGAACCCAACAGGAAGCTTTCATTTATACGGAATGAGCGCAGAACGATTCCTGAAAGATGCACCTAAAGATAAATACCACCTTGTTTATATTGATCCACCATTTGATTTTTCTAATCAAGCTGTTGAAGATGTTTTGAGCGCATTACATGATTACGAATTTCTAAGCAGCGATGCATTTATTGCAGTAGAGCGCACTACGCGTGGAGCGCAATTTATATGGCCAGATGCTTATGTGCCGGCGCGTGAGCGAAAATACGGGCAGGCGACCATTTATTACGCTAATTACCAGCCCTAAGAATGGATAACTGGGCTCAGTCTTGCTAGCGTTTGGCACATGAAGCGCGCGGTATGCCCTGGATCCTTTGATCCCATCACTTATGGGCACCTAGACATCATTGAGCGTGCGGCCCAGCAGTTTGATCACGTAGTCGTAGCTGTCCTGGAAAATCGCACCAAATCAAGTCTTTTTACTGTTACAGAACGTATTGCCATGATTAGAGAAGTAACATCAAAGTTTCCTAATGTTTCTGTTGACTCATGGAGTGGACTTTTAGTTGACTACTGCAAGAGCAATTCAATTCAAGCGATCGTTAAGGGCTTGAGAGCGGTTACTGACTTTGATTACGAATTACAGATGGCTCAAGTCAATCTGCAGGGATCTGGTGTTGAAACTATGTTTATGGCAACTTCGCCAACTCATTCATTCTTATCATCATCTCTTGTCAAAGAGCTTGCTCATTACGACGGTGATGTTTCAACTATGGTTCCACCATCAATTAATGAAGCACTTAAAGCACGAGTAGCGGGGAAGTAGATCATGGATTCAGTAGAGAAATTAATTTCAGCAATCACATTAATTGAAGAAGCTCGTGGCGTCCCACTATCTGCAAGTTGTGTAGTGCACCGTGCTGAGATGCTTGAAATCCTTGATGATGCCCGTGAAGCACTTCCAACTGATTTTGAATCTGCACGAAAGATTATTGAAACCCGTGATGCGATTATTGAAGAAGCACGAGTGAGCGCAGAACAATTGATCACGATCGCTCGTGAAGATGTGTCGCAAATGGTTGAGCAGACTTCTATTGTGCAAATTGCTCGAGATGAGGCGCGAAAGATATTAGATGATGCCCGTGAGACCGCTGATCTTGAAAAGCAAGAGGTTGAGGAGTACATCGATGGACGTCTTGCAACTCTTGAAGTAATCCTAAATAAGACGATGGATGCGGTCTCTCGTGGCCGTGATCGACTAGGCGGCGCAAGTGACAAGGATGTCTTGTCACAACTTGCTGATGAGTAAAGCGCCAGATTCTTTCAAGCTCAACACCTACGAGCTACCTCGTCGTGCGGGCGAAATGAAGGAGTATGAATTAGATATTGTTGTTAAGGAAAAATTCGGTGTTGAGTTAATTTCTGTGCCTGCTGGTGAAGTCATTGAAATTGATGCCCGCCTGGAATCTGTCACAGAAGGTGTTTTGCTCAGCGCTGATGTCTATGCCGTGGCGCAGGGAGAATGCATCCGTTGCCTAGATCCCGTTGAAATTGTGATTGAGCGCAAGATTCAAGAGCTCTATAACTATGAGCCAACAAATGAACGTGGGAAGAAAAAGAGAAAGAGTTCGACAGAGGATTTAACGAGTGAAGATCTGGATGTTGCAGATGAGTTCATGATGGATGGGGACATCCTTGATCTTGAGACCCCCATTCGAGATGCGATTGTCCTGTCATTGCCTAGTAACCCGTTGTGCAGCCAGGATTGTCTGGGCCTATGCCCTGATTGTGGTGGCAAGTGGGCCGATCTGCCTGAAGATCACGCCCATGAAGTAATCGATGCCCGCTGGGCCAGTCTTGGGGGTTTGACCCTCGAGGATCCCGATTTCAAGATTTAGCCTTTTTAAGGGATACTTACCCTCTGCAGCCCAGTGGCTGCTCAAGGATTGAGAAGAGGTTCGAACAGTGCCAGTACCAAAGCGAAAAATGTCGCGTTCAAAGACGCGCTCACGTCGTAGCCAGTGGAAAACTACTGCAGCCTCTCTATCAACATGCGGACAATGCCAGCAGCCTAAGTTGCAGCACACAGCATGCCCAACGTGCGGTACATACAACCGTCGCCAGGTATTAGAGGTCTGATCTGAGTTCAATGCTCAGTGAGCAGCTGGGAGTAACACTCGATCCAGCTTTGCTCGAGTTAGCTTTTACCCATCGTTCATATGCGTATGAATCTGGAAGTAAAGAAACTAATGAGCGCCTTGAATTTCTTGGTGATTCAGTTCTTGGTTTAATTGTTACTGAAGAACTGTACAAACGTTATCCAGATCTTGATGAAAGTCGTCTCTCTCCCTTGCGTTCTGGTGTTGTCAATATGCGAGCGCTGGCAGATATTGCGCGTGGATTGCAGCTTGGTCAATACATCCGTCTTGGAAAAGGCGAAGAGGTAACTAACGGACGCGATAAGAACTCACTGCTTGCCGATGCTCTAGAAGCATTGATTGGCGCTATTTATATGCAATTTGGTTTTGCTCAATGTACAGAAATAGTTCGAAAGTTAATTTCACAAACTATGGATTCAGCTGTTGCACGAGGTGCTGGCCTTGATGGAAAAACAGCGCTACAAGAATTAGCGGCATCTCTCGGTAAGGGTGCACCTGAATACATTGTTAGCGAAGATGGCCCGGATCACGACAAGAACTTCACCGCAGTTGCAATGTTGAGCGGTGAAGTAATGAGCGAAGGAACTGGAAAGAGCAAGCGAGAGGCTGAACAGGTAGCCGCACGCGTAGCCTATGAAGCGCTAAAAACCGCCTTTCCGCAAGCCTAAATTCACTAAAAACACGCTCCTAAGGCGATAGGTTTACCGCGTGTATTTGAAGAGTATGACGCTCAAGGGCTTTAAGTCCTTTGCTTCTGCGACCACTCTTCGTCTGGAACCCGGAATCACATGCGTGGTTGGTCCTAATGGTTCAGGTAAATCAAATGTTGTAGACGCCCTTACCTGGGTTATGGGTGAGCAAGGCGCAAAATCACTTCGTGGCGGAAAGATGGAAGATGTCATCTTTGCTGGAACAAGCGGGCGAGCTCCACTTGGTCGTGCTGAAGTTTCACTGACTATTGATAACTCCGATGGCGCACTTCCGATCGATTACACCGAAGTAACTATTTCAAGAATTCTTTTCCGTAATGGGCAAAGTGAGTATCAAATTAATGGTGAAGCATCTCGCTTATTAGATATTCAAGAATTATTAAGCGATTCAGGTATTGGTCGTGAAATGCACGTGATTGTTGGACAAGGTCAACTAGATGCAATCTTGATGGCAACTCCAGAAGAGCGCCGTGGATTTATCGAAGAGGCAGCTGGAGTACTCAAGCACCGCAAGCGTAAGGAAAAAGCTCTTCGTAAATTAGATTCGATGCAGGCAAACCTTGCCCGTATTCAAGATCTAACTGTTGAGCTTCGACGTCAATTGCGTCCACTTGGCAAGCAAGCAGAAGTTGCCAAGAAAGCAGCAACGATTCAAGCAGACTTGCGCGACGCAAAACTTCGCTTGTTAGCTGATGATTTTATTTCGATGTCCAAAACTCTCGAACTTGAAGTTGCTGATGAGACTGCGTTGCGCGAGAAACGATCTCTAGTTGAGACTGAAGTTGATTCTATTCGACGCCGCGAAGAAGCACTCGACGCACAAGCTGCATACGAAGGTCCACTTTTGGTTGCAGCGCAAGAGACTTATTACAATCTCAACTCGCTGCGTGAAAAATTCCGTGGAACCCAAAGCCTTGCTCAAGAGCGCTCACGTTTCCTCAATGAAGAAGCAGAAGAAGCTCGCACCTCAGGTCGGGATCCAGAGAGTTTGGACAAAGAGGCTTCGACATTGCGCCTTGAAGAAAGCGAACTTCGTGCAAATGTGATTTCAGCCCAACAAGCATTAGTTCAAGCCTCATCACAATTAGTTGCCGCAGAGGCTGCGCTCAAGAGTGATGAGGACACAATCGCTGCAGCTATGCGAGCAATTGCAGATGCACGTGAAGGAACAGCGCGCCAAGAAGGCCATATCAAGTCACTACAAGCACGTCTTGAGGCAATTGCAGAGGAAATAGCACGTCTTACAAAATCTCGCGATGATGCCCAAGCGCGTGCAGATCAAGCAGAGCGTGAATATTCATCATATGAGTTAGAAATTGCTAGTGCGGATTCGGGCGAACTAGGACTCGATTCACAGTTCGAGAGCGCAAAGTCCCAGTTGGAAAGTGCGAAATCAAAAGTAAGTGAACTAGTAGATGCTGAGCGCGCGGCAGACCGTGAACGAAATGCAATCGAGGCAAAGCTTGAAGCGATGAAGCTAACCTCGCAGAATCGTGATGGAGCTTCGGCTCTGCTTCGTGATTCACGCGGAGTTTCTATTCTGGGCAGCATTGCAGGTTTGATTGAAATTGATAATGGGTGGGAATCTGCAGCCGCCGCCGCACTTGGAACCTTGGCGGATGCAGTTGTTGTGCAAGATCTTTCATCTGCAGTAACTGCACTGACAACTTTGCGCAGTGAAAACCTAGGACAAGCAGATGTCTTGGTCTATGAACCAGGACAAACTGGCAATGGCAATATTCCAGCAGGCTTAACTCCGCTTTCAGCGCACATTCGTTCGAGCACAATCGGTGACCTACTGTCTTCATTGCTTGCCTCTACGGTTGTTGCAGAAAATGCCAATGCCGCAGAGGCGATCTTGCGATCTCATCCGAACGTAACAGTTGTGACACGGGATGGAGATGTTATTTCTCGTGGCCGTGCGCGCGGTGGTTCAAAATCTTCCTCATCATTAATTGAAATTAATGCGCTCATTGAAGGACTTGAAAGCAAGTTGCAGGAAGTTACGCATAATTGCGATCGCTTAAAGTTTGAAATCGCAACTGCAACGACTGAACTTGCTTCGCGTCAAAGTGATTTTGACATTGCTTTGTCAAAGCTCAATGAATCAGATGCGCGCATTGCAGCCCTTACCGAGCAGTTGGCAGTTTCTGGTCAAAACATGAAGTCTGCAATGGCAGAGGTTGAGCGCCTAAACATCTCGATAAGTGAAGCAAGTGCTGCTAGGTCTCGCGATGAAGGAGAAATCCTCATCGCTCACAATCAATTGCAACAGCGTGGTGAAGTTGCAGAGCCTGATCACTCGCATGCAGAAGATTTACGTAATCAGGTATCAGTGGGTCGAACCTCTGAGGTTGAAGCGCGGTTAGCTGTTCGTACTATTGAAGAGCGCGTCAACTCAGTTGGTGCCAGAGCGTTGGCATTGGAGCAATCAGCACAGGCAGAACGTGATGCATCAGAGCGTGCAATTATTCGCAGAAGTGCTCGCGCACGTGCTGCCGTTATTTCCCAAGCTGTTGCAGAGGCTGCCTATGAAGCACTCATTCACATCGAACGTTCGATTGGAAGAGCTGCGGTAGAACGTGGACGTCTTGAGGAATCTCGCTCAGTACGTGAAGGTGAAACTTTGACCGTTCGAACACGAGGACGTCAATTAACATCAGAACTTGAACAATTGACCACAAGTGTTCATAAAGATGAAATTGCTCGCGCAGAGCAGAGACTTCGCATTGAAACTCTCGAAACTAAAACTGTTGAAGAGTTTGGAATCGATACATCAACTTTGGTCAATGAATATGGTCCAGATAATGATGTGCCAACATTCCACGAAACCGATGATGGCGAAATAATTGCAACTGAGCTTGTCCCATATCGCCGTGACCAGCAAGAAAAGCGTCTGGCATCTGCCGAACGATCACTGAACTTACTGGGCAAGATCAATCCACTTGCACTCGAAGAGTTCACATCACTGGAAGAGCGCTTGAAGTTCTTAGCTGAGCAGCTTGAGGATCTTAAGAAGACCAAAAAGGATTTGCTGGACATTATTAAAGAGGTTGATGATCGCGTTCAATCAATCTTTATGGAGGCATTTACAGAAACTGCGAAGCACTTCGAGGATATTTTTGCTCGCTTGTTCCCAGGTGGAGATGGGCGTTTGATCCTTACAGATCCAGATAACCCATTAACAACTGGCGTTGATGTGGAAGCGCGCCCTCCAGGAAAGCGCATTAAGCGCCTTTCACTGTTATCAGGTGGAGAAAAGGCTCTCACAGCCGTTGCCATGTTAATTGCAATCTTTAAGGCACGACCAAGTCCCTTCTATGTTCTAG
>Ga0209769_1000308_pt1 | contig 19588 bp, 14 predicted proteins | sample LauGreSuBDMM15DN_2_FD_187569 | JGI IMG/M metagenome (GOLD analysis project Ga0209769, IMG submission 187569) | Freshwater lake microbial communities from Lake Michigan, USA - Su13.BD.MM15.DN (SPAdes) (version 3) | ecosystem: Environmental > Aquatic > Freshwater > Lake | place: Lake Michigan, USA...
GAAAGAATTTTTTACCCACATTAGCATAGATCCGAAGGCTATTTAAACTATGAGATTGAGTAGTGCTTGCCCTTCCTTTTTGCGCAACATTAAACACATCCATTCCATACAAAAACCCGTCTGTTTCTCCAAGAATCCGTAAACCCAATTGGGAAGGGCTACCCTCAAAGGATTGGTATCCCTGCTCTTGAAGGTAGGTATTGAATTTTTCTGGCTTCGAAAAATAAGTACCCCTAATCAAGGAAATCCCAATCGACGCGTCCTTATAAAAAAAGTTTCGGTCTGGAAGACTTATTCCAGTTCCTACCCTAAAAAATGCTCCTGCTTGAGCATTGTCAAAAGATAATCCATTCATCTTCCAGCTGTCCTCAAAGGGACTAAAAGCGTATCCAGCTTTGGCGATCACTACAAGTGCCTCCTTTCTATTGGGAATGGGAAAATCATAGGAAAGCTGGAACCCAATTTCGGTTAAAAAATTACCATAGTAGCGTGTTCCATTTTGGATATTATTTTCTCGTAAAATAAAACCTTGACCTGGGTCTTTGAGGAAGGACGTTAAACTTTTTGATTGCTCCTTAGGAAGAAGTTGGACATTTAGGTATCCCATTCCCAGGGATAGGTAATGGATCAGTTGGAATTTCCCTTCTTCAGTGAGCGAGTATCCTAGATTCACCAAAGCACGAGAAGTACGGTATTTGAATCGATGGGACCCTATTTCTGCTGGTTGACTTTGATGTTGGGACAGCTCAAACCCTAAAATAAAATCATTCAGCCTTGCCTGATACCCCAGCCCAAAGGAATTGTATTTATTCTGAATTGGAAGTATTCCACGCTCATTCAGGAGCGTATTGAATTGACTCAAGTTCGCTCCTGAGGTACCTGTAAACGCATAAATGGAAGATCTATTTGCCAAAAACCCCTGGGCCTGAAGACCAGCTCCCAAAAGAAGTAGCGAAAATAGAAGAAGGAGTCTTGGCATCATACTGGAAAGCTTCATCTAAAGCTAGCTGACAAAAATAATGCTAAATGCCAATTTAAAAGGTAATCGAGCCAAATCCCCAACTTTATTTTCGATTCAAAAAAATATAAGCTTGGGTAAAAAAAAGTAAAGGACCTTAACTCAATCCTATTCTAAAAAATTCGAAATTTGATACAAACAATCTACAAAATTCGAAACACGCATGATCCTTTCCACTACCTCCACCCTTGAAGGCCACCAGGTTGAAAATTATTTAGGCATTGTTTCAGGAGAAACCATCATAGGTGCCAATATCTTTAAAGATTTCTTTGCTAGCATCACCGACATTGTTGGAGGGAGGTCTTCTGCCTACGAGCAAGTGTTACGCGAAGCAAAAGCAACAGCCATGTCTGAAATGGAAATGCAGGCCAGGCAGCTAGGTGCAAATGCCATAATAGGAATAGACCTGGATTACGAAACGATCAGAGAGGGCATGCTGATGGTCACCGTAAGTGGAACCGCAGTGAAAGTGTACAAGCCCTAAACGAATTGTAAAGTAGTATTTACAGGCCAGAAAGCCACTGCATCATCAATCCGCTCAAGTAGGCACCATAGGTACCTATTGCGTATCCGAGAACAGCCAAAAGTACACCTACGGGTGCCAATGAGGGATCAAAGGCAGAGGCAACAATTGGGGCAGAAGCAGCACCTCCTATATTCGCTTGCGAACCAACAGCCACATAGAAAAATGGCGCTTTGATCAACCACGCCACAAGTATCATGATGGATGCATGAAACAAAATCCAAATAAATCCGATTAAAAATAAGATGGGATTGTCCAGAATAGCTCCCAAATCCATCTGCATACCGATAGTAGCGACTAAGACATAAAGCAGCACTGATCCCATACGAGAGGCACCAACACCCTCCAAATCTCGAGCTTTAGTGAATGACAATGCCAATCCAATGGCAGTAGCAATCACCACAATCCAGAAAAATGCGGAATTCAACGAATACTGATTCCACTCGGGATGATTCGTTTCAAACCAGGGTGCCAAGAAATCTGCAAACCAGTGGGATAAGCCCGTTACTCCAAAACCTATACCTAAAATAAGTAGGATGTCTTTTATACTTGGAATCTGAATGATGCTCTCCCGCATCTTTGCAATGCGATCTCGAAGGGCATAGATAGCTGTCGTATCTGCCTTGAAAAACTTATCTAATTTTTCTGGTTTTGCCGCCCAAAACAAAAGAATGGCCATCCAGAAATTAGCGATCAACACATCGACCGCAATCATCTGCCCAAAAAGTGCGGGACTTGCCCCAAAAACCTCCAACATGGCAGTTTGATTAGCCCCTCCTCCAATCCAACTTCCCGCAATCGTAGACAATCCCCTCCAAATTTCATCTGGCCCGGTACCCGAATACAGATCGGGATAAATCCATCCTACTACAAGCATAGAAACTGGCCCACCAAGAACAACCCCAACCGTTCCTGCAAGAAACATGGTTAATGCCTTGGGCCCAAGACGAAGGATGCCTTTGAGATCGACACTAATGGTAAACAAGACTAAAGAAGCAGGCAGCAAATAGCGCGAGGCCACTTTGTAAAGGTTGGAAGACTCTCCGGATATGATTCCTAAAGAATTGAAAACAGCAGGAATAAAATAGCAGAGCAATACCGTGGGCACATAGGTGTAAAACTTAACCCAAAAAGGATGTTTACTTGCCGATGAGGCGAAAACAAAGGCCAAGATGGCCATCAAAAGGCCAAAAACTACCGCATCATTGGTCAAAAAGGGACTCGTTTGCTCCTGCATATACGTAAGGTTATCCTCTACAACATTACCAACAATTGACTAAAAAGCCATCCCTAGCTCTGATTTTTGATCCAAAACCTGGATAAGCTCACTCAGAATCATCGCTGTAGCACCCCAAACTACCTCTTCCTCTACTGCGAAATAAGGTGTATCCAAGTACATCCCTCCTCCTACTGCAAGCTGCGTCTGCTTTCTAACCTCGGGATGAAAAAGAGAAATCACTTCCGTAGCAATGATCCGCGCTACCTCCCGCTGCTCAGGAACAAAACTCGGCTTCTCCTGTATAAATCCTACTACTGGGCTCACCAAAAAATTGCTCGTTGGGATGTATAAATCCGTAAGTCGACCAAGTACTTCCACTTTGCTCGCATCTATACCAATCTCCTCTTCTGCTTCCCTCAAGGCAGTAAAAAAAATGTCTGGATCTGAAGGCTCCATTTTTCCACCTGGTAAGCCCACTTGCCCACTGTGCACTCCAGGGTACTGGGGCCGTTTGATCAAAGGAAAATACACTGCCCCTTGATCTGGGTAAAACAAAAGTAAAACACCACTTTTCTTAGGAGGTTCTGAGAATGCCGTAGTGAACCTTCGTAAATCAAGTGGCTGGGGAGCCATTTTTACATGCGCATCCTTTCCCGGTAATTCTTTGGTAAATGCTTGCTGAAGTAATTCTTTGAGCTGGTCAATAGTCATAACTAGAGATTGAATGTCAATCTAACCTTCAAGTAACTTGAAAATGACTTAAATAAAAAAGGCCGGAATAAAATCCCGACCTTTTCCTGCTCTCAAACCTATTAAACCTATTGTAAATATTCAATTCATAAATACCTCCGAAAATTATAAAATGTTTTTATCTCTTCAAACAATCGATTGCGAAAAATTTTCAAAATATTATTCGGTGCTTATTTTTATTAAATTTTAGCGTGTTTTTTTTAATTAAATGAAGTGTCTTTTCCAGTCACGGCTTCCTCTACTTGATCTGTAGCAAGCGCTTAATTGCATGCTGACAGTCCCCCTTGGATTAGTGAATCGAATAGTTTATATTTAAGTATTCACTTTTTAATCTTTTTTTAATGAAGCCAAGCCTGATTTTTTGCTTGTGGCTGATGTTCTCTAGTCAAACATCAGCCCAAATAGACCTATCCACCCAAGCCTTTGGAGCCAAAAGCCAAGGATTAGGAACTACCAAATTATACCATCGTGACGCCTGGAGCCTTGCAAACAATGTGGGCGCCCTCGCCAGAATCACTGAATCTGAGATCGGCATCACAGTTGACCAACGATTTGGAATCCAAGAACTAAGCACTGCTGCCCTTTCTGGTGTTTTCAAAAGTCAAAAGGGTAGTATCGGCATTGGAATCGCTCGTTTCGGAGGAGAGCTATTTAATCAACATCGACTCGAACTCGGTCTAGGCACCACCCGAGGAATTTTAAGCTTTGGATTGAAGGCAGGTTGGTTTCAAACCCATATCGAAGGTTTCGGAACAGGAAATGCCTTTCAATTCTCTTTAGGGGGATTGGCAGAATTAGGACCCAAGTTTTTCTTTGGAACACAGCTCACAAATGTAAACCAAGCCAAAATCAGTACCTATTCCTCCCAAAGTCTCCCCACCCTACTCCAAATGGGGACTACCTATCTCCCCTCCAAAAACGTAGAAATCCATGCCGAGCTTGAAAAAGACCTAGATCACCCACCCATTTTTAAACTAGGCCTTCAATACAGCCTTGAAAAGTGGGTCATCCTGCGAACAGGTATTCACTCTTATCCTACTGCCCTCAATTTTGGGCTTGGACTGCAAAAGAAAAACTATGGCTTAGACTATGGCTATGGACAAAATACCGCCTTAGGAAGAACCCACCATCTCTCGCTATTCTTAAAGCGCTAAGCATGAAGCTGATGATCTATTTATCCAGCTTTCTCCTACTAGCATTGCCCGCAATCGCACAAGAAAACACGCGTCCAACTTTGGATATCCAACAGCTGATGGAGCGACTCTTTCCCATCCAAGATGAGGACTTGGACTACGAAGCCTTGTATGAATTGCTGCTAGAACTCTACCAGAATCCCCTCGATATCAACCGGGTAACTGCAGATGAATTACTAGCAACCTACCTCCTTGCTCCCACCCAAATACAAGCCCTGATCGATCACCGAAATACCTGGGGGGAGTTTCTTTCCATCTACGAACTTCAATCCCTTCCCAATTGGGATAGTACCACCTTAGTGACTTTACTCCCTTTCCTCACACTTGAAAACACTACAACTAGCAGTAAGACCTTTTTTGAGCGTTTGCGGAGCGAGGAAAATAATTTTTTAGTGTTCCGCCACCGTCAAACCTGGGAGTTACGCAAGGGGTATACTAAAAATGACAGCACCCTCAATCCCACAAGTCGGTATCTGGGCGACCCAAATGATTTGTTCCTCCGTTTCAGAGTTCAGCATGCCAAAGATTTCAGCATGGGCCTTATCCTGGAGAAGGATGCAGGTGAAGTCCTTACCTGGGATCCAAAAACTAACCGCTATGGATTCAATTTTGCCTCTTTTCACTTCACTCGCTACGGAATTGGAAAATGGAAAACCATTTCCCTTGGAGATTTCCAAGCCAGCTTTGGGCAGGGATTGGTTTTTGGTGCTGGATTTAGTTTGGGCAAAGGTGCCGAAACAGTTCCCACCGTTCGCAGAAGCAGTTTGGGCATTCTACCCTACACGGCAAGTATTGAAACTGGTTTTTTTAGAGGGATTGGATTGACCCGAAAAATGGGTCCCTGGCAAAGTAGTCTTATTCTCTCCTCAATTGGGAAGGATGGACGAGTGACGGAATCAAGTGATTCCCTAGGGACAGCACCACAGACGCTAACTAGCCTCTCCCAAACAGGACTACACCGCAGTTTAAGCGAGTTATCCACCAAAAACCAAGTCCGAGAAACCAACCTAGGCAGCAACCTCCAATACAGCGCTCAGTCTGGACGCTGGTCTGCTGGACTAAACTTCCTGCATACCCAGTTTAGCATTCCCTGGATTCGAAATGCGACGAGCTACAATGCCTTTGATTTTTCGGGCCAATCCAATCAGGTTGGGAGCCTCTACGCCAACCTTTCTTGGAAGAACTTTGCTTTCTTCGGTGAGTCTGCTCGATCTAGGAGTCAAGGACAAGGAACGGTTCTTGGTTTGGTGAGTAGCTTGAGCAGAACAGTAGATTTTTCGCTGCTATGGAGAAGCTATGATCGACACTTACATAGTTTGTATGCTACCGCATTTGCGGAAAGCACCCGTCCTAGCAACGAACGAGGGGTGTATTTAGGATTTCAGCTCAAGCCTTCAGCAACCCTCAAACTCAATGCTTACGTAGACTTCTTCACCTTTCCCTGGCTAAAATTTCGAGTTTCAGCCCCCTCCAATGGACAGGAATGGCTGGTTCGCTGGAGCTACCAGCCACAAAAAACTAGGCTAGTTACCGTTCAATTTAAGCAGGAGCGTAAAATGAGGAATCTGTCAGAAGAGGTGGAATATACACCCACCCAACAAGTCGGGACGATCCTTAAAAATCATGCCCAGGCAAGCTTGGAGTTGGATATTTCAACTGAACTGACTAGTCGATCCCGGATACTTTGGAATCAGGTGTCCTTCAATCAGAAAAAAACACAGGGATGGATGCTTGTTCAAGAATGTTCCTATTCATGGGGCAACTGGAAGCTTATCGCTCGAATGGCCTTATTTGATACCGACACCTTCGATAACAGGCTTTATGGGTACGAGCAAAATGCAGTGGGCACCTTTGCGATTCCTGCCTTCTCGGGTAGAGGAAGCAGGCAATACCTGTTGGCACAATACCGGATTCATTCGAGGCTAACGGCCTATTTTCGAATTGCCCAAACCTACTACACCGACCGTGAAGTCATCAGTTCGGGCATGCAGGAGATTTCTGGTCCCAAACAAACCGACACCGTACTCCTACTTCGCTATGCTTTGCATTAATTTTTTTAGGAGTGGTAGGATAGCAACCTAGCTTTTTGATAAATTGACAAAAAAATGTACCCCCATGAAAAAAGCATGTATTCTACTTTTTGTAGTATTTCTTCAGTCTAGCTGGCTAGTTGCGCAAGACTTTTCAAAAATGACGAAGAAGGAAGGATTCGTTCCCTTCTATTTAGATGAAGAAAAAGGAAAGATTTACTTAGAAATATCCTCCCTTAACCAAGAGCTCCTGTATGTCAATGCATTGACTGCTGGTATCGGATCCAACGACATCGGCCTAGATAGAGGTCAACTTGGGGATACCAAGGTGGTGGAATTTCGTAAGACAGGAACTAAAATCCTGATGGTGCACAAAAATTACGACTACCGAGCCTATACCAAAAACCCATACGAGGCCAAATCCATCCAAGATGCTTTTGCTCAATCCACACTATGGGGATTTGAAGTGGTAAAAACCGAAGGAAATACACACCTCGTGGATGCAACCAACTTTTTCCTACAAGATGTACATGGGGTAAGTGAAACGCTTGCGCGAACAAAGCAAGGCAGTTACAAAGTGGATCCAAGTCGCTCTGTCTTGTACTACCCTACCACCAAAAACTTCCCTAAAAACACAGAAGTAGAGGCTACCATCACCCTTACAGGAACAGGGGCAGGAGCAAATTTACGTTCGGTGACTCCAAGTCCTGATGCGGTAACTGTCAGAATGAGGCATTCATTTATCGAATTGCCGGAGCTTTATGCGACGCGTGAATTTGATCCCCGTGCTGGCTATTTTTTCATCAGCTACCAAGATTACACCACCCCCATTGATCAACCTTTGGTGAAGCGTTTTATTTCAAGACATCGATTGGAGAAAAAGGATCCCACTGCAGCAATTTCTGAAGTGGTTGAACCCATCGTGTACTACCTAGATCGTGGCACTCCAGAGCCTGTAGCGAGTGCGCTGATTGAAGGAGGCAACTGGTGGGCGCAAGCCTTTGAGGCAGCTGGATTTAAAAATGCATTCCGGGTAGAGCTTGCCCCAGAGGGAATGGACCTAAGCGATGTACGCTACAATGTAATCCAATGGATCCATCGCTCCACGCGAGGCTGGTCCTATGGATCTAGTATTCAAGACCCGCGTACGGGTGAAATCATCAAGGGGCAAGTATCCCTGGGTTCCCTCCGGGTACGTCAAGATTACCTCATCGGACAAGGTTTGCTACAGCCCTTCGAAGATGGAAATACAGCAGATCCAAAGTTGATGGAGTTTGCATTGAACCGCTTGAAACAACTGTCAGCACATGAGATCGGCCATACCATCGGATTGGCACACAGCTATGCTACTTCCGCTACTGGGCGCTCTTCTGTAATGGATTATCCTCACCCAGTAATTACAGAAAATGATAAAGGGGAAATTGATTTTGGAAATGCTTATGACCTAAAAATTGGAGAGTGGGACAAGTTGGCCATCACTTACGGCTATGGGCAACCGGCTCCAAACCAAACCGAGGAAGAGTTTTTAGAAAAAAATCTCAAAGAGACCTATGCTGCTGGATATGAATTTATTACCGATTCAGATTCACGAAATCCAAGTGGAGCACACCCTCGCTCCCACCTTTGGGACAATGGAGCATCTGCTCCTGAGGAACTCAAGCGGATGTTGACCTTGCGCGAAAAACGAATGAAAACCTTCGGGCTCAATTCCATCAAAACAGGAGAACCACAAGCGATCTTGGAAGAAGTATTTGTTCCGCTATACCTCATGCACCGGTATCAGTTGGAGGCAACTAGCAAGTTGGTCGGTGGACTAGACTACAGCTATAAAATCAAAGGAGACAACCAATCTGCGCACCAGTGGATTTCGTCCAAAAGCCAAATCGAAGCATTGGAGGCCCTCCTCCTTTCCATCAGTACGAAACAATTGGAGATTCCTGCGGCTGTTTTGTCTTTAATTCCTCCCCGGCCTTATGGGTATAATAAGAACAGGGAAACCTTCCCATCGCGTACAGGACCTGTATTTGATCCCATCGCCCCTGCTGAAAACGTAGTGGACGCTACCTTTTTCTTCCTTTTTGAACCTGGAAGAGTAAACCGGATTTACTTGCAGCAACTTCAAAATGCTGCATTACCTGGATTGGAAAACGTTCTTGCCAAAGTACGTACTCAGGTATTCAGCAATACCATGCCCTCGGGGCTTGGTGCAGAAATTAAACTGATGACTGAAGCAAAACTAGTGGATCACTTGATTGTCCTTTCCAAAAATGCTGGCGCTTCGCAGACCGTTCGGGCATTGGTACGGAGGGAACTGCGCCAGCTAAGTGCTACTGCTAATCTTTCCTCTAGTCTTTTGCAAGCACACCGAGATTACTTGAAACAAAAGATTGAAGCCTACCTTAGCCTTCCTGAGGAATTGACTCCCCAGCAAGTACTCAGCATCCCAGATGGAGCTCCTATCGGCATGGAATCCATGACCTGCGACTTTCACTAAGAGCAACTAAGGCCAGGAATTCCTGGCCTTAGTTTTTTTAGAACAGCTCCTTGGGAAAATGCTTGCAAAATCGGGTTAAAATCACCTATAAATCGGTAATTTTGGGATTGTGTTCCATATAAAACCAAATTGATTCCCTCCATCGATTTCATGAGCAATCCCTTACTTTCAGCTTTTACCACCCCTTTTTCTACAGCTCCCTTTACTGAGATTTCCCCCATTCATTATCAGCCTGCCTTTATTGAAGCCATAGCGGAAGCAAAAAAAGAAATTGAGGCAATCAAATTAGTGAGCCTTCCTACCTTTGAAAACACGGTGGAGGCATTGGAAAAAAGTGGGAAGCAGCTCGGGGTGATATCCTCCATTTTTTTTAATCTAAATTCAGCTGAGACCAACGATGAAATCCAAAAATTAGCTCGGGAAATTTCTCCGCTACTCACAGCGCATGCCAATGATATTTTATTGGATCAAGAGCTATTCCAACGCATTTGTCAGGTTTTTGAACAACGAGCGCAGCTTTCCCTTAATCCCGAGCAAACGACGCTCTTAGAAAAAACCTACAAGTCCTTTGTCCGCAATGGGGCCAGGTTGGGAAAAGCAGATGCAGATAGGCTTCGAGTAATTGATCAGGAACTAGCCCAACTTAGTCTTCAATTTGGAGAACATGTATTGGCGGAGACAAACAAGTTTGTACACCTTGTGGACCAGGTGACTGAGCTCGAAGGCCTTCCTCAGGGGGCATTGGAAGCCGCTGTACAACTTGCAGCCGAAAAGGGGCATGAGGGCCAGTGGGCATTTACACTTGACTACCCTTCCTATATTCCTGTGATGACCTATGCCAAAAATAGAGCCCTACGAAAGACGCTATTTATGGCCTTTAATACGAAATGTGCAAAAGGGGATGCCTTAGATAACCAAGAGATTATTCGGCAGCTCGTTACCTTAAAGCAGCAGCGTGCCCAGCTTTTAGGATACGAAAGCCATGCCGCCTTTACCCTGGAAGAACGCATGGCTAAAAGTCCAGGGACCGTTTTTGAATTTTTGTATTCTCTTTTGGAAAAAGCCAAACCCAAAGCCGAACTTGATGTTCAGGAGGTAGCAGCGTTAGCCAATAAATTAGACCAATTGGAGGTGCTTGAAAAATGGGATTTTGCCTACTATTCCGAATTGCTGAAGAAAGAAAAGTATGCGCTGGATGAAGAGGAACTTCGCCCCTATTTCAGCTTGGAAAATGTGATTGCAGGCGTATTTGCCACTGCTTCTCGCCTATTTGGACTTCGCTTTGTGGCCAAATTAGACATTCCAGTTTACCATCCTGAGGTGACCGCATACGAGGTCTACGATCGCGATAATCAATTTTTGTCTGTGTTTTATGCAGACTTTTTCCCTAGACCTGGAAAACGGAATGGAGCTTGGATGACTTCTTACCGAGGTCAATTTAAAGAAGGAACTGTAGATCACCGACCGCATATCTCCATTGTCTGCAACTTCACCAAGCCTACCAAAACCAGTCCTAGCCTACTTACTTTCAATGAGGTGACCACTCTTTTCCATGAGTTTGGACATGCCCTGCATGGCATGTTGGCTCGAGGAGTCTACGAAAGCCTATCCGGTACAAGCGTGTTCTGGGATTTTGTGGAACTCCCCTCCCAAATCTTTGAAAACTGGTGTTATGAAAAAGAGTGTCTTGACCTGTTTGCTCGGCATTACCAAACTGGAGAGGTTATCCCGGCTGAGCTAGTCGAAAAAATAAAGAAAGCTGCCAATTTCCAGCAAGGCTACATGACCTTAAGACAACTAAGTTTCGCATTGCTAGACATGGCCTACCATAGCCAAGACCCAAATCAAATTGGAGAAATCAAGGCCTTTGAAAAGGAAATTTTAAAGGCTACCGAACTACTGCCTTCAGTAGAAGCAACGCGAATAAGCACGAGTTTCTCCCATATTTTTCAGGGCGGCTATGCTGCTGGGTATTACAGCTACAAGTGGGCTGAAGTACTCGATGCGGATGCCTTTGAATTATTTCAAGAGAAGGGTGTTTTCGACAATGAAACATCCGTTTCCTTTGAAAAAAATATTCTCTCCGCGGGAGGAAGTGAACATCCTTCCTTACTGTATGCACGTTTTAGAGGACGCGAACCAAAACCAGATGCCCTACTGAAGCGTAGTGGCTTGGTAGTGGGGTAAAAACCCATTTATAACACAACCTAGGCTTATTTCTATGGCAGCTAAAACCCTACAAATCCCACCAACTCTTGGGAGAAGCGGTAAATGCAAAGACATCAAAACTAACTCAAGATGAAAAATCTAATCAGTAAAATCCTCCTTTTCATTCCAATCCTTTGGATGGGATGCGATAGTTTAGAAGATAAAAAAGGCCGGTTCCTACTCAAAGGCAATAAGAAAATGGAGGAGAAGGATCCAAAAACTGCCCTGGGATTTTATGAAGAGGCGATTGCCCTAGATTCTAACTTTAGCGATGCCTACTACAACAAAGGGATGGCACATCTTCAATTGAATCAACTGGAACCAGCTATTCAAGATTTCAGCAAGGCAATTCAGAAAAATCCAAAGGCCGTTGATGCGGTATTTCAACGTGGTTTGGCTTATCTGGACCTTGGTGCCAATTACAATGCGAAAGAGGATGCTTCTCGTATGGTATCCGAAAGCCCAAGCGATTGGAGGTCTTATTTTTTGGTAGGCCTGACCGAAGAGAAACTCAAAAACTATCCTGAAGCGCTCCAATCCTTTCAAAAAGCTTCCGAACTAGCGCCTAAGAATTCTGACCTGTTGGTCAACCAAGCCACCATTTACTTCTATCAAAAAGAGTATGTAGCCGCAATGAACCTATTGGAAAAGGCTGAGGGTATCAATCCCCTCGAGCCTAACTTACACAACTTGAGGTCTATGATTTATTTTGAGGAAAAAAATTACCAAGGAGCGGTTCAGGCGGTAGAAAAAGCCATCACTTTAGACAACAGACAGGCTTATTTTTACAACAATCACGGCTTATACCTGCTCTACCTAAATCAATTGGAAGAAGGACTTACTTTAATCAATCAAAGTTTGGCTATGGACTCCAAAAACCCGTTTGCACTACGAAATAAGGGTATCTACTACACCCTCACTGGAGACAAAGTAAGTGCCTTGAGTTATTTGGAGGAACTGTCAGTGAGCCATCCCGATATGGACTTGGTCAAAGAATACATTGCCAAAGCGAGGGCCTTGTAGAAATTAGAATGAAAATTGAAAATAAAAAAGCCGTAACGAATTACTCATTACGGCTTTAGTTGAGTTTGGGTTAAGTTAAGCTTTTACCTTGATCAAATTCAAGGCACTTCCAGCTTTAAACCATTCGATTTGTCCTTGATTGTAGGTATGATTGGCCACTACCCTATCATGAGTTCCATCCGCATGATGGAAGACCAGTTCCAAAGGCTTGCCAGGAGCAAAGCTGGTTAACCCGACAATATCAATCAGATCGTTTTCTTGAATCAAATCATAGTCAGCAGGATTTGCAAAAGTCAAGGCAAGCATGCCCTGCTTTTTCAAGTTGGTCTCGTGAATTCGAGCAAAGGACTTCACCAAGATCGCACGAACTCCGAGAAATCTGGGTTCCATGGCTGCATGCTCTCGAGAAGAACCTTCCCCATAGTTTTCATCCCCTACGACAATCGAACCAATTCCTGCTGCCTTGTAGGCACGCTGCGTAGCAGGTACCTCACCATACGCACCAGTCAATTGGTTTTTCACCGAGTTGGTTGCTTCATTGTACGCATTGACCGCTCCGATAAGCATGTTGTTGGAGATGTTATCCAAATGGCCTCGGTACTTCAACCAAGGACCCGCCATTGAAATGTGGTCCGTGGTACATTTACCTTTGGCCTTGATCAACAATTTCAATCCTTTCAAGTCGACACCCTCCCAAGAAACGAATGAATCCAAAAGTTGTAATCGATCAGAGGTAATTGACACCAAAACCTGTACCGAAGATCCATCAGCAGCGGGAGCCTGGTAGCCCGCATCTTGAACAGCAAAACCTTTGGTTGGCAATTCCAATCCTCTTGGTTCCTCCAAGCGAACTTGATTACCTTCAGAGTTGGTCAACGTGTCAGTAAGGGGGTTAAAAGTTAAGTCACCGGCAATCGCTAGCGCAGTAACAATCTCAGGAGAGGCTACAAAGGCGTGTGTATTTGGATTTCCATCTGCACGCTTCGCGAAATTCCGATTGAAAGAAGTAATGATGGAATTCTTCTCTTGTTTCTCAGCACCATGTCTAGCCCATTGTCCGATACACGGACCGCAAGCGTTGGCAAGGACTACGCCACCCATCTTGTCGAAGGTATCCAAAAATCCATCTCGAGCGACCGTAAAGCGAACTTGCTCAGATCCCGGAGTGATGGTGTACTCGGACTTGGCTACCAACTTCTTATCTACAGCCTGCTGCGCCAAGGAAGCGGCTCTAGAGATATCTTCGTAGGAGGAGTTGGTACAGGAACCGATCAATCCTACATCCAATTTTGCAGGCCATCCGTTTTCTCTGACAGCTGCAGCGAATTTGGAAATAGGCCAAGCCAAATCTGGTGTAAATGGACCATTTACGTGCGGCTCCAACTCAGAAAGATTGATTTCAATCACTTGATCGAAGTACAGCTCTGGCTGAGCATAAACTTCTGGATCCCCAGTTAGGTGTTCCGCGATGCCATTGGCCAGCGCTGCAATATCAGAACGGCCTGTACCAGATAGGTAGGCTGCAGATTTTTCATCGTAACCAAAGATAGAAGTCGTCGCACCGATCTCGGCACCCATGTTACAGATGGTTCCTTTTCCTGTAGCAGAAAGGGAACGCGCTCCTTCACCAAAATATTCAACAATAGCGCCAGTACCACCTTTCACGGTAAGGATTCCAGCAACTTTCAATATCACGTCTTTTGCAGCAGTCCAACCGGACAGTTTGCCCGTCAACTTTACGCCGATCAATTTTGGAAACTTAAGTTCCCAAGGCAAACCAGCCATCACATCGCAAGCATCTGCACCACCCACACCAATTGCAATCATCCCAAGACCACCTGCATTTGGGGTATGGGAATCGGTTCCAATCATCATTCCACCTGGGAAAGCATAGTTTTCCAACACTACCTGGTGGATAATTCCAGCACCTGGCTTCCAAAAACCAATGCCATACTTATTAGAAACAGAGGCAAGAAAATCATACACCTCTTTGTTTTTATCTTTTGCTTTGGTTAAGTCTTTATCTGCTCCAATCTCGGCTTGAATCAAGTGATCGCAGTGAACAGTAGAAGGTACAGCAACTTGAGAACGACCGGCCTGCATAAATTGCAACAAGGCCATCTGTGCGGTAGCATCTTGCATCGCTACGCGATCAGGTTGAAAATCTACATAGGAGGTTCCTCTTTTAAAAGCCTGACTAGCAGCCCCTTCACTTAAGTGGGCGTAAAGAATTTTTTCAGTCAATGTAAGCGGTTTGCCCACTACCTTCCGTGCCGCTGCGATGCGACCAGGTGTTTGTGCATAGACCTCTTTGATCATTTCGATATCAAAAGCCATCGTTTTGTATAGTTTATAAAGTAAATGGTTCAAATTTCCGACTGCAAATATAGGAAAAAGCAACCAAAAAGGTAAAGAACCTTCCGCTCTAAGCCTTGCTTCTATTGAAAATAGAACACTAAATTACCCTAGACCAGAACTCATTTGAAAATTTTGAATCAAAAAAAAACTAGAGATTACCTCAGCGTTTACTCGCCTAGTGTACCGAGGAATTGTAAGGTATCTACCCCATCTGCATAGTCCCAAGGAAGCGGACATTGCGTGTGCCCAAAGGGAATAATTCCAGGAAAATCCAGTAGTGAACTCCCTACCACACATTGAATCTTGAAATTCAGTTCTTGCAATTTCATTTTTAGCTCTTGCTCGTCGGAATAGATTTCATAAAAAAGAACAGCAATTGGCGATACCAAGTCACTAGATTCCTTGACTAGTAGAAAACCATTGTCCAAATGTGGCGTACGGTTGACCAAGTAAATTGATTTATTGTACTCGTAATTGTTGAAGTACTTGTGATGATTGGCCACGGATGCAAAGGATTCGAGTGCATCGAGCAAGTCCGTTAGCTGCCCTTGATTTTTGACAAAAACTTTGGATACATTTCTGCAGCCAAGGCCGAAGTAATCAAAAATATCGCTACCCAAGGCCTCTAGATCAGCTTTGGACTCATCCCCTCGAAGAATAGCAACAGAACTTCGATTTGCTCGAATCAAGTTCGGATACTTCCCAAAATAGAAGTTGAAATAACGAGCCGAGTTGTCGCTACCTGTGGCGATATAGGCCTGCTTGTTTTTCAACATCTCTTCGACTTGAATTCGATCCGAAAAACGAGGTTCTATCCTTTTCAATTCCTGAATCAACCAAAGTGGTAGCGCAGCATCTTGAGAGCTTAATTTGATACATGCCGAATGTCCTGAAATTAAAACCGAAAGAATGTCGTGAAAGCCTACTGCTGGAATATTCCCTGAAAGCATCAACCCTACCTGCTTCGGATTGATTGGCTCTGAAAGTGCATAGGGAGCAACCCATTTTTCCAAGGCTTGGGCATCTAGCAATAAGCAGATACCTTCCAATGCATGCTCCAAAGAGCGATGTGTAAACCAAGGATTCTGATTTTCTGCTTGTTGAAAAAGAGAAATTTTTTCATCCTCCGAAATATTGGAAAGACGAATTCCTAATTGAACAAAGGCCGAAATTCGATCAGAAAGGGTAAAATCTGAGATCATTTGACAAAGGTATCCAAAAAAAAAGCCCTTGGAATAAAATTAAATTAATTAGTGTGACAACTTTTTTATTGCGAAGGTGTTGAGGAGATTGTAACTTTGTGTTCAAATTTGAATCCCTATGGCAATAATGATAACAGACGAATGCATCAATTGCGGTGCATGCGAACCTGAATGCCCAAATACGGCAATTTATGAAGGAGGAGTAGAATGGACATGGGGTGGAGGCACTACCTTAAATGAAGTTTCTCTCCCGGATGGAACTGCTGTTGCTGGAACGGCGAAGCAAACTCCCGTATCGGATGAGTTTTATTACATTGTGTCCGAGAAGTGTACGGAGTGCAACGGCTTTCATGAGGAGCCCCAGTGTGCTGCAGTATGTCCAGTAGACTGCTGTATCGATGATCCTGACCATCGTGAGAGTGAAGAAGTTTTGCTTGGTAGAAAAGCATTCTTACACGGCGATTAATTATGACAACTGAATTGAGGCTGTTTCTGAAAAGGGACAGCCTTTTTTTATGAAGTTCAAGGACTAATAAGCCTAGATTTTATTTTTAGGTTTCTTTGATCGTATTTTTAACGAGCTATCCTGCTAAAAGTCAAACAACTAGTTTACTTCCGCCCAGAATATTGGGACTGTTTTTAGCCAATTTATTTGTTTAACCATTTGGGGTTTATTTCGAATTTAAAACAACTTGTACTCTAAAATTAACAGGTATTCAAAAAAAAGCAGGGAATGATTTTGAAATCTAGGATGCTTTTCGCTTATCTTAGATTCGTTATTTTAAACGTTCAAACCATTAATCCCTAGAACAGTGGAAGATCACCGAGGACACAATAAAGAGGAAATTTTCTCTAAGAAAGTAAAGGCAGGAAAACGAACCTATTTTTTTGATGTCAAGTCAACCCGTGGCAACGATTATTACCTTACCATTACAGAAAGTAAGCGTATAATGGACGGAGATAACTTCAGCTACGAAAAACACAAAATCTTTTTGTACAAGGAAGATTTCTTCAAATTTGTAAATGCATTGAATGAGGCAGTTGATCATGTGAAAACTGATTTGCTTCCTGACTTCGATTTTGAGCAATTTGAAAAAGAAGATTCAGAACCCGAGATCAACAATGACCTTCGTTGGGATTAATTCAATGAATCAGCATTAGGGATACACATCCTATTCCAATATATTTGAGGAGGCTAATGCCTCCTTTTATTTTTACATCCATGCAGCGGTTTTTCATCTACCTGATTCTCTCCTTTATCACCTTCCTGGTGTTTGGCTGGTATTTTTCAGCTATTTCCCTGTATTTGGTCACCTCGTTAATTTTAGCTGCATTACTTCGGCCACTTACCAATCGGATCAATGAGGTCCATGTCCTAGGGCAGCATGTCCCGCGTGGAATTGCAATCCTAGCATCGTATGCTGCCGTAGTTTCTTTTGTGTTTCTGCTCGGTCTACTCTTCTTTCCCTTAATCAACCGCCAAGTCATTCTGTTGAGCGATTTGGATTTGGAAAGTATTTACCTTCAGCTTGAAGTTCCCCTTGAGAAGCTCGAGCGGTTCTTGATGAAGTACCAACTTATTGAGAACAAACGAGGCATACTCCTAGAAGAGCTGCGCCTTTCCGTTCAAGAAGCACTCCAGAAATTTGATATTGGTGGATTTATTACGGGTGCAATCTCTGTTACGAGCAATATATTCATAGGAACAATGGCAGTAGCTTTTATCACTTTTTTCCTACTTCTTGAAAATGGACTTCTTCGCAGAAACCTGTTAAATCTTATTCCAAACGCCTATTTCGAATTATCAGTAGCAACTTTTACCAAGGTTGAAAAATTACTGTCCAATTACCTTTTTGGATTACTACTTCAGGTATTGGCTATTTTTCTCCTCGCTGCTTCCGGCCTTAGCCTTGCAGGAGTAGAATATGCATTGACCATTGCGCTGTTTGCGGCTATCGCTAACCTTATCCCCTATGCGGGGCCAATTTTGGGGACAATTTTTGGCATCGTGGTGGGCGTTTCTACGGGAGATTTTTCAACAGACAGTGACTACAACTTTTTGCTTTTTAAAATCCTTTCTGTGTTTGCAGTAGTTCAAGTCACAGACAATGTCCTGTTGCAGCCGCTAATTTTTTCCAAATCTGTAAAAGCACATCCCCTTGAAATATTTGTTATTATCTTTGCCGGAGCAAAAATCGCAGGAATCCTAGGTATGATTTTTGCCATACCGGTATACACCATTTTCAGAGTATCGATCTTGGAATTTTACAGTGGGTACAAAGCCTACAAAATATTTAAAATTAAAGTAACGAATTAATGGCATTACAATGTGGCATAGTAGGTCTCCCCAATGTGGGCAAATCTACCTTGTTTAATGCGCTTTCAAGCGCCAAAGCTGAAGCAGCTAACTTTCCTTTTTGTACCATCGAACCCAATGTAGGGGTGGTTTCAGTTCCTGATTCTAGACTTCAAGAACTAGAGGCACTTGTAAATCCCCAACGGGTAGTGCCGACCATCATTGAGTTTGTGGATATCGCTGGATTGGTAAAAGGTGCTTCCAAGGGAGAAGGCTTAGGCAATAAATTTTTGGCCAATATCCGAGAAGTGGATGCCATCATCCACGTGGTCCGCTGCTTTGAAGACGACAACATCGTTCATGTCGCTGGCGGTGTGGATCCACTTTTCGATAAGGAGGTTATTGATACCGAACTCCAACTTAAGGATCTTGAATCGGTGGAGAAAAAGATTCAGCGTATCGAAAAAATGGCCAAGTCCGGAGATGCCAAAGCCAAAAGAGAATTGGAAACTTTACTCCAATTTAAGGATGGACTCGATGCAGGACTAAATGCGCGCGCGATTGACGTAGAAAAAGATGATTTAGAAGCCGTACGGGATCTGCATCTACTCACCATTAAGCCCGTCTTGTATGTGGCCAATGTAGATGAAGCCAGTATTCATACCGGTAATGCCTTTGTAGATCGCCTTCGCGCAAAAGTAAAGGAGGAACATGCGGAAGTTATCGTGCTCTGTGCAGCCATCGAATCCCAAATTGCGGAATTTGAAGATCCTGAAGAAAAAGACATGTTCCTAGATGAATATGGACTCAAAGAAAGTGGATTGAACCGTTTGATCTACGGAGCCTATACTCTACTTAACTTGATCACCTATTTTACTGCTGGTGTACAGGAAGTTCGCGCATGGACCATTCGAAAAGGCTGGAAAGCTCCCCAGGCTGCAGGTGTCATTCACACCGACTTCGAAAGAGGATTTATCAAGGCAGAAGTAATTCGACTTAGTGATTTCAAACAATTTAAAACCGAAGCAGTTTGTAGAGACAATGGGAAAATTTCCATCGAAGGCAAAGAATACGTAGTCCAAGATGGTGATATCATGCATTTTAGGTTTAATGTTTGATTTTTCCTGAAAAATTTGTGTAATTTTGTGACACCTATTTTAAACAAAAGCACTAGATCCCAAGGATCTATATTATTTAATTTTATTTTTCGTAATCGTGAGAGTTAGAATAATATTTTCCCTAAAAAACAAAGGCTCTTTTTTGCCTTTTCATCA
>Ga0209769_1000309_pt1 | contig 19584 bp, 19 predicted proteins | sample LauGreSuBDMM15DN_2_FD_187569 | JGI IMG/M metagenome (GOLD analysis project Ga0209769, IMG submission 187569) | Freshwater lake microbial communities from Lake Michigan, USA - Su13.BD.MM15.DN (SPAdes) (version 3) | ecosystem: Environmental > Aquatic > Freshwater > Lake | place: Lake Michigan, USA...
TTCTATGATAGAGGCTACGTGAGCAACCCCTCCACTTAATGAACGCATTATAACCCTATAACTTTGTTGCTTAAAGGGTAGTTATACAATCTTCTTCAGGTCTTGTAAAATTGCGTCGGGTGGTAAGAGATCTGGCCTTTTTCTTTGTTTTTTCTGTTCGGAATGCTCTGTTTGTTGATTGACCCCTGCTTTGCGGTTCCAGACGGGATTCCTGTTATTTCAGAGATGCTGACGAACGTTGTTCCGTATGCTGCCTTTGCTTTTACAGCGGGGGATATTTATTACAGCGCTGTGAATGGGAAGATGGTTGTGAATGGCGACTATAAACGGGTTATTCCCGCGTCGATCTCGTTGCTGGGCACCACGATGGGGATTGCGGGCTTGTTTGGTGGAACGGCTCTGACCGTAACGGTTGGGTGAGTTGTTTTGAAACACGCATGTGAGGAAGCATCATGAAAGACCACATCATTCTTAATTATCTCGATTTGCCACCCCGCATTTTGGTATGGCCGGTTTCTGAGGTCGTGTTTATGGTAACGCCTTTTTTGTTGGGTCTGGTTTTGGGATTTTATCTAGGGGGTATCGGCTTAAGCCTTTTGGCAGGGTTCGCGATTCGTGTTTACAAAAAGAGAATAGGGCAGGGGCGGTTAAATGGTTTTTTGTATTGGTACTTACCCCCAAGTCCGTCTCAATACCCTGTTACGCCGCCTTCTTATTGTCGCGAATTGATTGGGTAAAAGGAGACAGCGATGCACTACGCCATCACGACCCAACATTTGGAAATGGCCAAGAAACAACGCAACGTGTTTATGGGGCTTTTGGTTCTTTCTTTGAGTGTTAATAGTCTTCAAGGGCTGGAACGTCTCTTCTCAACTGAGAAAGTCATCATTTTACCCCCTGACATTCAAAAGGAAGTGTGGGTGAGGGGGGCCGAGGTTTCGGAATCTTATTTAGAGGAATGGGCCTATTACCTAGCGTCTCTTTTGTTAACTGTTTCTCCGACAACGATTCAGTATCAAACGGATTTGGTGCTGCGGCATGTCAGCCCTGACTTCTACAATCCCCTTAAAAGCCAATTGCACCAAGAAGCAGAACACCTGAAGAAAAACAATGCCACCACGGTGTTTCAACCCAAAGAAGTTGCCATCGACAAAAAGGCCATGAAAGCAACCATCACAGGCACCTTGTCTTCTTTGATTGGCAAAGAGAGGGTTTTTGAAAAACAACAGGTTTATGAAATGACTTTTACCATGACGCAAGGCAAATTCCTGCACCTTGTCCAGTTTGAACTTTTAAACAAATCAACGCCTGAAGAGGGAACAAACCCGTGAATAAATATGGATGGATACTCACAAGAATGATTTTACTGTGCCTTTGTTTTCCTCTTTGCATAGGGACGGCGTGGTCTAAAAAGCAGACGTTTTTCTTCAATGAAGAAGAAACCTTGGTGATTAAAGTTAACAAAGAAGGGCCCATTCGCATCGTTGTGAAAGGAGATCGCCTTCAAGATGTGATGGGTCTGGAGGAATCGACCCCTTTTGAAAAAGATGAAGCCCATGGTTTTCTCTATTTACGGAGTCTCGACAAACAACAAACAATCACGATCATAACGGAAGGGGGAACTTTTCAGGACATAACCTTGGTTCCTGAAACCAAGGGCGTCTCTACGGTTGTTTTGAAGAGCAAAGAGTATGAAGAAGAAAAGTCACCCTCAAAACGGCTTTCGTCTTCTTCTGGTCATGATGCTTCCTTTGGGCATCAGACCTTTAGGCGTCAGGCTCAATCGGATCTTCCCAACAGTGCCTTCCAAGACAGTATTCTTTTCTTAATCAAGCAGTTGTACAAGGGGTTAGGAACGACAGACGAGCATGACCTCATTTCGGATCGTCCAACGTCTTATGGGCTGGTGGGCAAACCGCTTCGGTCCCTTAAGAGTCAGGGCATGAAGGGGGAGGTTTATGAAATTGTAAACATAACCGACACGACGCTTAATCTTGTTGAGAAGGATTTTTATTGGGTTGGGGACTATGCGGTGAGCATTGGCAAGAAGCAGTTGGAGGCAAACGAAAAAACCCTGCTGATGGTGGTTAGCCATGATTGAGTCTATGAAACAAAAAATTGCCCTGCTGAAAACGTCCTTTCAGGAACGAACCAAGGTTAAACAATATTTGCTGTTCTTTGGTGTTTCTACCCTTGTTTTGGGGGTGGTGTCTACGGCTTTAGGAATGAAAGTTTTTGCCAAACCGTCCCCTAAGGCAGACAAAGCATCAGTGGCAAAACCCAAACAGAAAAAAATTAAGATTGAATCGAGTGGTTCCAGTTTGAACCAACAAGAAGTTTGGATCGACCGTTTAGAAAAGGAACGGGACATTCTTAAAAAGCGGGTTGATGAACTGGAAAAGGTTGTCAAGCCTCTGGCTCAGGAAAAACTGTCTGTATCGATGGGTGCGTTACAGCGGTCATCTTACCCCCCAGTTTCCTCTGCATCAAATTCCAGTCAGAGCTTGAACCCTGACTCTCTAGAAAACAAACCTGATCAAGACGGGCAGGGCAATGTTGCTTCTGCCCGTTCTTCAGAGACAGAGACAAAAGTGACACTGCCGGCACAAGAAAAACCTCAAGCAGCGCCTAAATTCCACCGTATTTCCTTTAAGCTTGATCCGCAGTTTTCTAAAAAGATCAAACGGTCTATTGATCATTATGTTCCTGCGGGCAGCTTTGTTCGGGGTGTGTTGACCAGTGGCGTTGTGGCCTCGACGTCGGTGCAGGCAAGTGCAAATCCGCAACCGGTTCATATTCAATTAACACATCTGGGAAATTTACCCAGAGGATTCAAAACCGATGTCAAACAATGCTTTCTGATCGGTTCGGCTTATGGCGATTTACCGTCAGAGCGGGTGTATATGCGTTTAGAGAAACTGTCGTGCGTTGAAAGGAAAACCCAAGAAGTGATTGAGCTCCCTGTGGATGGATATGTGGCAGGAGAGGATGGGGCCAATGGTTTAAGGGGAACGGTGGTTGATCGTTCAGGCCCTGCAATGCGCAATGCCTTTATTGGTGGTTTCTTCTCTGGGATGGGGGACTTCTTTGGTCAACAAAAATCCCAGATGCCCACAACAATTAGTCAAAGTGGAGTTGCGATGATGAACCCTCTTAGTGCTACGCATTTATTACAAGCGGGGGTCGGGAAGGGTCTTGGCAATGCGATGGAAAAATTCTCTGACTTTTATATTAAGCGCGCGGAACAGTTGCAACCGGTGGTTGAAATTGAAGCGGGCCGCAAGATTGATGTGGTTTTCAAAGCAGGCTTTGATATGAACCAAACGGTTTACCGACAAACACTGATGAATACCCATGATGCAGAACGCCGAGACGTGGCGTCCCAGGATGAGGGGCGAAGGTCTGATGAACAGAATCTACAAACCATGAAAGGGTTATCCTCATGAACAAGACAAGAACCGTTTTCAGAAGACCAGTTTTCAAAAGAACAGCCCTGCTTTTTGCTCTTCCCCTCTTGACGAGTGGTTGTATGACGACAGGCAAAGAAAGCTTTTCCTCAGAGCCGGGTGAAGGGTTTGGCTGGAAAAGCATGCAAGAGAACCACACGCTGATTCAACAGCAGACGGACGAGACGGTTGAATCCCAAAAGCGCGGGGTTCTGACCCTGGCGGTGGTGCCACAACCCTACTTAGTTCAGGCTGGCCCGTTGACAACGGTGGGACGAAACCCTGAACAATCCGTGCGGGTTTGGTTTGCCCCTTATCAAGATGAGTTTGGCAATCTTCATGAAGAATCCGCTCTGCATACCGTGATTCAAACGGGTCAATGGTCTGTGCCGAATTTTTCTCTTGATGAAAAACCTCTCTGACAGATTGTTATCATACAGAAAAGGAACAGGATATGTTGACGCGTCTTAAACAGACTTTTAAAAACTTTTTCAGAGAAGAAGATTCTTATCAACAAGAGTCGATAAACTTAAAGACTTTTCGGTCTTATCTATCTTGTCATTCGTTGAAAGAGGCTTTGCCTTATGAATCCTACGAAGAGGGCGTTTACTTTAATCGTTCCACCCTTGGCTTTGTCTTAGAGAGTTTGCCGATTATGGGGTTTAGCGAGGAATCGCATAAGCAAATCGAAGGGTTGTTTAAATATGTGTTGCCAGAGAATTCCAATATCCAGTTTCTATTGATTGCAGATCCGTATATTGGCGGGGCCTTATCCGCGTGGGAGAACATTAGGGCCCAGACATCCCCTATCCTCAGCAAACTCGCCTTCTATCGAACACAAACATTTAAAGACCTGGCTACCTCTGAAAGCAAAACGCTCTCCGCCCGGTTTTTCCGGGTGATTTTATCTGTGACCCTTCCTTATGAGAAAGGAGATCAAAAACCCCTTCTTCAGGCCGTGGCTGAAGCCAAAGAATTGAAAGAGCGGTTAGAGGAAACGCTGAAGATGGTGGGTTTGCAGTGTTTTGGGTTGCCCCCTGAAACCCTGATGAGTTTGATAGATGATCTCTTTTTCGCCAACCTGAAAAGCCAAGATTTTACACCCTTTGTTCCCGACTATACCCTTTATGACCCGATTCGTTGTCAGACGCCCACACGCAATACCTCGATCCAAGTCACCAAGAAAGGGCTGATTATCAATGAAGACGAACAGTATTTTCGGGCCTATCGGGTTGCGCAGTACCCATCGAGACAGTGGACGCAATCCCAGATGGGGGAATTCATTGGCAGTGCGACGCAACTGTTGCAACAACTGCCTTTCCCTTTCTTTCTTCATTATGGCGTACATATTCCTAAGCAAACAGAACCCCAATTCAAATTTATGACAAAGGCCTCTCACTTAGAGCGGCAATTAAATTCCCCGATTGCCAAATACTTACCGAACCTCAAGAAAGAGTGGCAAGAATACGACTTTGTTAAAAAGCAATTGGCGGAAGGGCATCGGTTCGTGCGAACGAATATGTCTGTTTCTTTTGTAGCGCCGCCTCACCAGGTGAATCGCTATGATCAGATGCTGACCAATTTGTATCTTTCAAAGGGCTTTCACTTAAGGGAGGATCGGTTTTTCCATCTTCAATCTCTCTTAACCCTGTTACCGATGAGCTTTAGCGACGCGTACCTGACGGATTTAGGGTCGAGCAAAAATCTAAAAACCACCATCTCATCTGAATCAGCGAATCTTTTGCCCATTCAAGGGGAATGGTACGGCACCCAATCGCCGGGGATGTTGCTGTTAGGCAGACGGGGGCAGGTAACTTTCTGGTCGCCGTTTGATAATAATGCGGGCAATTACAATGTCTCAGTTGTAGGACGGTCAGGGTCTGGTAAATCCGTTTTTATGCAAGAACTGATGACCTCAACCTTAGGGCAGGGGGGCAAAGTGTTTGTGTTGGATGTGGGGCGGAGTTTTGAAAAGACCTGTCTGTTGTTAGAGGGCCAATTCGTTGAGTTTACCACCAAAGCGCCGTTGTGTTTGAATCCCTTTTCCACCTTGAAAGGCGATAATCCGGACGAGGTTGAAGATTCCCTGTCCATGGTGAAGTCCATCCTTTGCACAATGGCCGCGCCCACTCTGGGCGTGGATGATTTAGAGGCTTCTTATCTTGAACAAGCGATGCGAGAAAGCTGGCGTCGTTTTGAGGAAAAAACCACGTTAACGCAGATTGCGCAATGGTTGTTAGATCGTGCCGATAAAAAAGCCAAGGATCTGGGGGTTATGCTCTACCCCTACACCAAGACAGGAATGTATGGTCGCTTTTTTGAAGGGGAAGCCACGGTTGATTTTAACAAACCATTGGTTGTCCTTGAACTGGAAGAGCTGAAAGAAAGGAAAGACCTTCAATCGGTGATTGTCCAGATGGTGGTTGTTCACATCACGAACCAAATGTTTTTAGGCGATCGCCTTACGCCTTTTATGATTGTGTTTGATGAAGCTTGGGACATGCTGCGCGGCAGTAAAAGTGGTGTGTTTGTGGAGACTCTGGCCCGTCGTTTGCGTAAATATAACGGGTCATTGGTTGTGGGCACCCAAAGTGTGAATGACTTTTACCAGAGCCCCGGGGCCTTAGCGGCTTATGAGAATTCGGATTGGTTGTGTTTACTGTCCCAAAAGCCTGAGTCCATCAACATGCTGAAAGAAAACAAGCGCGTGAACATGAGCAACGCCATGGAAGAGACGCTGAAATCCGTTCATACCAAGGGTGGTGAGTATGCAGAGTGTATGATTTATGGCCCTCATGGGTATGCCGTGACCCGGTTGGTTTTAGACCCGTTTTCAAAAATATTGTATTCAACCAAAGCCTCAGAATACGCCGCTGTTAAAAAGTTGGTGGATCAGGGGTGGACGATGGAAGAGGCCGTAGAAAAAGTCGCGGGGATCGATTCTTCCTCTCAGTTTTCTGCCCCTCCCTCTTCTTCTTTGAAACAAGACGCGGCATAGGGGTGGCATGGAGATGAGAGAATGAAAGAAAGAATAATGAAATCACATCATTTGATTGTTGTGGGGATTGTTTTGCTGGGAAGTGGGTATTGGTTGGGCAAAAGTCAAACACAACACCTGGCAGTGGTTGATAGTCAAAAACTTGTCTTACAAACAGCTGAAGGAATTGCGCGTAAGACCGTTAGTCCTGAACAGGCCACCCTCAAAATGATCAAATTCAAAGAAAACCTGCAGTCCAGCCTTAAAGCCTTTGCGCAGAAAAACAATCTGTTGATTGTGCCAAGTCATAGTTTGTTTGGGGATGTCGTTGATAAAACAGAGGCCTTTATCGCCTTTTATAATGAAGACTCTAACGAAGAGATGGCGTCATGATTTCTTTGACCTTAAAAAGAGGGTTTGTGTTGATCGGCTGTTTTTTGCCTGTTGTTTTGGGAATAAAAGCGATTATCAACGGCGAGATTCGGGTTTATTTTAATTCAACGGACTCTCTCCCTCATACAGTCTACATAGGGTTGAAGTCTGAGCCTTTGGTTTTTGCGCGGGGGCATTATGTGGCCTTTATCCATCCCCGTTATCCCAATCACCTTTTAATCAAGCAAATCAAAGGGGTGCCGGGTGAGGGGGTAAACGTTCAGGACGGGCAGTTGAGGATAGGGGAAGAGACGTTTCCTTTGTTGAATCAGACAAAAGACGGAACCCCGCTTCATCCTTTGAAAACACCGATGATTCCTCATGACTGTGTGTTTGTAGCGGGAACAAATCCCCGCAGCTTTGATTCTCGTTATGAAGAGTTTGGCCTGATTCACCCCTCACAAATAAAGGGGCGCGTATGGCCTTTGTTTTAAATCGAGGCATTCTCATTCTATGGATGATGATAACGCCTGTTTTGTCTGCTGAAGAAATCTCCGTTAAAGATCAGGGGGTTTTTGGGGAGCTGTTCGATATTGCCGAAGAAGACATGATAGAGATGTTGAAAGGGAAACTACAAAAGCTGAAAGAATCTGGCCAACTGGCAGCCATAGAAACGTCTTTGAAAAAAAAGGCCAAAGAAAAAATTGAAACCCCCACCCCCGTTCAAGGCTTAAAACCCACTGACGTTGAGCGAACCTTTACCCATGATCCCAGTTTGCTGATTGAAGCGGATATCAAAGATCCTTCAGGACAGGTGTTGGCTCAAAAGGGACAGCGGTTGAATCCTCTAACAGTCCATAAACCCTCGCAAGGGCTGCTTTTTATAGATGGGGAAGATGAAGATCAGAAACAATTGGGCAAGCGGAATGCGGATCGTTTCATCGTTATTTTGGTCAAAGGCAAACCGTTGGAAGTTGAGAAAGAACTTGGCATTCCTGTGTATTTTGATCAAAGAGGCGTTCTTTGTCAGCACTATAAGATTCAACAAATTCCAGCGCGTATTGAAGTCCAGGAAGAGGTCTTGATCATTACGGAATTCAAGGTTACTCCATGATACCCTTCGCCTTTCTAAATCTGTTTTCCGAAAATCTCAACGCTTCGCGTCCTCATGTACTTTTGTGTACGCTCCGGGCGCTCGGTCCTTATTTTCGAATCCATATTTCGAAATCCATTGGGTATAAAGGGATTCTTCTTTTGTTGTTGTGGGTGCCGTCTCTCCAAGCAGAATGTACAGGCAAGTTCCACAATATTATGACGGATATCTGTTGGGAGTGTATTTTTCCGATTCGGGTGGGGTCTACCAAGGTGACGTCAGGAGATGATGCCGGCACAGAGATTAGACCTGTTGTCTGTGTGTGTCCAAAGCCTCCCTTCAATCAGCCCACCCCAGGGATTCAGATTTCTTTTTGGGAGCCGGTTCGATTGATGGATGTGACACGTCATCCCTACTGTTTGGTCAATTTAGGAGGGCTCAAGCTGGGGAATGGGTCTTCTGTCAAAGATCGAGGGACGGTGGCTTTAACCGAGGGAGAAGGCGGGTTAAAGAATAGCTTTTTGCATGTTCACTGGTATGTGTTCCCGGTATTTTATTTGTTTGAGTTGCTTGTTGATTTTGTGTGTGCGGAAAAACAAGCCTTTGATTTAGCCTGGCTGACGGAGTTTGACCCGCTTTGGAATCGCGATGAATGGGCCTTGATGCAAAATCCAGAGGCCTTGTTGTTTGGCAATCTGATCGCCCAAGGGGCTTGTGCTGCGGATTGTGCCAAGACAGCCATGGGATGGGGTTTTGATTCTCTGTTCTGGTGTGCGGGTTGTCATGGCAGTGTTTATCCCTTTACCGGTTCTGTGCCAGGGCATATTACGGGCGTTCAGGCAACGGAACTGGTGGGTATTAAGTTTATGGCGATGATGCATCGGCGGGGTTTATTAAGGGCTTATCTCGGCATCTATAATATTTGTGGATCGAGTCTTTGCCCAATCATCAAAAAGTCTATGTATCGGTTACAAATGCTGAATCCGATTCCGTCTCCAAATTCTTGTAACGGCTTGGGCAAATCAGATTTTCTGTTTCCCCGCAATGCTCAGCGAGAAATCCTTCATAACTCTTTAAATTACGGCTATTTGGTTTGGCGGAGGCGAGAATGCTGTTTGTTATAATTTTTACCTTTTTTGCTTTGTTGCAACCCTGTTTTGCGACAGAAGTTTCCCTTAAGGCGCTTCAGCAAAAAGCACAGAAAGAAGCCCTAAAATACAAGGACGGTGTTTCTAAAATCCAAGATCAAGGTCAAAAAACTGTGGGTGAGGGGCGGTGTCAACCTTTCAAACAACCTTTAGGCTCCTGCTTGAAGAAGAAGGAAACACAAACATCCAAAGATTCGCCGCTTCTAACTGATAAGGCGCCAATTATTTTTGTATCAGCCAGTATGCCCCTGGCGTCGTTAAAGACTTTGGCGTATCAAGCACAAAAGCATCAAGCCAGGTTGGTAATTCGAGGGCTGGTGAAAGGCAGTCTTCAGGCAACCGCTGATTTGGCAAAGGGGATTGGTCACCCCCTCGATATTGATCCAAAGCTGTTCCAGACTTATAGCATTCAAAAAGTGCCGGTGTTCTTAGTTTATCACCAAAACCAATCTCATAAAGATCAATGGAACAAAGTGCACGGCAATGTGGATTTACTCTTTGCGATGGAAAAGGTGAAAGAAGAATCCCTTGAAGGGCAAAGGACACTTTCATGAGACGATTTCTTTTGTTTATGATTATTCTTCCCTTTCAGACTGTTGCTAACTATGAAGCCGGGAAAGCGGCGGCGACAGGGAGTGTTTCTGCCGTACAGGATTCTTTAAAAGACCCAAGGGCTTTAACGGCAGCCGGCGTTCCGGTTTCTGATAATCCCCGTGAGACGACCCTTTACGACAAGTACAAGTTGCAACAGGCTGCTACCCAGGAAAAAGGCAAAAATGAAACCTTCAAGACAATCAACGACTCTCAAACAGGTCGCTTAGACTATACCTTTGATTTGGATGAGAGCTTGAAAGAGGCAGAAGCGGGCGAGGGGACAGACGTTGTTGAATCAGAAAACACTCAAACTTTGACCAAAGTTTGTCGTCGCAGTGGTACCAGCTATACTCAGTCCTGCAAGCGAGAAAGAATTGTCACCCTTGAAGTCGTCCCTGAACAGGGTCACCATAATCCTCCTTTCTGCATCGGTCATTGGAAGAATAAGTGGACAGGATCAAAATCGTATTGCGGCGGTTGTCGGGGTGGTGAGTATGTCATTGATCGGTCCAAGTCAGTCAAAATCCTGAGCGATGATTGGGTGGGGTGCGAAACGGAAGAACGGTTAAGAGATGAAGGGGCGGCGGAACTGGAAGAAGTGCGCGCCGGCCCTCTTGAAAACCCCCGGATGATTCAAGGCGAACCGATGAGCGGGGAAATTTGGGAAGAAACCCGCGTCTATCGTATTGGTACAAACACCTTTGACCAATGTGCGTCGTTAAGGGCTTTGGGATGTACGGATCAAGGGGGACGGTGTGTGCAGACCAAAGCGATAGCAGGGGGTCGAACGGTGTGTCTTGAATACGAGCACACGTTTCAGTGTCCTTTAGGGATAACCAAAATCCGCAGTCCTAAAGACTTAAAACTGCCAACCACAGAAACGCCTAGCTATGAAGGCAACAAGAACATGGCAGAGTCGTTAGCGCGCATTGAAGCTCTCAGGCAAGCGTCGCAGAGTCTGCAAACTCATGGCAAGACGGTCATCAACATTTTCAAAGGCGAAGATAAGCGTTGCACCACCAATTTTGGAGGGTCATTTAAGGATTGCTGCAAAAAAGGGGGAGGAGCTGGCGTTAAAATGGGACTGGCAAGCAACTGTACTGCAGATGAGAAACAACTATCCGAATGGCGAGGGCAAGGACGCTGTGTTTTTGTGGGTCAGAGAAAAAAGAATGATACGTTTGGTATGAATCTGTCCAAGGAATATGTGTACTGTTGCTTCCCCAGTAAATTAGCCCGTGCAATCCAACAAGGGGCTCGTGCCCAATTGGGACTTGGTTGGGGAACAGCAGAAAAACCTGATTGCCGGGGTGTAACGCCTGAAGAGTTACAGCGCATTGATTGGGGGCGCCTTGATCTGAGCGACGTTTTAGAAGATATGGCGAAGGCGGCTCAACAGGCAACGGCAGCCCTTCAACGAGATTACGCCCAAAAGCAAAAAGCCCTTGCCCAAACATCTGAAAAACAACGCCGTCAAATTTTCCAAGAAAAAGCCCTGAAAACGTCTCAAGGAGCATCCTATGATCTGGCTTATTAACTTTTTTATTCTCTTGTTTGCTATCCCTTATTTTTTTGGCTCGACCGTTCAAGCGGATTCTTTTTATGAACGCCGGGGGGAAGGGTGGTTTTGGTATCATGACCCAAAATTCCTTGAAGAAAGCTTGATTGAAGAAGAGGAGGAAAAGTCCAAAACGCCTGATCTTAAAAAAGAGAAACCAAAGTCTGCGACACAGTCTTCGACGCAGTCTTTGGAGGAGCAAGCCTCTGAAACTCTGGCGGCTTATAAGAAAAAGCTGGAACAAAAGCTGCACTTAGCCCTGGTCAGCCCGACGCTGCACAATGTTCAAAATTATATGCAGTTTCAAAAAGATATGATGGAACGGTCTGAGCGTTTTACGAAAACCTGGCAACAAGCTGTGTTGAGGGTGCCTGAGCTGAATAGAGACGTTCAATTTCCTACCGCTCAATATGCTCGTCATGTTCAGAGTGAGGGGGAAAGGCAGAAAAAAGAAGAAACCATTCACACTCTTTCCAAAACGTTTGGCCTGTTTTACTTCTTTAGGGGTGATTGTCCTTACTGCACGGCGTTTGCGCCGATCGTTAAAATGTTTGCTGAAAAGTATCGTTGGGAAGTGATGCCCATCTCTTTAGATAGCTCAAACTCTGAGGTTTTTGAAAACACCCAAGCTGACAATGGGATAGCAGAAGCTTTCAACATCCAAGGTGTGCCGGCTTTGATGGCCTATAATGCACAAACTCAAGAGCTGATTCCTTTGACTCACGCCGCAACGTCCCTCGATCAACTGGAAGACAACGTGATGGTTTTGATCGGAGACTCTGAATGAAAAAGGTCATCGCTTTTCTTCTGTGCAGTTTTTTAGACTCTTCCCTTCAAGCCAGTGTGTCGAAGAACATGCAATCGTTCTTTAATAAGTTTGGGGCTGTTAGCAATGTCACAGGCGGATCGGCTTTTCAAGATCAATCAGCGGGGTATGTGACGGGCGGCAGTTTGTTTGTTCGAAACCCTGTGCGCAGTCAGCGCTTAGCCGCTTTGAGTGTGCCGGGTTATCGGATGGGATGCGGCGGCATTGATTTATGGACGGGCGGGGTTTCCTACATCAATAAAGATCAACTGAAGAACATGATGCAAAGCATCATCTCTAACATGTCTTCGTACGCTTTTATGTTAGCCGTTGAGACGTATGCACCTCAAATCCACACCACTATGCATCAGTTGAACAAACTGGCGGCGGACTTTAACCGCTTGAATATTAACTCTTGTGAATCAGCGGCAGCCTTGGTGGGGTCCGCGTGGCCGAAATCTGATTTAGGGTCGCAGTCTGTTTGCCGGATGTTATCGGCCCATCAAGGAGCAACAACAGATTGGGCAGGGGCGCGTCATGAATGTGGCACCAATCAAGAAGAGAAACTGAGAACCCTGGGCCATAAAGACCTGTTGGTTGGAGAGTTTAATTTGGCCTGGAAGGTGATGGAAAAGATGGATATTTCCTTTGAAGATTCAGAAACCAACCTCAATCCTTTTGAAGAAGAAGGATTAAGTTCAGAGGAAAACCAAACCTTAAAAGAAATCTTTATGACTGTCTCTGGCACGATTATCCACCGCAAAGGGGAAGGGGGGAAAGATGAGCATATTACGTTAAGGGGGAAGGGTGATCAGGAAGGGTTCTTAAGCACCCTCATGAGTGGGGGGCGCATTCGCTATTACAAATGTGATACCGCCGATAAATGTCTCCACCCGACAGAAACAGAGTTGGTACTGGCCAAAGATAAATCTCTTCACCTGAAGATTCAGGGAGCGCTAACAGACCTTGTCACAAAGATTCAAAATGATGATGGAGAGCAAGAGGCGACAGCAGCACAGAAGGCCATTATTAATGTTTCCACCTTGCCCATTTATAAAATTATCAACGTCACCACGGCTTTTCAAAAGGGCAGGGCACCCATCAGTATCCAGGAATATTCAGAGCTGATCGCCTTTGATGTGTTGTACCGGTATTTGAGTGAAGTGTTGACAGCTTTTCAGGAAGGGGCCAATACCCTGCGCCAGATGCAGTTTAGCGATGAGTATCTGAAAGAGTTTCTGGATGGCATTCGGGACAGCAAAAAGAACCTTTCCCATTACCGACAGTCCTTGTTTGCCAAGATGGACATGATGCTGGGGTTTATCGAAAAAGTCCGACTTATTGAAAACCAGATTCACCATATGTTGGGGGGGTTGTCCAATGAATACGACTCTTAAGATACCCTTCGCCTTTCGAAATCTGTTTTCCGAAAATTGCGGATTCTCGCGTCCTCATGTACCCCTCTGTACACTCCGGGCGCTCGATCCTTATTTTCGAATCCATATTCCGAAATTCATTGGGTATACATATAAAGGATAAAGATTATGGACCCTTTTTCCATTCAAACCATTGGGGGTTTAGAAACCCTTGCGACCTTATTTAATGCGATTGCGGCGATTTTTCATGGGCCGATGATTAAGGCGTTTACGGTATTAGCGACGTGTATTGGCGCGGTTTCAGCCATGATTTACACAGCGTGGCGCAATCAATTGCAACCAGTAGCATCCTGGTTTATCTCCTACAACATTGTGGTCATGGTTTTGCTGTCACCGATTGCTAACGTTAATATTACCGATACCATGACGGGCAAGTTTCGTACTGTTGATAATGTGCCTTTTGCTTTGGCTTTTACAGCGTCGAGTTTATCAGCGTTAAGTGTCGGTTTGACCCAAGCGTTGGAACAAGCGATGCAACCGTTACCCCCGTCTGGGTCTTCCTCACACTCTGGTTCGGAGGGGGCGTCTTTTGCCTCTCTCAGTTATAGTCAGACAGGGTTCCTATTTGGTGCGCAGGCCATTGCCCAGATGAAAGCGGTTCAAATCACCAACAGCGATATGGCCGAGAATATGAAGGAATTTGTCAACCAATGCGTGGTGTATGATGCCTTGATTGGTCACAAATACACGCTGGAGGATTTGCAAAAGAGTGGGGACATTTGGCAGCTGGTTTCTGAACGTCCTTCCAAACTTCGAGGCTTTGCCTGGCGAGACGTCGAAAGGAATGAAGGTGGCAAATTTGTCCGCTCCAACGGCACTCAGATTATCTGCTGCGCGGAAGGTGTTCGGCGATTTAACCTGATTTGGGCAGCAGCGACTGACCATGCCTTAAAAGCCCTTTATGGTAAGATGGGGGAAAGCTTTGGTGTTCAGTCTGATCACGGAGCACAAACTTTATCGTTATCGGCGGCGGCTCACTTGCCAGGGGCTTTAAACAAATTAACAGGATCGGCCAAAGGCGCTTCTGAGCGTATTCGTCAGCAAATGATGATTCGATCGATCCTTAAAGGCAATGTTCAAAAGACGGTGGAACTGGGAGGTCATCCGAATTTTGAGGCGACGCGCGCTTACCTTCAACAACGTCAGACCTATCAAACCATTGGAGAAACGGTTTCCCAAACGCTTCTGTCGTTAAAGAACGTTTTGGAAGCCTTGGCTTATGCGCTGTTTATCTTTGTGATGTTGTTTGCGCTTCTGCCCAAAGGATGGCAGTTCTTTTTGTTCTGGGCCAAGATTGTCACCTGGATTCAATTATGGCCGCCTTTGTTTGCCATTTTAAACTTTTTGGTCACCGAATATATGGCCTCTGGGATGAGCAGTAAGATGGGTCTGGAGTCTGGCATTACGATTTGGAATTTTGTTGGGGTCAGCAATTTATCGGCCGACATGACGGCCACGGCGGGTTATCTGTCTTGTTTAATTCCCGTCATTGCTTGGTCAATTATGGATCAAGGGGGGTATGCCTTTGTGACGATGGCTTCGCAATTGCTGGGTGTCACACAAGGCGCCGCTTCCGCCGCAGCTTCGGAGAAAATAACCGGCAATTATTCATTTGGCAATGTGGTGATGGATGGATTGCAAGCCGATAGTTCAAGCCTTTTCAAAAAGGATGTTTCAGCATCTTATACAGGGGGACATATCGCCTTTCAAGAGGGGATGACGTCTCGCACCTTTGCTCCCAATGGGGAACAAATCTTGAATCATAATGTTTCTCAGCTACCTGTTACGCTCCATGGCAGTCAAGTTCAAGAACAAGTTCATCGAGACCTCTGTAACGAAGTGGAAAGTTTTCAGAAAAGCGAAAGTGAACAAGCCATGGTGTCAAGGCAAGCGACATCCAGTGATTACCTACAAATTGGGAAACATGCGTCAAACATGATATCGAGTGGTCAACAATGGTCTAATCAAGAGACAGGGTCCTCGATGCAAGAAGCAGCCCGCCATTACAATCAGGTGCAAAGGATTTCTAAGGATTTTGGCATCAGCGAAGAGTTGGTGAATCAAAAGGTGGCTGAAGCTTCTGCTGGAGGGAATATATCTATTAAGGCTTTTGAACTGGGGCCTATAAGTGTCAATGGCAATGTAGGAGGAAATTATTCAAAACAAGAACATGATTCTGCACGGGCTACTCAAGCTGAAAATCAAATCAAAGAATTGGGGAAAAGTGATGACTTTAGGAAGGCTGTACAACATGGCTATCAAAGTTTCAATTCAAAGAACTTTGATACCAATGACCAGAATACCAAGGAATCCATAAGGAACTTTTCTGGTAATTATGAAAAGGCCAACAGTCACCAGGAGAGTGCTTCAAAAGCTTATGAACAATCACAATCCTTACAGAAAGAGTTGGCCATTAGCAAAAGCAAGAGTTTCATGGTGGATTCTAATTACACCCAAGAGTTCGTGAATCAGGTAGTGGCAGAACGGTTAGAATCGCTTTCCGTCCAAGAAATGCAAAAAGAAGCCAATGCTTTCATGGCCTAAAAGGCCCTTGCTTTAGAAGGTAACTTACGGAACAAACATAATTTGCAAAAAACCTATAAGGATCATCAAGTTTCTCAAAGTTCAGGGACTCCTGAGGATTTGAGAGATAAGACTTTTGCGACCATTAATAAACGAAGTCATCAAGAAGGGGTGCAGGTAGATCGGCAGATTGATAAGGGTTATGAACACCAGGCCAAACAATTGCTGAACACCTACAATTACCAAGCCCTGCGGACAGGGAAAGTTTTAGAAACAAACTATGATCTCGTAAACAATGCTTTTAGGGGCAAAGTCAACAAACACGCGCAAGACGAAATGGGTTATCTGCAAAAGTTAGCAACAAAAGAACTGTACAAACAATTTGAGCAAAAAGAAGACAAACAGGTAGAGATACCAGAATACACCGCTGTTAATTTAGGGTTAAAACAACAGGGAAAGGACTAGTAGCCTCTATGAATTTGACGCGAAGCAAGAGTCTTAAAACCGGAATGATGAGGTCTCCTAAAATCTTGGAGAACGGAAGGGTCTATACGATCGGCCTTACCATGTTTATATCGTCCGGTGGATAAAACAGCAGCAATAATAAGAAAAAGAGGAACATTGATTTTAAGAACCACTGGATCACCATACAACAAGGACATAATGAGGAACAGGGCCCCCCATAAAGCAATATCTTTGATCCGTTGTTTAACAGGTTGTTTCTTGGTTTTTGACATTATGGTTTTTCCCTCCACCACCTTCAGTGTATCACTCAAAACCTTAAGAAAGGCTTAAAAAAAATGACACTTTCTTCCTCTCCTTTTACGCAAGGCGGACAGACACAGCTTCATAAACTCCGCATGTTGAAACAGGTCTCGATGTCTACCTGTAAGATTGGTTTTGTCAGCAGTTTTCTAGGTTGGTTGGGGTATTTCTTTTCTCAACAAGCGTTTATCCATATTCTCATGTTTCCCGCCTATTGGTGGGCCTTAGCGATTTACGACTTACAAAAGAGCTTTAATCGTCTTAATGGCTTTTGCTTTTGTATCGTCGACGGACACCTTCAACGATGTTCGGCCACAGCGTTTTTAAACAGTCGTTATTGTGCAGCTTTTATGAAGACGCTGACCCACGATGCGACGGTGGCTTGTTATTGGGGAGGAGGGGCATTTGTAGGCATGGCAATATCGGTGATTGTCTATTTCCTGTGGAAAGGGGGGCAGCTGAAACAGACCCAAAAACTCAGTGGATTTGAGCTGACTAACCTAAAGGGTTATAAGAAGTTTTTGAAGAAAAATAAGATTGCCTCCACTCTAATCCTCGATACGATTCCTATCCCTACCGAAGCCGAGACCAAGCACTTTATGATCACCGGAACTACAGGGTCAGGCAAAACCAACATGATTCATCATCTGCTGACCCAATTGCGCAAACGGGGAGATCGGGTTGTGGTGGTTGATACGACGGGGGGGTATGTTTCGCGATTCTATGAAGAGGAGAAAGATAAAATTCTGAATCCCTTAGATGCGCGTTCAGAACGATGGAACCTTTTTCAGGAAACAACCAAGTCCAGTGACACGATGGAAATCGCCTCTATTTTGGTGCCTAAACAACCGTATCAAAGTGACTTTTGGACGCAAGCTGCGCGCCTTATGCTGAGTGAAGGGATTCAAACGACGAAGAGAAGTTTTGAGATGCCCAAACTTCACGATCTTCAATCCATTCTCTTGCGTCAGGATTTTGCTGAGATTCAGAAATATTTTAAAGATTCCAACATCGCGTCGTATTTCTCTGGCAAGGGGCAAGAAACAGCCAATTCGATTCGGATTACTCTAGCCACCTCTATTGGCTGCTTAGAATGTCTGGAGGAGGGGGGAAACTTCTCTGTCCGGAATTGGGTTAAGGGTGAAACAGAACAAGGGTGGTTGTATCTGGCCTGTGATCCAGCCCAACGGGAGTATACGCAAGGATTGCTAACGTGTTGGCTAAGTTTGGCCATGAAAGCAGCTATGGGCTTGGGTGAAAACACTGACAGGCGGATATGGTTTGTGGTGGATGAGTTGGCTTCTTTACACGCCATTCCCTCGCTTCAAGGGTCTTTAGCCGAGCTGCGTAAGTACGGGGGGTGTATGGTGTTAGGGTTTCAGAATCTGTCGCAGTTGGAATCTTTGTATGGTTCACACATCACCACGTCGTTATCAGAGCTGACGGGGACTAAATTTATCTTTCAATGTGTTGATACAAAAGTCGCTTCTAGGATGGCTGACCTGTTGGGGCAACAAGAAGTTTTAGAAACCTCAGAGAACATCTCTTTTGGGGCGAATGAAATTCGGGATGGGGTGAGTCTCTCTCATCACAAAAAGCTGATCCATCTGGTTAAATCGACCGAACTATTACAACTGAAACCGTTAGAGTGTTATGTCAAAAGCGGCTTAGGAACCCCTGTTTTTAAAGGAAAGGTTGCCTATCTTCCCTTAGCTGTAAAGAATGTTGGATTCATGGAGAAGGCTGAAAAAGAAAGTCTAGTTCTTGAAGGGGAGGACTCTGTCTTTCAAGAGGTTCCCCTCCAACAGCTCTGTCTTTTTTCTCAGGAGAAGGAAATTTCTCTTTAGAAAATCTGAATTAAGGGGGAGGGGCATTTGTGGACGTGGCAGTGTTGGTAACAGTGGAAAACCTTTTAAAGGCGTTTAATAATTTGTTCCCCTATAAGCAGATAGGCTTCATCAGGCCTCTTACATGGAGATTGCAACATGGTATATCTAATTCTTTTGATCACTTTAAGTAGTTGCTTTGCCGCAGGTTGCGCCACCGAGGATGCTTATGATTATTTAAGAAAGCATCCTAGAGCAACTCAATCTTATTTTTATAAAGGGAGTGAAGATCAGGTAATTGCCCCTGAATTTTCCAAGTTCCCACACAAAATAGTGGGAGTTGACAGCCAATACGATGTTTTATATACAGCGCCAGAAACACCAGAATCGCTATTCACTAAAATAATAACAAGATTTATAAAAAAATGATAATTCTAGGTTGATTTTTTGTATAGTTTGTGTGATTCCTAAGACAGTCTTCGCTTACCAGGCGCTGCTACATATACCCTCCCTTAAAATTTTACCAAATGTAGATAAGACCTGCTGCGTAAGTCCAAGCGGGCATACTCAGAGTAGCAGAAAGACTGACCCCATGAAGATCAAGAATAACTTACGCAGCAGCTCTATAGAACTATGAGTTAATTTTTTAATTTAAAAGAAATTCTCTGACGTTACAGTTTTTCATAAATTTTTTAATAATTTGATTTTTTCCATCACAGTTTAATTTGATCTTTATACTTTCCATATAACTCTCTACGGTTCTCGGCGAAATATTTAATGTTTTCCCTATCATTTTGTTTGAACTGCCTTGAATAAGCTCTATAACACATTGTGTTGCGCGCTTTGTAAGAGAGATGCATGAACCTTTAACATCTACGTTTAAATAAGAAAGCTCTATCTCTCTGTTAAATTTTTCTTTCTTCTTCAAGGTTTCATCTTCTTCTCCTAAAAGAATTGCAGTTGTTTTAAATTTATATCCTTCCACTTGTTCAATAATCTTTTGAGCTCTCACACGAAAATAACGAATAAATTTTTTAATAC
>Ga0209769_1000310_pt1 | contig 19547 bp, 18 predicted proteins | sample LauGreSuBDMM15DN_2_FD_187569 | JGI IMG/M metagenome (GOLD analysis project Ga0209769, IMG submission 187569) | Freshwater lake microbial communities from Lake Michigan, USA - Su13.BD.MM15.DN (SPAdes) (version 3) | ecosystem: Environmental > Aquatic > Freshwater > Lake | place: Lake Michigan, USA...
CCCCCTCCCCTCACTCAAAATCAGAAGCCAGTTCTGGAAGCCAGTTCTGGCAGCCAGTTCTGGAAGCCAGTTCTGGCAGCCAGTTCTGGAAGCCAGTTCTGGCAGCCAGTTCTGGAAGCCAGTTCTGGCAGCCAGTTCTGGAAGCCAGTTCTGGAAGCCAGATTTTGTCTATATAAAGATTATTGCTTCCGTGCTCCTCATTTCTTGCATGACCACGTCTTTCTACGATGAGAATAGCATTGATGTTCTCATTTCAATCTTAACATTGTGCACGGTCACCTCGCTCTGCAGGCTTTCTCAAACTTGTCATTTTTTGCGTAAATTGATTCTTGAAAAGCGAAATGAATTCTGCACCGCGCGCTTGAATTTTTTAAAAGATGACAAGGAGAATTTTTGGAAATTACTACGTGTATTTGGAGGACTCCCGCTCTTGGAGGCAGCATCTTTGATGAATTTAGTAGTCGACATCAACAAGCCGATGATCCTGAGAGCGCAAAGTGGAATGGTAGAGAATCTGGTAAAGAACAACAAAATTGTCCTGGACGAAAATTGTTACGGAGCTTTACAAAATATCATTTGCCTTCAAGTACAATTACAAGCGGTGAAACTGATTGAATATTTCTGGGACAAAGGTGTTTATCCGTTTGAGGATAAAACAAAGGAATGTCACTTTTACGAAACTACCGAGAGGTTGTTTTTTGATACAGTTGTCGGCATGCAGTGTATCTTGACCGTGTTCTCATACCAATTCAGTGAAAGTCAAGTCGTCGCCTGGCTAAAAGAAAAGGTTGACATCCCTCCCTCACTCACTTGTTTCTGTCATTTTGAATTTCAAAACTGACATTTCTGTCATTTTGAATTTCAAAACTGACATTTCTGTTTGGCAGAATTTCAGTGAAGGCTTCGTGGAGCGCATTCGTCACTACAAGATCATGGGAATCAGTATCATGGAGATGATGTGTGACTTGATGAAGAATGGCCAGGTGGAAAATATTTTCGAGCCGAATTTTTTTGTCACGAAACTTCAATTATTTGTAGACTATCCATTGATTGATGGCAGGGACGGTGAATGCGAGGTATCTCGTTTTATACATGAAATTTTGCTAATGATTGCAAAGGCGTATGAGTCAAGGTGTGCCTTGGATGACGGGTCGACGTTGTTCGACTTCAACAACTTGCGCTACAAGTTCACGGCATTTTGGAAGGAGGATGAATCGAAGTACGAAGCTCAAATATATGTCGAAACGAAGGACAAATCAGAGGGTGCTTGCGCTTGAAAGAGCTAGATTATTTCGTGTAGTTCAAGAGACTGGGTTGACAGGGTGCTGTTTTTGGATAGTATATGGTGTAGAAATGAGGTTGAAAGATGATGTTCTCTAGCCAATGATTTTCGTCCTTTTGTGACCAAAAATCAGCCTTCCATATGTTATCTTCGTGTAGCAGAGGTTGTAAATTGGTAAAGTGATTGCACAGCATTGTTTTCTCTCCCAAGCTGTTGTTTTTGAACGAGTTCACAGGCTTTATGTGATCGAGCGCTGTGTTGGTGATATTCATAGGCTTTGTTGGGTGTAACTTGTTCCATGCTTCGCGTTTCATGGCGAGATTGCATAGAACCTCCTTCCACGAAGAAGCCCCTAGGTAGGTCAATATAGACATTCTTTTGGCCACATTGAGTCTCTTCAAAGCACGGAGGACCGCGTTCGTCAGTCTTTTCCGCATGTACTCCTCCTCTTCACATATTGGACATACGGTAATTTTGTGCAAGTTGCACGACGAGTGCTTTGTGACTTGAGGGGAAGAAAAGCTCTTCTTCCACAAAAAGCGTTTGTTATTGATAGTTGCCGTCTTCGGCGAATAATTCGAGAACGCCTTCGAGGGCATAGAGACGGCGCAAACAGAGACAATTAACCAGGGAGGGGTGCACTTGAGTATAGACATGGTATCGCCCTTCTTTTGTTTATCTTCCTCAGGTAAGATGTTTTTTTGTGTGGGAGTGACGGGATATCCAAGTGTCCGGATAGGGCACATACTGCTCTTTCTCCGACAAGAATATATAGCAAGGTTCTTTTATTTGATGGAGTTCGGGGAATTAGAATGTGACACTAACGCTCTTTCTTGTGCAGATTGGAACCACCAAGGGCACGGGAGGAGACGTGCTGATTCTCGAGGAAGCAGCTTACTGCGACGAGGGCTTCTTCTACGAGACTGTTGCTCCTATCCTCTCTGTCGGCAGCGCGTCGCTGGTGGCGATCTCGACACTGACCTCGGAGATTAACTTCTACACGAGGCTCATCCAAATGGTCGACCCTGCGACGGAGCGCCCACTCTTTGCCATCCGCTGTATCGAGCTGTGCTGTGATCGGTGCAAGGATGAGGGAAAGCAGACAGAGTGCGTGCACATGCTGCACCTCGTGCCGATGTGGCAGAGCGAGGAGCGGCACCGCAAGCTCAAGATCATGATGCAGGACCGCCCCGACCTCATCCAGTCGGAGCTCGCGGGGCTCGCCTTCGACAGTCTACAGCAAGTGTTCCGCAAGAGCGACATTGCAATCGCGATGGATCTCACTGCCTATATTCCCGAAAACAACCCTACCGTTTTCGTCGTCGTCGACCCGGCTGCTGGCGGCCCGCAGTCGGACTACGCCGTCGTCTCGATCAGCCGTTACCGCGGGTGCATCACGGTAAGAGACCTCCCGCACAAGCTCATGCGAAGGACCATGCGTCCGCGCAGGCATGGACAAAACTGGACGGGGTGGACTCTTGTTGGCTCATGTACGTGCACACCAAGTGCTTTCGGAGATTCATAAAAAAATTGGCGATCTTCTGCTGCTGCGCCTCCGTTTCACTCTGCATCATGCGCTCCTTCACTGTCATGTCTATGTTCAGTAGCACAAAGAAAAAAGACAGTGTTTCTGTGCTTGACATGTCACTCGCGAGGCACTCCTCGATTGCCAGCACTGTCGGATGCTCGCTGGGCACGCCGTAAAGACTGCAGACATTCTGCAGACTTTGCGAGCAGAATTCCTTGCAGAACTCTTGGTTGATCGGCAGCAGTACTCGTGAAATAAGATGCGGGAGATGATCTCGCTGCGAATCTGTGTTTGCTGACTTGCGTTTTTTGTTGCCGTGGCAGGTCGTCGGAATCGACATACTGATGGGTTGCAAAGGTTACTTTCGAATACTTTTGTTTTTTTGTCATGTATTCACGCCTGCGCGCCCGGCATGCATTCTGTGCATCACGCGCTGACACTCCTGAGCATGGAGCAGAGCCCGAGAAACAGTTCGCGCTTCTCGAGCGCCATGTTCGGCGACTCAAGAACGAAGAGGCGCTGCAGTTCAGCGAAATCGTCATCATGGTGGAGCGTAACCTCGGCTTCGAGGCAGAGCACCACCAGCGCGCCTTGAACGGCCTGCCGCACACGCGCTTCCGCATCGACCACAATGCCAACCGCTACGGGATCCTGACAACGGAGGAAGTCAAGTACGGCATGATGACGCTCTTCAACAACATGCTGAGAGACCAGCGCGTCGCCTTCCGTAACCCGCTGCTCAGCGACGACCCCGTCGCTGCCCGCCGCCGCATCAAGGAGCAGATGCAGGTGTACTCCTTCCAGTACAAACAGGCAGTCAACTGCTTCGGCAGGCAGCGCGTCGCTCTCTGCGGCAAGGTCGGAGGCATGAAGGACGACGTCGTCATCGCTCTGCAGCTTGCCGTGTACTACAGCGCGAGGCCGGAGATGTACAAGTGAGTGTTTAATGTCACTGAGGTACTTTGTTGAGGCGTGACGGTATACACGGTGCGAGATCAAATGTTTTTCCAGTGTTTATTAAAAAAGAATCGCGTATCTGGCTCAGTCGCGCGGTAGATCTGGCTCAGTCGCGCGGTAGATCTGGCTCAGTCGCGCGGTAGATCTGGCTCAGTCGCGCGGTAGATCTGGCTCAGTCGCGGCCGGTAGATCTGGCTCAGTCGCGGCCGGTAGATCTGGCTCAGTCGCGGCCGGTAGATCTGGCTCAGTCGCGTCTTCAGGCCATTTTGCTTGACAGCTCAAGCAAGGATACCGAGCGGTAGGACGGCAGCAAGGATGAGAGCGCACCATGTAAACTCCCAGCACTGTAAATTGCCGTGCATATTGTGCCCACCCTCTCATTTTGCGGTTGGAAGTGAGATCTTCGAAATACACACTACGGGGAGTCCCGTTCGTGCGGAAAAAAAGCACATGGTACACCTGGTCCTTTTTGTGGTAGCAATCCACAAAACCAACCCCTTTGGTCTTGTAAAACGACTTGAGGGTTGCCAAATGCCGAAACCTCCAGTTTGAAGCGATGTCGAAGCCAGCGATCTCCTTGCAAAAACGCTTGCACTGCAAGTTGTACACGTGCAGCAAGACTTTGACCATCAAGCCCAAGCTCATGCCTGGCCATCCTGCTGCCTGTTCTGTAAGGCAGTCCTTTTCTTGCCACTCTGTTTTCAACTCCGCAAGATCACTATCGGACGTCAAGTTGACATCGACTGTTTTGTCAAAAGAACCGGCAATTTTTACGACGACGAAAACGGCACAACAGCCAGTGTTCAACTGCCATTCTCGAATTTTCTGCAAACGCATTCGCGCGGTCATGTACGGTCGTTTCATTTCGCAATGCAACGACCTTATTCTTTGTTCTTTTATAGATATTTTACGCCTAAACGACGGCGGCATAAAGGACGACGTCGTCATCGCCCTGGAGCTTGCCGTGTACTACAGTGCGAGGCCGGAGATGTACAAGTAATAGACCTAGCAAGAAGAAAGAAGAAAATAAAATAACTGAATGAGATTGAAATTTGTGCTAAATGATGGCAAACTTCAGGCTATGCTGTGCTCTTTTACTGTTATCCACTGCAACAACACTGCACAGTATTCCTGGAACACCTATAGTCTTGAATGTCAAACGCACTTCAAGCGCACTTCAACATCCCGCGATTCTGGCATTGAAGCCTCTGTACCCACCCAACATTAATCCACAAAAAAAATTCAACATGCAAGGAGATAATGTGGTAAATGAATCTAAAACAAACAGCAAAGTTATACTCCTGGAAAGCAAAGTTATGCTGTTAGAAAAAAAAGTTTTGCGCCTTGAGAAAATGATTGCTGCCACTGTAGAAATTTTGCAAAATTGTGATGATACAGCCCTGCTTGAGAAAAACACTTGTTCCTCAGTTGTATACAATGAAGCACTCACGCAAACGCGTCCTCTACGCTTGCTTCGTGCCGAATTGAAGATTATAGAGGACAAATTCATTCTTTGATATTTTGGCTAATATATCTCTTTAATAAGAATAAAGTCATTTGGAAGCACATGTGTGTGAAATTTTGCGCACGTCCTGAAGAGACATACCTGTTGCTAGTTTTATACTTCTTCCTGTCTCAGATGTCCCTAGTCAAACGCTGCTCAGTTCAGCTGCGCATTAGTCGCGAGACGTGGAAGGACAGGAGAAGGACAGAGCAAGCGATGGCGACCATGACGACTCCGTCGTATGTTTCGCTGTTGTAGGCGATCCGAGCGCCCTGCACAAGGACCATGACGAGGGTGAAATCTGTGCTGCGCTGCTTCTCGAGTGCGATGACCATCACGTATATGCTGAGGAAGATGAGCACGGGCTCGATGAGTAGCAGGTGCAGCAGCGCGAGTCGAGAGAGACTGGATGTGTATGCGAGCACGTCAGCTCGTGTTTCCGGCGACGAGTAGAGGGCGCTCACGCACATGACCAGTACAAACGTGGGGATCGACCTCCGCGCGTCGTAGAGAATGCCCTTGGTCGCGCCCTGATTGATGAAGCCTGTGAAGGCCACGTCGGCGCTGATGCCGGTCCAAAAAACGCCGCTGCAGAAGGCCGGCAGGTAGAGGTTGATGCGCAACGCCGTGTCGAGGTCTTCGGGGGCGCGCCAGCGCACGGCGCCGAGTGCCATCACGATGAGGAACATGGCCATGTAGAACAGAAACGCCAACTTTTGTCTTGGCGGGCTGAGAGCAGTAAAGATCTGGCACCTGCATTCCTTGCTCAGTGTGTTCATAATCCAGCCACACACGAGCCCGCTCACGAGCACGAAGTTAGAGTCGTGGGTGGCAAAGTTGAAGCTCAAAAAAGTGTCCCACAGCACGAGGCCTATGAAGTTGACGTACAGGACATAGAGGTCCAGGTTGGTGCTGTTTTCGAACACGATGTTCAGAGGGGGATCGTCATATGACGCCCCCGACATGGTCTCGGTGAGAGTCTCCGCCGCAAACTGCATGTTTCCAGAGGCCTTGCAGGACATGTTGCTCGCGGCCTCGTGCCTCTCGTGCTCGGGATCCTGCCACTCCGCGTCTGACAGACTCTTGCTCGCGATCTGCTCCCGACGGAAACTTTTCTCGCGCTCGTGAGACAGTTGCTCGTGCAACTGCTTCGCCCGCAACTGCTCGTCTGTCCACTGCTCCCCAGCATGCGCTCGCTGCTTTGTGTTCTGAAGCGTTGACGGATCACTCCCGTCAGTCTCTACCGGAAGATTTACGAGTACAAACGAAATGTCGTCGCGTTTCACCACGCGAATGAAATAGAGGAATACAGAGTGTGACGCAAGAATTGTGCACACCACGAGAACCTGGTACGCGGCCAGCATCGTCCTGGAGTGTATGCCTGTCATGCGTATGTCGTCGACCGTCATTCTGAGATTACCAGCCATCATAACGGCAACATACAGCGTGAGCTGCACGATAAAACTGGAGAGCATAGCTCTTCAACATTAAATATTGATGATGCTCGAGACAAAATATTCAGGTGTCTCAGTCTCGGGTATAAGTCACTTGGTATCTATGGCGGACTTTATTTGCAGTCCACACGAGTACTTCCACCCTGAATTTATTGAATTTGTGAGACAGGAACGTATGTCGCGGAATCACAGATGGATAACTGCCATCATCCACGGACAAGGCGGCAGGCATGAGCACATTTTCATCGATCGCAAGGAATGGTGTCTCTGCCTGGACAAACACCATGGCCACGACCAGCGCTACCTGGTTATTTTTAAGGACGAAAGCCTGAAAACCATCCGAGACTTGCGCGGGAAGCATATGCCCTTGCTCAGAGAGATCGAATGCACCGTCATGCGATGGATTGAGGCGCATCACCACCATAAATACTACATGTACTTCCACTACATGCCCAGCGTTTTCCAGCTCCATCTACACGTAAATTCCAACACAGTGCACATAAACAAACATCGAGCCCATCATCTCTCATTCGTGATGCAAAAACTAGAGAAGAATCACGAGCATTTTAAAACAGCACTCATTCTTACAAGCTGGTGCAAGACTATGAGAAAATTCAAAGTTAATCACAACTACAGTTTGTGGTAAATGTATCAGAAGTCTTCAAAATCTGAGCTTTTCACATGTTTTCGAGACCATCAAAGATCTTGCCGAATTTGCTTGCAGGTCAGTGTTGCAGAAAGATTTCCTGTCATCTTCCATTTTTTTGATCTGCGCTAGTCGAAACATAATCGTCGGATGAGCGTCCAGACGAGTGACGTACTGGTTCATGGTCCCACAGACAATGGCTTCTAACGTTCGATCACCTGCAGAAAAGTCTGTCACTGGTAATTGCGTTAATAAACTGTCAACATTCAATCCCTCGACGCCCGCGACCAACATCCCAAAAGTCTCTGCGATGTATTTCCATGCCCTATCGTTATATAATTCACACATCATCGTGTACATAAATTTGTCGGCACTCAACTCCATGGCTACGGAATATTGCTGAAATACCGTCTTCTGACTGTCACATAGAGAATTTTTGTTGTACGAGCCGTCGTTTTGCAAGGCGTTCCAAATTCTCCAACCCAAGTTTACGTGGCTCTGCTGAAAAATTAAGTGGCCCAATTCATGGAACAGCACAACATGCGCAAGGGGACGTTTTTCTTTTAAATTAAGTTTTAAAAGCTTCACCAAACTAGAACTTATGATTATGTCTGGCGTTTGGCGCGGTACTTCAAATGAGCTCGCATTCGGGCTTGGATTACATTGAAGGTAAAAGTTGGGGATTTGTGCAAAAATTACACGGTCCTCTTTTTCGTGTACTGTTTGTACGGCCTCTTTCAACGCCGCAAACAAATGTGTATACTGATGTTCTCCCAGCATTATCATATTTTGTGTCATCTCGATCTGAAAGATTGGAGAGGCAGGATATGCACCTTCAATTGCAGAGTATGTGTCGGTCATCTCCTTAATGAATGTTTGGATCGAATCAGCTTTTAATGTCTCATGACCGTAACTCGAACTCATTTTCTTGATTGTTTCCAATGTTTCATTGCGAGTCTTCATATACCACTCCTGTTTTATACCACTTGTTACACTCTGTGCCTAGGAATTTGCGTTGGTGTACTCCTCGTAAAATTCTAGTCTCTGCTTCATGTCTTCAATATCTGCATTCTGTATTTTAAGTGTGGCTTCGGCCTTCAGCAGCTTGGTCTTTGAACACGAAGGATATGTGCTATGTGGGGTGATTTTCCGTAGGTTGATCACTTGGTGAAAGCGTGGGTTGTTCAGTAACCTGCGCCGGTAGAGGTCGCAGAGGATGCGCACGTCGTCAGCGCAGTACGAGAGCAGCGCGTCCCACTGCCCCGCGTGCGCGAACTGGATGGCCTGGAGCCCGCTGCCGGACTTGACGGGGACCTGGTTGTGCTGGCAGAGGAGGTTGAGGCTAAAGGTGTGCGCGGGGCCGAAGAGGCCGAGGCGGGCCGCCTCGAGGATGTCGGTGGTCTTGAGGAGCCAGGCGGCCGTGGTCTCCTGCGAGAGCCTCAGGGCCGCGTGCAGGAAGGGGATGTCGAAGCGCACGCCGTTGAAGGCGCAGAGCGAGTCCGCGGCGTCGAAGGCCTCGACGAGCTCCCGTTCCAGGAGGCCCACGTTCTGCGGCTCGCGCGCCCGCACGCGCCCGAACTCGTACGCGCGCCGCTCGCCCGTGTGGAAGTCCTGCGTGCAGACGACGGTCACGACGCTGCTCGCGGGGTCCAGCCCCGTCGTCTCGATGTCGAAGGCGAGCATTTCGTGCGTAATCTGGGCCGCTGCTTCAAGCAGCTTGTTTTTTTTGCCTCACACCGGCGGAACACTAGAAGTGCACCTGCGCGTGTGAGGTTGAATGCGTCACTGTGCCAAACCGTTGCCAAAACGGTATTGCTCTTTCAACGTAGTCTGCGCCAGAGACGCCGCGTTCCTTCAAGAGCGACACAAGAACAGTGGCGAGGCCTCTGCGACGCACTCTGGAGGCGACCCAGAGCAGGTCTATGCGGTTGTTGTCGACAGCGCAGAAGACGGGAAAGCGGTAGTAGGTCCTGCCCGTTTCAACTGAAGTCATGAAGCGCGGGTCCTCGGGCGTGACGTTCTTGAACATCTCGTCCGTCTCAGGCATGCACAGACCGTACAGATTGCCCTTGATGAAGGCCTCCAAAATGGTGCTCTGATTGTGTATGAAACCATCACCACGCCCGTTTTGTTCCCAGTCCTGCAACAACTCCTTCTGGATAACGAAGAACCACTTCAGTGTGTGGTTGTCAAGTCCGTCCTCGGCGAAGTTAAACAGCCGCACGTCGCCTTCGATATCGAGCATTTGTCGATTTCTCGACTGCGGGTGTCGTCGACTGTCTGTCCGCTGTACTTGTGTCGGGATCGTGTCTTCAGGCTCGCAGTCGGGCGGCTCGCAGTCGGGCGGCTCGCAGTCGGCGCGCGGCGGGGCGCAGTCGGCGCGCGGCGGGGCGCAGTCGGGCGGCTCGCAGTCGGCGCGCGGCGGGTGCATCGTAGGCATTGGCAAAATGCCTAGCGCCTGCAAACGCTCCGCCAGTTGCGCGCGGTGTTGCGCCTGCGACTTTTCTTGAAACTCTTTGATGACCTCTACATGATGACCGAGCATCTCCTTCATACGCAGCATCTCACTTTGACGAGCCGCATCAAGGACTAAAGACATGCCCGCTTGCATTCAGATATACACGAATGCCGCGCATCAAGCATCTTGTTTTTTCTTCTTACCGAGTATTAAAGTATGAGCAGCCATGTCTCTTGCGCCCATCAATCTTCGAAGCATTTCAGGCATAGTCGGCACCTCGAGTCTTGGCGTCGTGTCAGGTCACAAACACAAATCATGCCTCACAATGCTCTCGAGCACGTGCTGTCACTTGTCTAACCCAGCCTGTCTGGAGAACCTGACGTGCCTGATGAATCCTCCCATGCTCGCCTCGAACACCGAGACGCTGTCAGGTCTTTCCAGTCTGATAAAGCTGTCGGAGGGCTGGGACGACGACAGACACGCGCACGCGATGGCGTCCATGTACGGGTTTCATATCTAGGTATTGATAGGAGGTGTCGCTAACATGTATAAAACAAAGTACATCCTATGACACGAGTTGAAACCCTATTGAGAGTCACAGTCAAAGACATGTTGAGAGTATTTTATGCCCCGATTTGGGACTTGGCGAGGCTATGTCAAGCGTCTGCCGTGGAGCGCGATCTTGATCCTACTCGGGCTTTGTATGATCCAAACAGCATTGCTCCAGTTGATCTAGAGCATACATGGAGCTGGTGCTGCACTGAACCAGTGATACTCATGAAATTGTGGTCAGAGCTGTACAATCTGAGATTGGCAGTGTCATACGAAAGAAGACAACAACTTGCACCTCAAACGTTATTGGACAGTTGCAAGTATGTCTACAGTATATTGGGGACTCTAGCACAATTGATAAATTCAAGACTGGCGAAAGAGTACATGGACTATATTTTATTCATAGATGCTAACACATACTACAGAGGCCAGATATTGTCAAAGTATGAGTCTACATCCGAAGCTATAAGAACCCTGTACGAAGAAGGCATGTACTCCCAAGCAGTGGCAAGGTACATCAAGGCACGGATCGACGAAGAACTTGATCGTCCCTCCGAGCACGCCAGACGGGCAATGGAGGGAAGGAGGCCGTCGCCACCTTCCGAGCATGCCAGACGGGCAATCAATCAGCCGAGCTCTTAGGAGGCGTCACCAGCGCGAGGCTGACGACGCGCTGCCGGAGGATCGGCTCCAACGCCGCGTCGGGCTCGCCCTTCACGTTCACGAAGCGCATGGCCTTGCCGCGCTGGTCCTCTACGCGGAGCGCCTTCTTGGTGCCATTGCTGCGCACGTAGACCACGTGCATGTGGACCTCGAGCATGTACTGCGCCCTTGTCTTGAAGAACTGAGCGTTCTTGAGCAGGGACTTCACGGTGATGGGCCCGCGCCCGTGCACGAGCTCGTGGTGGCTCATCGCGACGGCACATCCGAAGTGCTTGCAGATGCGCGCGCGCTCCATTTCGTTCGTGCCCCCGACCCAGTTGCCGTTGCGGCTGTCCAGCAGCCCGTTCGCAAAGCACGTACTTCGGAAGGCCTCCACGTCTGCCGCGGATTTCAACCGGATGCCGGCGCACTTAGCCGCCGCGTATAGTCCGCATATCGGCTGCTTGCCCGGCGCCCGGGCCTTTTTGTTCCGGCGCAGGCCCTTTTCGCACCGCTTGGGCATGTACGTCTATCTGGCAATGAAAACCCATATCCATCAAACACTTTGTACTCTGACTTGATTTTTTATGGGAATTTGGAACGATACTGTATTTATGACTTGATTTACATGTCTGGTACCGTGGACCATTACCTAATAAAAACATCCGCGTACAAGGGCGCTGAAGAGATTGTGGAAGGACAGGAGCAGGAGACAGAGGAGTTTGCCGAAGTCCGGAATGAATTGGGTCAATTATATAACAGGTACTGTGCACTGCAAAAGAAGATTAACAAGGTGTGTCCGACATTTGAGGACTATGTTTATCAATGCATGAAAAACGGACTATTTCATCAAATAGTTGTTGCTCATAAATCTCGTAATCATGAACTTCTTGATCATGAACTTCTTGATCATGACCCGGATCAACCACGACGACGTGAATCCGATCCTGATTCCAAAAGAATGACAGAACAAGAAAGAAGAAATGCCAGAGATAAAAAATACCAGAACCGAGACCCTTTCGAGTCGGGGTCCTCCGCTGAAGAGATTGCATCGAATCCTTACATTGTGCACACAGCAGGCAAGACACTAGATGTCCTAGATCATATTGATGAGGAAATCCATCGCGCACACCAATACCAGCTGCAAGTGATCATTGCCACCAAAAAGCTTCCTTGGGAAAAGGACAGCCCCTGGACTGAAAGGAGATGCGAGCCTTATTGGCCGGTGCATTATGCCGTCGAAATGTACAATAGGACACTGCAGTGGCAAAACGAAAACCCGCGAACACAAGCGGATTGGACTGTGGAATTGTGTCGTAGGTTGCACGGACTGATATCTCCCATTTTCGCACAGGACATAAATGACTGGGATTTAGTGTGCTGGCAAGTAGCGACAGTACGCGAGGGTCATGTCAAGATTCACAGTCTTGACAATCGGTATGAAGTGATCTTTACTTTCACATCTAATGCGCAAGTGAAATTGTTTTACACTGGGCCAGTGGAGATGGCACGTTGCGATGTAGAGTAGCTGGTGCAGAGCGCTTGCATCAGGCGTGTCTTCACGCTACGATTGCGCCAGTCGTTTCGGATGTGTTCCGCAGCTGTTTCGATGTAGAGTAGCTGCTGCCAGGCGGGCAGTGTGTTGCGGTCCCACACCACGCCTCGCTTCGCCAGGGCTTGGATGAGTGTGGGCGCGTTGCCTGCAGTCGCCCAGAGCTGGACGAAATTTGAGTTCCGACACCAGATCTCTTCGGAGAGCAGGACGTCCAGCTGTGTGTCGAGCTTCAGAGACTGCCATCGCATGCCAGCGCGTTCTTTTAAGCATGATTATGAGGAGACACAGTCTTGTTCAGTGCTTTTGTTTTTATTAAAGACTATTGAACTCGAAGTCTAAAGATGCTCCTCAGCGAAGCCTCCCTCGCACACGCAGTGGCTGGGCTGGGAGCTGCCCGCAGGAGAGGTGCTGTGCGCGGGACAGTGCAGGAGGGTGTCGTTGAAGCAGATGTCGTTGGCGCGGCACTGGACGCACGGGGCGGTGAAGTTGATGGCGCACGGCTGGCCGGTGTTGTTGATGAAGGCGCCTGTGTCCGTGCGCGTGCAGCCGCGCCAGTGCCCCTCGCGACAGAAGCAGCCATCCGGGGAGGCGGCTCCCGGGGCGCTGGTGGAGTTTTCAGCGCAGGATTCGACGACCGCGCCGCCCGGGCAAAAGCTGCTCGGCGGACACTTGTTGCAGGCTGTCTGGTTGATGAGTGAGTAAAAGCCCGGGACGCACGCGCACTGCGCCTGCGTCTGCGCGCCTGCGATTGAGGAGGAGAAGGGGGGGCACGAGAAGACGTTTTCGCCGCCCGCGCAAAAATTTCCGGTTTCACAGGGGATGCGTTGGTCGTAGACGGTGATTTGAAATTCGGACACGAGTATCACAGACGGCAGGTATCGCTCCTCCGCGTCGATCGAGAACTGCTCCAAAGTCGGGACGGTGACGGCAGAGGCGTTGTTGACATTCAGGTATGTGATTTCAAACTCAACCTCGACGTCGCCGCTGAGCAAGCGGCGCAAGAAGGACAAGAGACGACGCCCGAAGTGCTCCGTGATGCTGGCAATCCTCACGCTCTCCGGCTCGACTCCGGTGGTATGCGCCACGCTCTCTATGTACATCTGCTGCAGCGCTGGCGTGAAGTCGCTGATGGACATGTCGATCACCAGCGTCACCTGCAATATGGTCGAGGAGGTCTGCGCTGCGCACTGGAAGCCGGGCTGGCAGCTGCTGCAGACAAAGCCCTTCGCGCCCGGGGTCTCGTTCATGGCCTTGTACAAGCCGGCGGCGCAAACGCACTTGCGGACATCGTACACTCCCACGAGCTCGTGGTTGGAGTTCTCGGGGCACGGCGCGCACGGCGCACTCAGGTGTCCTGAGAGCTCCACGTCTTGCCAGGTGGACGGAGGACAGGGGACGCACGCGGACATTCCCGAGGCGAGCGCGACGCTGCCGCTGGGACACGTAGCGCACAGGGACGCTCCCACGCTCGCGGCGAAGGTGCCGGGGGCGCAAGCGTCACAGACTGAGGCGTTGGCGGCGGCGGAGTAGGTGCCGGAGCTACAGGCCGCGCATGTGAAACCAGGAGCATCTGCCCGCACGACAAAGCCTGGTTTGCAAACGCAATTTCGTTCGCTTCGAGATCCGGAGGGGCTCCCGGCGCCGGGCTGGCATGCGAGGCAGATCCCGACAGAAGTCGCAGGATCTCTTGCGTAATACGTGTCAGCATGACACTCCTCGCACTTATAAGTGCCGTTGCCCGGAAGCAGAACAAGGCCGTCGGAGCACAGGCAAGCCTCGGGGGCGCCGCTGCCGGGGAGCGAGGAGCTGCTGGGCGGACACACGCGGGGCTCGGCGGACGCGGGCGGGCAGTAGTGGTCCGCGGGGCACGGCACGCAGCTTCCAGCGCCGAGCGGGGTCTTGTAGGTGCCAGCGGGGCAGGCCACGCATTTTTCTAAATCCCATGCGTTGTATGACGCGTCGTAAAGGGATGCGTTGCTGAGGGAGTCGTTGGTCAAAGATTCGTTATATTCGTTTTTCCAAATTAAGACAGCAGTCTCTGGGGGATTTGTCTCTAAGACTTCAGTGTAAACTTTCATGAATTCAAAAGTTGAATCATCAGCCCACCATGGATAAGGTCTGTTCTGAATTAGTGATAGTCCACGATAATAGGGTACTCCATCGTGAACCCAATCTCCAATTTGTACAAAATCCTTGGTATTTGCCACGCCAGGATTCACAACTGGCGTCCATCGATCTAGAGTGTCAAACTGTGTAAACACCGACGGATTGCTGATGATGTAGGCTCTTAATTCGTCAATCGTCGGCAAACGCCGTCCGGCAGCGACCGCCTCGTCGTACGCCTCCTGCCAACCGTACGGACTTTCGCCGACCCTGAAGAAGAACTGCAACGTCGGGGCTGGGGCTGGTGTTGGTGTTGGTGTTGGTGTTGTGCTCAGACTGCTTTCGAGCGAGCGCTGCGTGTAGCCCGGCTTGCATACGCACTCTGACTCGTTCAATGCTCCTGGGAATGCTGTGGACGAGTTTGCGGGGCACGATGCGCAGCTGATGTTTTCGAGGCTTTGCTTGTAGAAGCCCTCCTTGCACAGCTGGCACGCGTCTGTCTGATTGTCAAACCGAGGCCCGCAAAGGCAGTCGAGCGCGCTGGAGGCGTTGGAGAAGTCGTGCGTGCTCGAGCCGGGCGGACACTCGGTGCAGTTCAGGCTCTCCTGCTCGAGGAAGAAGCCGGCGGGGCACGCCACGCACAAGAGGGGGTAGAAAACCTTCTGGGGAGTGGTCTCCGGAGGAGTGGTCTCCGGAGGAGTGGTCTCCGGAGGAGTGGTCTCCGGAGGAGTGGTCTCCGGAGGAGTGGTCTCCGGAGGAGTGGTCTCCGGAGGAGTGGTCTCCGGAGGAGTGGTCGCTTGCGGAGTGGTCGCTTGCGGAGTGGTCGCTTGCGGAGTGGTCGCTTGCGGAGTTGTCTCAGGCGGTGCATCACATGTCGCTGCCCCTGCTGTAGACGTTTCGCCTGTAGGACAAGACAAACAGACACCACCAGTTTCATTATTCGAATACTGGCCAGCTGCACACCCACAGGAAGCACTGCCAGGATTTGAAAATTTGCCTGCTGCACACTGCAAGCATTCTCCTGGTATTTCAGAAATTGTCATAAATCTAAAGGTCGCAGTCACAGGCTGGTACGTGTTGGCGTAACATGCCACGCAGAGCTCGTTGAAAACCCTGAAGTCTGACTCTGCGCTCAATTCGTAATTTTGATAGTCAACATCATAACCCGCTTGTGCATATCCAGCGTTGCACGTACACTGTTGTTGCTCTCTCGTGTCACCAATTCCGTTTGCGAGACTTGGATTTTGAAAAAGCCAAAGAGGATCGCTGGTGCTATGTAGTGGACAATCCACACACCTTGTAAACCCCGGCATCTCATTACCAACTACCCCTGATTCTGGATACACTTGGTTTGTTACAAAGTCCCAATCGCTGCTATATTTCCCGATCGGACAAAGCTTACATGATTCCACGCTTAAGGAACCAGTGTCATTGTTATACGTGCCGTAAGGACAACGTTTGCATGTAATGACATTTTGGAACAGTTCACTGTAGTGTCCAGGCCGACATGGAGTAGACACGAGAATATTGTTGCCCATACTGTTGCCATGTGCTACACAATAATATAGCAAGTTGTCCGGAGCATCTGCATCAACAGTAAAAACTGTTTGTGCTCCGGAAGTACCGGGTGTACCTGTAGTTGTGACTCCAGTAGTATATGAAGTGCCAGTGCTGTCTTTGAATGCAATCTGATGTCCAGCATTCGAAGAGTGACTTTGATCAAACGTATACACTCCGCTGCGCAGAATGTTGAGAATTGGCTTGTTCACAGCATCAATCGCAAACACATTCCCATTTTCATTCACAACAGTAATGACAAACACTTGTTGAACAGTGGTCTCCGACGGAGTTTCGCCGAAACCGACGTGCGCGAGGCAGCAGAGAAAAAGGTAGTAGAGAGTGCGTTCGGCTGACGACATTCTCAGACTCACGTAAATAGTTTATTACGAGCATGGGTTACAAATGTAGACATGTCACATACTGTAAATATATATTTTTCATACTCTCGGTGCTAACAAACAAATCCTTGTCTTCTACATTTTCATTTGCTATGATTACCGCTGGCGGAGAACTTCGATCACCCAAATATACTTTGTGTTGTATCAGGTCAGGAATCGCAAACGTCGACGCTTGTATGGTCACAGTCTTATTTTGAAAATCACGGTGGATTCCGAACTTGTTCTCATATTGTTTTTTGATGTATATATCCGCTTTGATATCTCTGTCCCTCTTGTCCTGTATGTCTCGTATCTCTTCTGGCAATCTTGTGTCAATGATATTCCAATTGACAAAGTGATGTTGGTAAGTTCTGACAAGCGCAAAAAATGCTACATTCATTCGAAGTGTGTACTGCTTGCAGGCATTGTGGTAACTCAGAAATCGTTCTTTTTGCTGATCAGTCAATTTCTTTTCTTTGAATTCCTGATAAGTCTGATATCCAAACGTTTCACAAAAAGTATTTAACCCATCTGTTGGTTCTTTAATTCGCAAGCACTCTGACGGTAGAACAAAACAGCGCATATTATTCGAGCGGTTTTGTAAACGTTTTTGTTGCAGCTGCGATGCTGTCAAATTTACATCATGGACAAAATGGAGGACTGCTTCCCATTGAAACACACCATCAAAAAACATTTTTTGAGCATCATCAGGATCATCATCATCATCAGACTCATCATCATCAGACTCATAATAATCAGACTCATAATAATCATCATCATTATCATCATCATCATTATCAGACTTATACTTATCATCATCATCATCACTTTTAGAGGACGCTTGCTCGCTCACTTTATTCTCTTGCGTTCCATCATCAGGATCATCATCATCCCAATTATCCTTTACATGAACACTGTTAGAGGACGCTTGCTCGCTCACTTTCTTCTCTTGCGTTCCATCATCATCACTTTTCTCTTGCGTTCCATCATCATCACTTTGAGAGCTTTTTTCCTGCAAGGGGTCAAAGTCCTCGGGTTCAAGTCTGTCGAGCTGCTTCTCTGTTGCAACTATCTGATTCTCCAGTTTCTCTTGCCCAGACTCATATGCACGTTTCTCATCTGCTAGCCGGGCTTCGAATTTATCTGTTTGATGTTTCAAGGCATTTGTGTCTGGGTACTGTCCCGCCCTGGCGAGCGCTGCCTTGGTTGTTTCGTTACTAGCTTCAAATTGTGCTTTCGCTGTCAATTCCCTCTGTCCCTCGTTGAATATATTCATCTGCTTCTGGGCCTTAAGTTCGTTCAGCGTGTCTTCAAGCATTGTTCGTTTTCGAAGGTATTCAAATTGCGCCGTTTTTGGTATTCTTGGTGTCTTCTTGTAACGTACAGGAACCTTCCTGGACTGATGCCTGATGCCGGGAAGCATCCGCTGACGTACAGCAGCAACCCAAGCCTGCATATGCCGTATCTCGTTTTTTTTGAATAATTTTACCATGAGGATCCACCATGAATTTGAAAGTAACTCTCCGTTAAACCAAAATGCCATCCTTGTAATGTCTGCTGGATTTGCAACATTGTGATCGAAAACATCACGTGCTGAATGGTGTTTTGTTGAGAAATAGATCTTTCCATCGGCTGGAGGAGAATTGCTAGTTTCAAAAATAATATTTTGGTGGTTTAAAGCACGAAGTGCCTTGATGAATTGAGATTTGCAAAGATGCCAGTTATTCCAGGCATGCGAAACAACTTTATTCCAAGCTACTGGATCAAAACAACTAGCGTGCTCGGTTGCATGTTTGGACATTCTTTCTGACAATCCGTTCAATGACCCCCTCCTCCAGATCGTAGTGAAACATTGTAGGATTGCGGCGTAAATCACCTTGCCAGTTTTCTTCGAGTCATCCGCAGACGCCAAAGGGCCTGCTGCGAAATCATGAAGCGCTTTTCTTAGCGCTTGTGCTAGTGTATCGTTTGCTGTTAAAGCCTCCGCAGACGTGGCTCGTGGATCAGCTTCGTATTTGTCTTTATTTGTCTTCCATGCTTCGCATGGATTCCACCAACCCGCTTTTTTTGTATTTGTGTTTTGTGTCTCATTTCCAATCTGACGACGTTTTGCATTGCTCTGGCGTAAGGTGTGCTTATCTAATTGAGATTTCCGAAATTTATCGGATTTGTTTGCTTTCGTATGTATTGCTAATGTCTCGTTTTTTGCTTTTTGTTCAACTTCAATTTGTGTGTTTGCTCCATTAATTTGGAGGTATATCCAATTAATATTGAAGCGTCTGATGTGCATTGCGCACGTGTCCGAAAAGTTGAGTCCTCGGTCGTTTTCTGACGTTTCTGGATAATGTTGGGTTTTCATATAATCATACTGTGTCACTCTGCGGATAATTTCTGGTGCATTTTTCGGAGATTTTTCATTGGCCACTGCGGAAACTAATTTGTCCTGAAGAAGTATGGTTTCGTCCGTTAATAACTTCCCCCACTTGTGAATGATATCCGCAGCGATGTCCTCATACGGTTTTGACAAATCTGATGACAAATCTGATTTCTGTGAAATTGGCATAAATTTCTGTATAAGTTCCTGCATAAATGATGCTGGAATTTCGCCGCACAATATGCCGTAAATTTTTTTTAAATTATGCATTATCTGAGAGGCCGCCTCCGCCTCCGCCTGCGCCGCCTTCGCCGCCTCCGCCGCCTCCGCCTCCGCCTCCTCCCGCATCGCCTCATCCGTCGTTATCACTCTCTCCAGCAGTGTGTAGTGGTTTTCGCCCGTGTACAGCAAGCACACAGGCTCCTTATCCTTTTGTTTATCTCTAATCCCATTCCACACGGATGTCAATTTTAAAGATTTCTGGTCAGATTCAGACTTCTCAAATACATGAATGGGATAGTTTATCACATCGGGCATAAACGCCAAAATAAAATC
>Ga0209769_1000312_pt1 | contig 19416 bp, 13 predicted proteins | sample LauGreSuBDMM15DN_2_FD_187569 | JGI IMG/M metagenome (GOLD analysis project Ga0209769, IMG submission 187569) | Freshwater lake microbial communities from Lake Michigan, USA - Su13.BD.MM15.DN (SPAdes) (version 3) | ecosystem: Environmental > Aquatic > Freshwater > Lake | place: Lake Michigan, USA...
CCTACCACCACAGCAAATACTCCCGCACTAGCTCCCAGCATAAAAGAGGTGTCAACTGCACCTGAAAAGTAGGGAGCAATGTTGTACATCAACAGGTAAAATCCTGCTCCAAAAACACCTCCAAGAAGGTACAAGTTGGTCAATTTCCTACTCCCTAAATATTGGTGGACGAGGAGTCCAAAATAATACAGAAATAGGAGATTGAACAAAATATGGAAAAGCCCCTCATGCAAAAAGAAGTAGGTGAAGATAGACCAAGGTTGTTTGGCTAGCGTAGACAAAGACGCGGGCATCATGATCCACTTCAGCCCTTCTTTGTAGAGTGCACCAAAGCCGCTAAGTGTCAGCACTACGCGGGCAATCAACAGCACAAAAAAAGCAATCAAGTTGATGGCAATTAGCTTGTATAAGCTATTGTCACGCCGGTTAAATGCGTTTTTTAAATTATCCCAAAAGCTTGAATACATATCAGTAGAAGCTATTTCTATTTTTTTTCCAAAAGTAAACCAGGATCGCGCCGACCACTAGACCACTAAGGTGTGCAAAGTGGGCCACGTTATCAGTAGAGCTTGTCAACAACACATTGTATACCGTATAAAGCCCGTAGAAAAATACCATGTACTTTGCTTTAATTGGGATTGGTGGAAAAAGTAAAAAAAGTTGTGTATTTGGAAACAGCATGCCAAAAGCAATTAATATCCCAAATAGTGCTCCTGAAGCGCCGACCATGGGCTGGTTAACTTGCAGCTTTAAAATAGAAGCCAAGGTTTCTTCTGCTCGTTCAATGTATATGGGATCTTCTGGATTTCTGCTATACTGATCTACAAAATCAAATACTTCGGGCGAAAAATAGCCTCTATTTTCAATCACTAGCCGGTTGAAATATTCAGGATCTGGATCGGCCTCAAATGCCAATACCTTTTCTTCTAGGCTTCGGTACTGCACCAAGGTATAGCCAGAGTACAATACACCGGCTCCCATCCCACAGACCATCCATAAGATAAAGAGCTTTTTGGGACCCAAAAACTGCTCTAGTAGGGGACCAAAAATCAGGAGCCCAAAGAGGTTACTGAATAGATGCCAAAAGTCGGCATGCATAAACATGTAGGAAAGAAATTGGAAGGGCTTGAAATACGAACTCTGGATGTTGTAGAGGGCAAACCATTCGTTCAAGGGAGGGAACACAAAATTGGCCACCAAAAAAACAGCGATGTTGATCAGCAATAGATTTTGAACGACCGGTGTGATGTTTCTAAACATATTATTTAGCGAAGAAGGCGTGAATGCTAGTTAAATCCAATTTCACGAAGGTTTTGTTTCCAGAAGGAGAGTAATTTGGGTTTGGACAAGCAAAAAGTTGCCCAACTAAGGTTTCCATCTCTTGTGCATCCAGCTTTTGTCCCTTCTTGAGGCAGGATCTTTTGGCTAGCGAACGGGCTAGATTTTCTTTTTTATCTAAGGAAAGCTCGTTTTTAAAATTTTTATACTGCTCAATCAATCCTTCAAAGAGTTCCTTTTCATTTTTTACCTGCGTCTCTGCAGGGACCCCTCGGATGACTACCGTGTCTTTGCCAAATTCATCTACTTGAAAGCCGAGGCTAACCAACTCTGGCAGCATATCCATCACCAAAGCAAAGTCCGCTGGATTCAGGGTCAGTACTGTCGGAAACAAGCATTGTTGCGAGGCTCCTTGCGTCGTTTGCAGTTGCTTGAGGTAACGCTCGTAGAGGATCCGCTCATGTGCCAGTTGCTGGTCGACGATAAGCAGTCCGGTAGACATTTGGGCCACAATATAGCTTCGCTCTACTTGAAAGGTCGTTCCGGTTCCTTCTCCAGCTTCTTGTTGTAAAGCCAACGACACCTCTCCAGCTGAAGCCCTACTTTGGAAAGTAAGTAGCTCTTGATCCTCAGCTGAAAAGCCAGGAGATTTTTGGGAAATGGAAGCTGGAGAATCTCCTTCAAAAAGTCGCTCCCAACCCGAGACAGAGGCTCGCTGAAACTCAGGAGTATTGTAGGTTTTGTAGCTGTATTCACGGTCTACATCCAAGGATACTTGTGGATTCTTCGTCCAATTTTCTTGAAAATTTACATCCATACTAAAATCCAGTGCAGGCATCACCTGATGGGCCCCTAAGGCTTGCTTGACAGCCGAACGAATCACTGCATATACTGTACGCTCGTCTTCAAACTTGATTTCTGTTTTGGTTGGATGTACGTTGATATCGATTGTCGCGGGATCTATCTCTAAAAACAAGACATAGAAAGGATGTTGATCTGCTTGAATCAATCCCTCGTAGGCAGTATTTACTGCATGGTGGAGGTAGCTACTTTTGATGTAGCGATTATTGACAAAGAAAAATTGTTCGCCCCGCGTTTTTTTGGCGTATTCTGGTTTGCCTACATACCCTTTGATACTGAGATGTGGTGTTTCTTCATCACAGGGAACGAGTTGATTTTGGATTCCTTTCCCAAAAATCCCCACAATGCGCTGGCTCAGTTTGCTAGGAAGAAGGGTGTACGTTTCCAAATCTTGCTGGTACAGGGAGAAGGCAATTTCTGGGTAGGAAAGAGCCACCCGTTGAAATTCATCCACGATATGACGCATTTCCACTGGATTGGATTTCAAGAAATTCCTTCGGGCGGGAACATTGAAAAACAAGTTTCTCATGGACACTGAAGTTCCTACTGGTACCGCTACAGGTTCTTGTTTTTTAACTTCGGACCCATCAATATGAATCAAGGACCCTACTTCAGCTTCCTGAGTTCGCGTTTTTAGTTCGACCTGCGATACAGCGGCAATAGAAGCCATGGCTTCTCCTCGAAACCCAAAAGTGCGAATGGCGAATAGATCTTGTGCGGTACGGATTTTGGAAGTAGCATGTCGCTCAAAACTCATGCGTGCATCGGTGGGGGACATTCCCTTTCCGTTATCGACCACTTGAATCAGCTGCTTCCCTGCATCTTTAACTACTACCTGAATTTGTGTGGCTCCAGCGTCAACGGCATTTTCGAGCAACTCTTTGAGCGCAGAAGCCGGGCGTTGAACTACCTCTCCAGCTGCAATTTGATTGGCTATGGCATCTGGAAGTAGCTGAATGTAATCAGGCATTTTTCCTTTTTTTGAGGAATTTCACCAGAAAATACCCACACCCACCTCCGATACCAATATAGGCCATGTACCTAAAAATTGATGGTCCTAAATAGATGTATCCAAAAACCGCCGAGACCATTCCCAAAAAAAGTAGGGTGCGAATGATTCCTGTGGAATTGAAAACAGAAGAATCTCGGGTCTTCATTCCTCGATAGGAAGAAAATGAGCCCTTCATCGCTGACCGCTTAGGGTCCGGGGAGCTACCGTCCTCTTCCGCCTCTATCAATCCTTCTTGCTCAAGCTCCTTTTTTATTCTTGAAGTACGCTCTTCTATCTCTTCTTTAATCGGATCATAGTACCTAGGCTTGATTGCAAATCGCTGGTGAGAGGCAGTCTTAAATATGGAAGGGAGTTTCATGTTATGCGTCAGTTTTTCGAAATAAGATATTGGATTTTCTCCTGAAGGTGTTGAGCTAACCTCACTAAATATTGATTTTTAGAACTCAGAAAATCCCAAAGTCGGATTGAAGTTTTAGAAACTTTTGTAACTTGATTCATAGGTCTTTTTTTCAGAGACTTATTCAAGGTGAAAGCCTCAAGCCGAAATAAAAAACCCTAAATCAGTCGATAAATTTAGGTAAAAATACAGAATTAAATGTATTCTATTCAATGAGAACACTGCATTTGCTCAACCTTCTATGGCTAAGTTTACTAGGGATTTTTTTACCTGAGAAGCAAGTCACTACTGAGGTTTTTAAGGATTCTCTTGATAGCAAAGAAACCGCCCTCCAGCAGCTTTGGGTGGATAGTGTGTTTCATGCACTCACTTTTGAAGAGCGATTGGGACAGTTGTTTATGGTGGCTGCCTACTCAAATAAGGATCAAAGGCATGTGGATGAAATTAGTGATTTGATTCAAAAAGAAAATTTGGGAGGACTGGTCTTTTTTCAAGGCGGCCCCAATCGCCAAGCAAGGCTGACCAACTTATTCCAAGCACAGTCCAAAACCCCCCTCATGATTGCCATGGATGCAGAATGGGGGATAGGGATGCGATTGGATTCCACGCTCAATTTTCCCAAAGCGATGACTTTGGGAGCAGTCCAAGACCCTAATCTGGTCAAAGAAATGGGAGCCGAAATTGCACGCCAGTTTAAGCTTTTGGGTATGCATGTCAACTTTGCCCCTGTGGTCGATGTCAATTCCAACCCTGAAAACCCAGTGATTGGTTTTCGGGCTTTTGGAGAGAACAAGTTACAAGTAACAAAACAAGCCATTGCCTACATGAAAGGCCTCCAGGAAAATGGAGTCCTTGCCAATGCAAAGCATTTTCCTGGGCACGGTGATACAGAAACAGACAGCCATTTTACCCTACCCTTGATCGCTCATACCGAAAAAAGAATTTGGGAGGTGGACCTGTATCCCTACCAAGAACTATTTAAAGAAAATTTGATGTCTGTGATGGTGGCACATTTAAACGTCCCCAGCCTCAACCAAGAAACAAACATCCCCACTAGCCTTTCAAAGCCGATAGTAACCGATTTACTCCAACAAAAAATGAATTTTCAAGGCTTAATTTTTACAGATGCTTTGAATATGCAGGGGGTAATCATCAAAAATAAACCCGGTGAAGTAGACCTTCAAGCCCTTCTGGCAGGCAATGATGTCTTGCTATTATCCGAGAACGTCCCCAAAGCCAAAGCGCTGATTTTTGATGCTGTAAATCAAGGACTAATTAGTGAAGAAGAAATTAATCGGCGCGTAAAAAAAGTCTTGAAAGCAAAGTATTGGGCAGGCCTACATCGGTATACCCCTATAGATACCTACAAGATTGCAGAGCGAATTACCACCAACGCTACCTCAGAGATCATCGAAAAACTCTACGGTGAAGCCATCACCGTAGCCTCAAATAAGGGGGATTTACTCCCACTGGGTCAGTTAGATTTGAAAAAAATTGCCAGCCTAAGTATTGGCGATCCAGGCGATACTTTCAGTAACTATCTCAACCGCTATACAAAAGTGGACCACTTCCAGATTCCTAAGGCCTCCGGAGAGTCGGCTCACTTCAACCTGATGAAGCAGCTGGAGGACTACGATGTACTTGTGGTAGGATTGATGGGCGTCAGCAATAGCCCGCAACGCGGATTTGGAATCGCCCCTGGAGATTTGGAGTTGATCCGTGCTTTGGAAAAAAGACAGCAGGTGGTGACTGTGCTATTTGGAAATGTGTACGCATCCAAATATTTAGAAGGCTTAGAACATGTAGTCTTTGCCTATGAAAATTCCCCATTCACTCAAAAATTAGTCCCTCAAATTTTATTTGGTGCCCGACCTGCAAAAGGCATATTGCCAGTAACCGTAAGTGAGCAGTTTACCCAAGGCGTAGGCGGACTATTGGCGCCCCAAAACCGCTTGGCCTACGGTAGTCCTGAAAGTGTGGGGATGGATGGAAAAAAGCTCGACAAAATTGATGCAGTAGTTGCCCAAATGATCGAATCAAAAGCCGCTCCTGGAGGCCGAGTATGTGTAGTGAAAGATGGAATAGTCATTTTTGACCGATCTTATGGGCACTTGGATTATGAGAAATCTGCTCCAGTGACTTCAGAAACTGTCTATGACCTAGCCTCAATCACCAAGGTAGCCGCTACCACTCTTGCCGCTATGTTTTTGCATAGCCGTGGCGAACTAGATATGACAAAAACATTGGGGCACTACCTTCCCGAGCTGACAACAACAAACAAAGGTGGTATTCTCTTAAAAGACCTTCTGGCGCATGAAGCTGGTTTAAAGGCTTTTATTCCTCATTACACAAAAACAATGCGTTCAGGAAAATGGAATCCCTCCTACTACACTGACTCCAGCAGCCAAGAATTTACTCTTCCAGTTTCGAATGAAATGTTTGCCAAACCAAGTCTCCGAGATAGCCTGTGGAAATGGACGGTAAACTCCGAGCTATTGCCCAAACCTCACGGCTATGTCTATTCAGACTTAACCATGTACTTTATGCAAGAGGTGATCGAACGAATTGTAGGTCAACCCTTAGATGAATTCGTAGATCAAAATTTTTATGCTCCTCTTGGGTTGGAAAGCCTAACCTTTAAGCCATTCGAAAAAATGCCGCTTTCCCGAATCGCGCCTACAGAGAAGGATGTAATCTTTCGGGGAAGACAAATCCAAGGATATGTTCATGATCCGGGTGCTGCCATGTACGGAGGGGTAGCGGGCCACGCTGGGTTATTTGGCACCGCACAGGATCTCGCCGTAATCCTTCAACTGCTCCTGAATAAAGGGAGCTATGGGGATGTAACGCTTATGAAACCTGAAACGATAGCGACTTTCACCAAGAGGCAATCCACACAAAGCAGAAGAGGCTGGGGCTGGGATAAGCCGGATCCTGAAAAAGGAAAAGGCGGACCTGCAGGAAGATTAGCTCCAAAAAGCACTTTCGGGCATACGGGTTTTACTGGTACCAGTATGTGGGCAGATCCGGAAAATCAACTGAGTTACATTTTCCTTTCCAACCGGGTTTACCCAAAAGCCGAAAATAACACCTTAATTGATTTGGGTATTCGTACACAAATCCATGATCTTATTTATGAGGCGATTATTAAATAAGGTCAAGAAAGGGAAGGCAGCCGAGATTATTTCCCAAGCTGAAACTAAAGCTAGTTCCCTTTAATCTCAATTACCTTAAATTCCGTACGCCTGTTGGTTTGATGCTCTTCTTCCGTTTGGGCATTTTGGATAAGAAGCTGAGTTTCTCCATATCCCTTCGCCACTAGTCGATCTGCTGCTATGCCCTGCAAAACTAGGTAATCCACCGCGGATTGAGCTCTTTGTTGAGACAGCGTGAGGTTAAAGTCATCGCCAGATCTAGCGTCTGTATGGGAGCTCAGTTCAATTTTAATCGAAGGATTGTCTTTTAAGAATCGAAGGATTGTCTTTTAAAATTTTCACTAATTTATCCAATTCCGAGGCGGCATCAGAGCGAATATCTGCCTTAGACAAATCGTAATAAATATTATCCAAGACAATAGTCTTTTCAAGAATCAACTGATCCAAAATCACGGTTGTATCCAGCGTTATGTTTGTTACCTCTTGAATCAGGCTAGCAGGATCTGGGGTCTTCCCCTTGGTAGTGTAGGGAAAAGATTTAGAGAAATAGCCGCTTCTTGAGGCAATGATGCTGTATTCACTTTCGGGAGAGAGTGTAAAGCGTACTCTTCCTTGTGCATTGGAGAAATCCCCTCCTAGCTGCTTCTTGTCGGCACCATACAAAACCACTCGCGTTTGAGGCAAGATTACTTCCTTCCCATCTACTTTGACTTCCTTGGTAAATACATTGAGCAGTACATTCACAATTTTTGGTTTGGGCGTCTTGTCCTCAAAAAAGTAAATGTCATCATCCCCTTTGCCTCCAGCACGGTTGGAGGATATAAAACCGGCTTTGGGATAATCTGTAAAGAAAATTCCAAAATCATCTGCATTGCTATTAAAAGTAGGGCCTAGATTAGTGACCACTTGCATCCCATCTTGATTTTTATCCGCTACAAAAAGATCTAATTTTCCAAAACCTGGGTGGCCATCTGAAGCAAAGAAAAATTTCCCATCCTTTGTGGCACGCGGAAATAACTCATTCCCCGCTGTGTTGATCCTAGGCCCTAAATTGATTGCATTACCAAAGTCTCCGTTGGCCAGTTTAGTGGCCTTATACAAGTCTACTCCTCCATAACCTCCTGGTCGGGTTGAGGCAAAGAAAAGTTCAGCTCCATCTGCACTAAAAGCAGGGGTAGAATTCCACCAGGTTTCGTCCTCATTCACAGGCATCCAAATGGGTTCGGTAAATCCAGACCCACGGAAGTAGGATACAAATAGAGTTGTCTCAGGAAAATCTTTGGTAGAAGTTGAGTTTCCCCTCGCGTAGATCAGGGTATTCCCATCAGGACTTATGGCCAATGCGGCTTGGTTGAGTCCTTCCTCATTTTGAAATTCGGGTAAGAGTTGGACTCCTCCTGCATCGACCTTTAATCCATCAGCACGGGTGCGAAAGAGCTGGTGGTAAGGAGTGCCCGTGGCGGCATATAAACTGGAAGAAGCCCTTCCTGAAGTGAAATAAAGAAAGTCTTCACTAGCTAGCGGGGCATAATCTGCGCCAGCTGAATTTAACTCTTGATAGTTGACTAGCTGGTAATTCGGAAAATATTCTCCAATAGAAGAACCCAACCTCAGCGAAGCAATCTCCTGCTTAACCCGAGCAAGGAGACGATCATCAGAAGTGAGTAAGGCTGCTTCCTCCAAGGCCTGCTTTGCCGCTTCATTTTGTTGATTGGCTTTGAGACTTTGGCCGAGGTGAAAGTAGGATTCAAAGGTGGGTTGTTCCGCTACCAAAGCCTGGTAATGTGGGGTAGAGGCTTCGATGCGATTGGATAGGCGGTAGCTCTCAGCAAGGACTTGCCTAGCTCGCAAGTTGCTGCTGTCTTTGGCTAAGATCTGATTGAAGGTGCCAATGGCAACCTGGTACTGACCGGAAAGAAACTGTTCGTTCCCTTTTTCCAAAAGGCTTTTACAAGCTCCAAGCAGGAGGAGAAGGCAAAGAGCTAGGTGAAAAAAAAATGGTTTCATCGTACAGCAGCTGAAATCTTTGGGTGAATATGGGTAATTAATTTGTAAAATAGGAGGCCAGCCAGCTTTTTCGAACAGGCTGCCACAGGCTTTTTAGATCGGATTTGGTTTGCAGCGAGGGCTGCATCACCTCTAGTTCTGGCGTAATTTCTCCAAGTGAAATTTTAGACTTCAGGCCCAGAGCAGATACCACTCGAAGCTCTCCATCTTCATTTTTTAAAGTGACTTTCCCTTGGTTGACCAAATCCAAATCAAGCATCTGTTCCAGGGATTGAAGCGCACGAACCGAAGAGTCAATCGAGCAACCAGAGGCTCCCAATTGACTTTCGTCCACAGCCAAAACTAGGAGTTGCTCGTGTAAAATTTCAAAAGAGCTCGGCATCACCTTACCATGGGTAGCCCATCCGGCACAAAAATCTTGAAGTGCTTCTCGAATCACCAGCAGGTCAGCAGCTGAAAATCTGCGATTCGAAGCATAAATCCATATGCGGGAAGAGTCTGGAAGTTGGTCAAAAGGTTGGTACATACTGCTAGTTTGGTTTCAAGGAAAAACCCTTTCTGCATAACGACAAAAAGGGTCTTTTAGATTCAAATCTTGAAATTAAATTCCCATGTCTTTGGCAATCATCTCCGCAAGGTCATAAACTTTTACTTCCGCTTCCTTATTTTTATTCTTGATTCCATCGGTCATCATGGTCAAGCAAAAGGGACAGCCCACCGCAATGGCCTGTGCACCAGTAGCCAAGGCTTCCTCTATTCGTTCGATGTTGATGTCTTTTTTTCCAGCTTCTGGCTCCTTAAACATCTGTGCACCTCCTGCTCCGCAGCAGAGTCCTTTAGTACGGCAGCGCTTCATTTCTACAAGCTCCACATCCAAGGCCTTGATCACCTCGCGGGGAGCCTCATAGACCTCGTTGGCTCGTCCGAGGTAGCAAGAGTCGTGGAAGGTGATTTTCTTTCCTTTATACTCTCCTCCACCTTGCAGGGTCACTTTGCCTTCGTTGATCAGCTGTTGAAGAAACTCGGAGTGGTGAATCACCTCGTAGTTACCTCCCAGGGCAGGGTATTCGTTTTTGATGGTATTGAAGCAGTGGGGGCAGGCAGTCACCACCTTTTTTACTTCGTATCCATTCATGACCTGAATGTTGGCTACAGCTTGCATCTGAAAGAGAAACTCGTTGCCAGCTCGTCGAGCGGGATCTCCTGTGCAAGCTTCTTCGGGGCCTAGCACTGCAAAACTTACTCCTACTTTATTCAGTATTTTTACAAAGGCCTGGGTAACGGCCTTGTATCGGTCATCGAAGGAACCGGCACAGCCTACCCAGAAAAGTACTTCTGGCGTCTGTGCATTGGCGGCCATCTCGGCCATGGTGGGAACAGTATAGGTAGACATGTTTTAGATACTAGACGTTAGATATAGGATACAAGACCAAATAGGCTTTCAGGCATCCCTTATTTAATTTCCTCTTCTTTTAGTTTATCCGCCCAGTTGAAGCGGTCACTCGGACTAAATTTCCAGGGAGAAAAGCTCGTTTCCATATTTTGGAACATCGCATTCCACTGTGCAGGGGTCCCCGATTCCTCCATGGCCACATAGCGGCGCATCTGTAGAATAATGGATAAGGGGTCAATATTTATTGGACATGCTTCCACACAAGCATTGCAGCTGGTGCAGGCATTAATCTCTTCTTTGGTAATGTAATCTCCCAAGAGTGACTTCCCGTCTGCTAGGCCTGGACCTCCAACGTCAAGGCTTTTGCCCACCTCTTCGGCTCGGTCGCGGACATCCATCATGATTTTACGAGGGGATAGTTTTTTGCCAGTCAGGTTTGCCGGGCACTCGGAAGTGCAGCGACCACACTCGGTACAGGAGTAGGCATTGAGCACATTCAACCAGCTGAGGTCATTGATATCTTTGGCGCCAAATCTTCCAATTTCAGCAGGAGCTGCGGTAGGACTTTCTACAGGTATTCCCAACATCATGTTCACTTCTTGGGTCACCTCTGGCATATTTACCATTTCTCCTTTTGGTTTTAGATTAGAATACCAAGTATTGGGGAAAGCCAAGAAAATATGGAGGTGCTTTGAATAGGTCACATACACTGCAAAAGCTAAAATGCCGGCAATGTGAAACCACCAGGCGAAGCGCTCTACGACTAATAAGGCACCAGTTGAAAGGCCCTCAAAGAATGGTTGGAGGAAGCTACTGAAGAAAAGAGGCCCTAGCGCGAGGTAATGCGTATCCCCTCGTACTGCCAAAATCTGATCCGTGGCATTCATGGTCAGAATGGCAAACATCAAGATGATTTCAATCACTAGAATCAAGTTGGCATCCAGCGTCGCCCAACCTTTCAATTCCGGCTTGGTGAAACGCTCCACCTTCATCACGTTTCTCCGCACCAAAAAAGCAACACAAGAGACCAATACCGCAACGGCTAGAAATTCAAATACATTGATCGCTACCGTGTACGCAGACCCAAGGTAGGGCGCAAAGAGACGGTGGGTTCCCAATATCCCGTCGAGCACAAACTCCAATACTTCCAAGTTGATGACCAGAAATCCCACATAAATCAAAAGGTGTAAAAATGCGGGGACCAAGCGTTTGAACATTTTTTGTTGGCCCAAGGCCACAAGAAGCATTGCTTTCCAACGGTTTTCGGGTTGGTCATTTCGGGTCTCTGCCTTACCGAGCAGGATGTTTCGTCGAAGAAATCGGATCCTTTTACTCAAGATAAAGCCCGCAACACCCAGAATTAGGACAAATGCGAGTTGTGGTAAAATGCTCATATTGATCTGATTAACTAGTTATTATAAAATTTGGGTCTATTTTTTCTGAAAAGGATTTGTAGAGAATACTCATTTTTCTACATTTGCAACACTCAAAAGGATGGTGATATAGCTCAGTTGGTAGAGCATCGGACTGAAAATCCGTGAGTCGGTGGTTCGAGTCCACTTATCACCACAAACCCGGTCTCTAAAGATCGGGTTTTTTTTGCCCTAAACTTTCTTCCGCTACCTGTATTTTCCGACCTCTTGGTTACGAATGCCAAAATATTAAATAGTCTGCATGCATACTATTTAAAGGATGAATTTAAAATTAATTCGGATAATTCCTGCGTCTAAGTAATTGCTTCTTTAAGGTTGTTGTTTTCTTCCAAAAGCAAACGGAACGGCTACCCCGTCCTTGCCCACTTCAATGAGCGCTATACAAACTTAAGAAACCATGAATTTCTTTCATCCCATAAGCTGGTATAGGGATCCTTTGTTTGCAAATAGACTAAAAAAGTAGGGTCTGGTAAAAAAAATAGTCCCCAAATCCTATCAATCAAGCCTCTACAATCAATACAGGGTTTTCATTTAGTTCCAGGTGAGCACCTTTTCGGCTACCCTTTTTCCCAAGCCAAATCCCTTGGCTAAAAAAATCGGATCTATAGTTCCCTCTACAAAAGGCCCTTCTCCCGTGATAGCAGAAGCTCCAAAAGCAGCCTCCACCTCTTCGCCACCTAAAACTACCATCCCCTGAATCAGCATGGCTCTCAGAATATCCAGCATCACACCCTCCTCACCAATGGAGATCCCTCCTCCCGTCACAAAGGCCGCTCCCAGCTTATCTTTCATTGGCCTTCCTTCAAAGGGCCAGGAATTGATAAACTCCTGCACAGCGGGAGCAATATTTCCATTGTAAACCGGGGAACCAACAAGGATGGCCTGGGCATCCAACAGGTCTTGCGGATTTACCTCCCCAATCGGAACGAGGCGTACCTCCACCCCCTCCACAGACCTTGCCCCCTCCCCAATGGATTCCGCTAACTTTTTAGTACTCCCAGATGGAGAATAGTAGGTAATCAAAACCAAGGGTTTATGCTGCCCATAAACTGACAATGACAGAAAAAAGAGCCCCACAATAAAAGAAAGAGTCAGTCGCATACGATTTAGTTTACACGTCCCAATTTGAGAAAAAAAATCCCCATCTCAATTACTGAGACGGGGATTAAACTATGCTTTAAGCTAACTTACTTCTTCCAGCTAGCCTTTCCACCCTTGGCAGAATCCACAGTGACACTGTAAGCTGATCCTGAGGAAACAATCCAGCGCACTTGTACCGCGCCCATACCCGGCACATTAGCTACAGCCATTTTTTCTGGCGAATTAGGCTGCTCCTTGTACTTCTTCATGTCCGCATCTTCCACCACAAAGCCTGCTACCACCTTAGCCCCGGTAAGCGTCACATAATCTGGACGCTCGATGCGGTACTTCAGGTCTTGACTCGCGTGAGTCGGCATCATGCGCTCGTTGAAGATCGTGGCCGTGATGGCTTTCAACCCTCCTCCCAACTCTTCTTCCTTCACCTCGGTGATGGAAAGCTTGGGCGTATGGTAAGCATGGTAAATCGTGAAGGCTGCATTGCGATGGGCATCCTGCTCCAAGAGAAATCCTGGATGTGCACGCCCAAAGGTCTTTTTGAAGCCCCCAATCTCCACAGTCCCAAACTGTGGATGCTTGTATTCTTTGTAGTTGACAAAGGCATCTCCAAAAGTCAATAGCTCGTCCACCTTGAGTTGCTCCTCCTGATTGCCACGTCCTGCTTCCTTATTGAAATAGAGGTAAGAAACCATCAGCTCATTGGTGTAAGTAAAGATCCCTCTATTGCCATAAAACCAATCCAGTTCCCCTCCAAATACGGAGTACAAATCCTTGTACACGGTCAGGTACCGGTAGCCCGGGATCATTTCTTCCCCTTTCTTACCGATGGCATCGTAGATACGAATGTCTTCTCTATTATAGGTATTGATATCTTCCTCGGCTCCTGGGCCTCTAAGAATCATCCCTCCGGAGTTGTGGAAACTTTGAGCTCCTGCAATATTGGAGTGCTTCCAAACAAACTCCATCACCGCACGATTTTCAGGTAGGGTAAAGGGATATCGCATGGCGCCTCGTTGGATGTAATCGGGTTGCCAATTCCAGCCCCAATCGCGGTTGGGATCGTAATAGCCAATTCCATCCTCGTTGACTTCACCATCTCCATCGTTGTCGACTCCTTCTTGACCAAGCATTTCGTACTCTCCTACCTGGTCAGCACCTACTTGCATGAGTCTTCGTGGATCCAAAGGATCTTTGATAAATCTACCCGTTGGAGACTTGCGGATCATCATGGTGATGTGTCCATCGCCGTCCAAATCATCCATTCGGTCCTCTCCATTTTTGCCATCGCCATCGTTATCCAGCACTAGCATTCCTGAGCGGGGGGAACTAGCGGTATTGGGCTCCTTGAAGAAGTTATTTCGAGCATCCGGATTGATGGTCGGGGTGATGTAAAAGGTCTTGTCTTTGAGCAGTTGCTTCACAAATTCATTGTCCCCATGCATTTCGGTCAAGTACCAAGCGACGTAGAGCGAAAATTCTCCTCCCTGCACCTCATTGGAGTGGATGTTTCCATCGATCCACATGGCCGGTTTGTCGGTATCTTTGCCAGAGGCGAAGTCGGTGATGGTCAAGGTCAAGATATCTCTGCCTTCCACCGACTTTCCAATGGATTCGATTTTGGCAATCTTGGGATGTGCTACTGCGATTTTCTTCATCAAATCCCAAAGCCCTTCCGCGCTGTAATAGCGGTTCCAAGCAATCTCCACTTTGGGTTGGTGCGGCGTGCCGATGGCCCGAAAGTAATTTTCTTGTTGTGCACTTGCTTTAAAGGAACTGAGCAATAAAGCTCCCAAAGCCAAGGCAGTTACGGTATGTTTGATATTCATGATCTTCATGGCTTAGAATGTTACAGTTTGGGAAACAAAACCTGCATGTGGAGCACCTGCTTTAAGTTGCACCGGACCCTTGCTACGCACAATCCAGCTAAAGCTTGCTTTTTCAAATGCACCTAGCGAATTGACAAGCTTCACCTTGTCTCCAGAGATTAGTTGATCTGCGGGCACATCAATATCTACCCGTAGCTTCCTGAGCCAACGCGACCTACTTCCCATTTCGGAGTGCGTGGGGAGTGCGGAATTATTAAATAAATCTACTGTAATACGAGTGAGTCCATTTCCCAAGGACTCTGATTTGAGTTGGTGGAACTCTAATTTTGGTTGCATTGCGGCCAGCTTGAGGATAAAATCCGTGTGCTGCTTGGCGATTTCACCCACTTTCTCAAAGGGTGGATTCACCATTCTAAAGGGCTTAATACCTCCTACTTCCACCTGTTGGGTGGGGAAATCTGCGGCCAGATTGAGGATAAAATCCGTGTGCTGCTTGGCGATTTCACCCACTTTCTCAAAGGGTGGATTCACCATTCTAAAGGGCTTAATACCTCCTACTTCCACCTGTTGGGTGGGAAAATCTGGGTGCTTTACTGCAGTCCAGGGCACAAAAGTATCCTGCTTCAAGGAATCAGACCAAGCTAAGAAATTAGCTTCGGCGTTGGTTTTACCCTTGTATTCAGGGTTCCAGTAGGCTGGAGTGGAAAAGCTGTAGCGCGCAAAGTGGAAATAGGCCCACTGGAAAAAATCACCATCTGTACCTTGGTTAGTTTGTTGAAAGGCTTTGGCAGGAACCGTTTTGGTATAGAGTTCAGATACCATGGCATTTGTAGCCTGGTCTTTTTCCAAAATGGAAGTGACCACCCTCTTTTTTGCATCACCTGCCGAGTACTTCAGCGGGGTACTCAGGTTGTTGGCAGGTGAAAAAGTCACAAAAGCAAAGATGTTCCACTGCTCAAACAAGTAATCCAAAAGGGCTCTACTTTCGAGTTGGGATACCGCGATATCCCCGGCAAGTGGTTCAAATACGGGAAATTTGTAAGAGAGGGATTTATTAAAGGCAATGCCTTCAGTCAGGTCTTCTGCAAAATTGCCGTCCTTGTCACTGTCTACACTTTCCTTAAAGACCCTGTATTTTCCAGCTTCACCTTTAGTTCGATCTGCTTTGACCAGGACGCGAGCATCTTCTTTGGAAGTAGTCCAGTCACCCATGGGATCTGCGATACGCATCCAGGTAATGAGTCCATCTCCATTGAGGTCGCGGTATCCGTTGTCTCCGGCTACCCCATCACGGTCGTGATCGATAGCAACAGCATTGCCTCGGCGCTCGTACTTCAGGGCATCGTGGTACTGCGCGTAGGCATCAGGCGACAGGTTGGGAAAAATATAGAAGGTAGTAGATTCCAAGGCGGTGGCATGCTCCGACACTAGCTTTTCAGCAAACTGGAGCGCAAGCTCCACGCTAAGCACATGAAATCCTTCCACGCCGCCAACTACTGCAATTGCGGGCTTCTGATCTTTGTTTCCCGTGCCGATTTTCAAGGCATAAATTTCCTTGCCGCCAGCGGTCTTGGTAAGTGTCTTTAACTCCACGGCAGGGTTGGAGCTGAGTTTTTGGAGCCTTTGGGAGGCCTGACTGAGGGTAGGGTAGTCGTTTTGGGCAAGTACATTGCCGCAAATCGTAGCTCCCAACACCAGTCCTAGGAGAATGTATTTTCTCATATAGATGGTTTTTTCGGTGGTATGCAAAGAGTAATTAAAAGTGAAGTTTAGAAAAAAAATGGAACTTCTTAAGAACAGTTTTTCTGATTCTCAAAAATAAAGGTAAGCGGAAGTCGTATGGGATAAATGGTCGAAGCGGAAAAGGAAATTGTGCCTTTCACAAAAAATGCCGTATTTCAGGGATTAATGTATTTCTGATTCTCAAAAATAAAGGTGAGCGGAAGACGTATGGGATAAATGGTCGAAGCGGAAAAGGAAATTGTGCCTTTCACAAAAAATGCCGTATTTCAGGGATTAATGTATTCGTCATGTATAAAAAACTTGCCCTAGCCATTGCTTTTTCTCCACGAATGGAGGCCTTGATTGCTGAAGCTCGAAAATTGATTCAAATTTTTGAGGGGGAATTGATTTTAATCCATGTCGGCACCAAGACGCCCGAATTGGAAGCGCAGTTGTCCGAAGTACTTTCTCGTCATTGTGGCGATTTAAAACGAATTAAGACCATTTGGAAGGAAGGGAAGCCTGCAAAAACCATCCTAAAAACCTGTGAGGAAGAAAAAGTAGACTTACTGGTTCTGGGGGCTTTAAAAAAGGAAGGATTGCTCACCTATTACATCGGCTCCGTTGCAAGAAAAGTGATTCGGAAATCAACCTGCTCTGTATTGACACTGATTGAGCCCAAAATAGAAACCACCCATTTTTCTAAGGTGGTGATCAATGGAACCGAACTAGAAATTACCCCTAGAGTTATCGCCAGAGGCCTAAAATTCTGCAAAGCAGAGCAGTCTACTCAAGTTCATATTCTGAATGAAATCAAGTTATATGGCTTTCAAATGGCTACCGCGGGAGAAGGCACAGAAGCTGAGGTATCGAATACCCGGCGGAAACTGGTGCAAGAAGAGATTAACTATGTGCAAGGAATCTTGGACAGTCTAGAACCCACCGATCTCAAAATCAACATTAAAGTGACTGCTGGGAAATGGGTAGTTGAGCTAGTGCGCTATTGTGAATTTATCGAAGCGGATCTGTTGATCATGGGAGACGAACAAGGTCTTTCCTTTATAGATAGACTATTCCCCCACGATTTAGAGGGTGTCTTAGAGGTGCTCCCTTGCAACTTATTAATTGTGAAGTAGGAAATGGAGAGTTTAGCGCATAACGATGTCATCAACTTATTGCTAAAACTAGCAACGATGCTACTAGTGGCAAGAATATTTGCAGAGGTTGCCCAAAAACTAAAACAGCCTGCTGTTGTCGGGGAGATATTGGCAGGAATCATCCTAGGCCCAACCGTGCTTGGCATGATTGGGCCCGATTTTTTCGAGTTTTTATTTCGTAGCAATCCATCTGCAAATCTAGCCTTAGATGGAATCGTTCAAGTAGCAGTAATCCTCTTACTTTTTATTGCAGGTTTGGAAGTGGAGCTCCATCTCGTTTGGTCCCAAGGAAAATCAGCCGTTAGCATTAGCCTCTTAGGCCTGGTAGTTCCTTTTGTTTTTGGTTTTTTAACCCCCTATCTTTTTCCTGAGCTATTTGGCCTCACCGAGGAGAAAAAAATGCTTTTCTCCCTATTTATGGGTACTGCCTTGTCTATTACTGCCTTGCCTGTGGTGGTTAGGATTCTGATGGACATGAATTTGTTTAAGACCAAAATGGGAATGGTCATCGTTGCTGGAGCCATGGTGAATGACCTGATTGGCTGGTTGATCTTCTCCGTTATCCTTTCCTTTATGGGGAAATCGGGTAACTTCTCTCTTATCAATACCGTTGGCATTACCCTGCTATTCACCATTTTCATGCTTACCATCGGAAAAGGATTACTCAATAAGGTGCTTCCGTGGACCAACAAAAAATTGGCTTGGCCAGGGGGGGTACTCTCTTTGTCTATGGCTTTTTGCTTTTTGGCAGCGGCATTTACCGAGTGGCTGGGTATTCATGCGATCTTCGGGGCCTTCCTATTTGGTGTAGCATTGGGTGATTCGGATCACCTGTCTGAAAAGGCGAAAGAAATCATTCATCAGTTTATAAACAATATTTTTGCCCCCTTATTTTTTGTGTCCATTGGACTAAAAATTAACTTCTTTACCAATTTTGATTTCGCCTTGGTCTTGGTAATCCTGGTTATTTCTTTTGCTGGAAAGATCATCGGAAGTGGATACGGCGCATTTCGCTCTGGATATGCCCTTAAAGATGCCTTGGCCGTAGGTTTTGGAATGAATGCTCGGGGAGCAATGGAAATTATCCTGGGTTTGATTGCACTTGAAAATGGATTAATTGATGAAAAAATATTCGTTGCCCTAGTCGTCATGGCCTTGGTGACTTCAATGACTGCTGCCCCACTGATGAAATGGGCGCTAAATAAGAAAGCTGAAGAAACCGGCTAATCCCTTCTCTTCAAATTATCTTTCACTTTTCGCACCAATCTTCCCTCAAAAAATTAAACAAAGGCCCTATTTTTGGGCTTTTCATTGGAAATAGCTCAAGTTCATGTCTACAAGTCACGCAAAAATAGGAGTCCTTCTGGTCAATTTGGGAACTCCCGATAGTACCAAAACAGGAGATGTACGCAAGTACCTCCGGGAGTTTTTAATGGATGGGCGTGTGATTGACTTTCCCTTTATTCCCCGGTGGATGCTGGTCAACCTGATCATCGCCCCCTTCCGAGCACCCAAATCTGCAGGTGAATACAGAAAATTGTGGACCGACCGCGGCTCCCCCCTACTTTTTCATACGCAAGACTTGAAGGATAAGCTGGTCGAAAAGCTAGATCCTAAAAAATACCTGGTGGCCATGGCCATGCGCTATCAAAACCCCAGCATTGAAAAGGCCTTGGATGAGCTAAATAAGGCAAACGTAAAGAAAATCATTGTTCTCCCATTATTCCCTCAATACGCATCCGCTACTAACGGGTCGGTAATAGATCGGGTGATGGAAATCGCCCAAACCTGGCAGATCATCCCGGAGATGACCTTCGTGAGCAATTACGTAGACCACCCCTTGTTTCTAGAGGCTTGGGCCGAACTAGGTAGAGAAGCGATGAAGAAGCAAGAGTACGACAAGTTTCTCTTCTCCTACCACGGCCTTCCCGAGCGGCAAATCCGAAAGGGAAGTGTGGAAGGGCATTGCAAGCTTGGCTCCTGCTGTGCCGCCTATGGCCTTAAAAATCAATTTTGCTACCGCGCCCAATGCTTCCAGACTACCCGATTGGTGGCTGAAAAATTGGGACTACCTGAA
>Ga0209769_1000313_pt1 | contig 19415 bp, 21 predicted proteins | sample LauGreSuBDMM15DN_2_FD_187569 | JGI IMG/M metagenome (GOLD analysis project Ga0209769, IMG submission 187569) | Freshwater lake microbial communities from Lake Michigan, USA - Su13.BD.MM15.DN (SPAdes) (version 3) | ecosystem: Environmental > Aquatic > Freshwater > Lake | place: Lake Michigan, USA...
AGACATTTCTTTCAAAAGACCCCGCGATGGGGATGATTAGAATGTTTTTTCATCAACAGGAAATCATGAGGGGTGAATATGGTCTTTCAACCGGGTAATAACGCCAATCCATTGGGGAGACCCAAGCGTCGGAATGTGGTTTCTGAGGATTACCAGGCCTTTTGTCGGGATCATCAGGATGAGATCAGGAAGGTTGGTCAGCTAGTCCTAGAAAAGGCTGTGGTTGAGAAGGAGCCGTGGGCGATGAAGCTGTGTATGGAATACTTTTACCCCAAGCCTGAGCGCAGTGTGGCGATTACGAAGGATGAGACGGCCTCTATGACCATGACGATGGATGATCGGTTGAAGACCTGGAGCTTGGAGGATAAGCAAACGTTCTTGAGGATTTGGATGAAAAACAAAAGGGGTCTTCCTGCATTTGAATCATCGGGGACATCGATAGTAAAAGAGGACGGGATGAGGATTGAGGGTGAGGGGGTTGAAGAGGGTGAAAAGGACTCAATAGAAGAATAGTGGTAGAATAAGTGATAACGCGCGTGTGATGTTAGCTGTTTCCGTGGATTATAGGTGCATAAGCATATGAGTGTATATCATAAGGTCAAGACAATAAGCCCCAACACACAACCCTAAAACAAGGAAAAACAAGCCTTACAAGTACACAAGTATAGTAAAATGGTGCAAACAGTATTAAGCGCCAGTCTTTACTGTATAGAAACAAGGGGGCGTGGGGGAGGGGTGTTCCAATCCTCAACACCCCATACAGCCTTGAAGGTATCCACCATCGGGGGGTGGCCATGGGCTTACATTTTTTTCAAATGATTTTTGTCTGTATCTTTATCTAGCCACCATGGTAATTTGCTTTAAAGTCGGTTTATAGATCAAAGGAGATCTGCCATGGCCCGTTATAAAAATATAAAATATCCAGCCTTTCTGTTGTTTTCTGTCTGTATGTCATTAGGTGCTTTCGGGGCTACAGCAACTTTAACCTCTCTAGAAGAAGAAAAAGGAGACAGGCAACCTAAAAGAGCATGTGTTCGGGTTCAGAGAAAACAAGAGCTTTTGCTGGAGCATTTACCACGACAGATTGAGTTTTTGAAAACACTTCAGGAAAAATTCAAGGTTACCATGGATTCCCAAAGAGAGGTAAATCAACTTGCAGCATTTAAAGCGGCTTGCTCAATAGCGAATCTACAATCGTTCAGCGCGTCTATCCAGGATGTGATCACTTGCTTAAGAGACGAAAACCCTGATTTTGTCAGCATTGGAGTGGGAGCGTCACCAGCTCTGAAACAAGACATAGACCAATTCGTTTCATACCTAGATGAAGCTGGTATGCCCTCTGACTATTTCAAATCTTTGGCAGAGGAATTTCAAAAAATTATCGGAGACATCCCTAATCCAGAATTTCCTGCTGATTCATTTTTGTAGAGAAATTTTCTCTGAGGGAGGGGAGTGGTGAAGAATTTTGTTTGTTTGTGGTTTTTTGGGACTGCATTTTTTAACTCCCTCTATGCTGCGGGCGCCCCTTGTTTTAGTTACGAAGTTTACGAGCATGTAAATGCTCCAGGAGGGCTTCCCATGCTGACAAATAGTGCTTCTGACAATTATGCTGATACTCAAAAACGCTTGAATCATCAGGCGATACTTGCTGGCGTTGTGCCTGTTCAGGTTAGGATTGGACGATTTACCTCAATGCCGCCTGCTCCTTGGATTGTTCATGTGCCTTTTGTTGGTCTCCCCCCTCCCATGACTTTACCAAATATAAATCGTATGATTATAAGGAGACGCGCACATGGGGTGGCCATTTCTCCTGCCCTTCTAGCGAATCTTGCGGCATCAAATGCCGCAGGGGCTATAACTCCTGCGTTAACTGACAGTTTGAGGGCGGGTGGCTATTTCAATAATATGTCCTTCATTCTGAATAGGCTAACTCTTGGGGTGTTTCCTTTTGGTACAATCTTTGGCGTTCCTCTAGCCTTTATACCGGATAGCGTTCTATTGCACATCGCTCTTCCTCAGCGTGTTAGTAAAAATTTAAATGAACTTGCTCATAGCTCTCTTTCCTCACCTATCCCGGGTGCGCCAATCATGCCAGGTGGTGTGACTGTAAAAGATATGATTAACGCTCCTTATGCCTTGCTTGGCGGAATTCCTTTGCCGGATAGCGCCACAGTTGTTAGCAGCAATCGGTTACAATGACGCGTCCTTTTGAACCCCTGACGTAAACGATCGATCAAAAAACAGCCACCAAAAAAGTCTTCGTCTGGTTATGCCTGCTCTTCATTCCTTGCAAACAAGGGTGATTTTTAGTATAATTTTACCAACTCTTCCCCCTCCCTCCCTCCTTAATAATTCATGGTGTTTGTATGATGACTGTTTTTTCAGCAGAAGACATGGCCGAGACTTTTTTAAAACAGTTTCTGTTTTATGACCCCACCCCCAAACAACGGGCTTTTCACCAAGCCGGTATCAGGGCTGGCGAGCGTCTGTTTCTTGGTGGTAACCGAACCGGTAAGACCAATGCTGTGTGTATGGAAATGGCGATGCACCTGACAGGGGTTTATCCAGACTGGTGGACTGGGTACCGCTATCAGCGACCCATTAGCTCCATCTCAGCGTCTATCAGCCTAAAAGACACCCGAGACATTTTGCAAAAGAAGCTGTTCTTTGGGGATATGGATGGATCCATGCCCCCCATCCTGCATGAAAGTTACATCGTGGAAAAGACCCACACCACCATTGCAGGAGCCTGGGATATGGTCAAGATTCGCCATGTTTCTGGCGGTGTGTCTGAATTGAAGTTTAAAGCCTTTCAACAAGGGGAGTCCTCTTTTCAAGGTGTGAAGGCTGACTTTATCCATCTAGATGAAGTGCCGAACTTCAAGGTCTACCAAGAAGCCTTGATTCGAACCACGTCCTTTGATCAAGAAAAAACCTTTTTGGTGTGTTCGATGTGGCCGGAGCGCGGTAAGGATGACCTCATCTCCCATTTTCTGGATTATGCCCCAGAAGGCGAAGTCCGAGATGGCCGCTTCTACATCATGGCCAGTTGGGCGGATAATCCCTACCTCAAAGAAGATGAACGGGAGCGCTTGCGAAAATCCGTGCCGGATTGGCAGTTAGAAGCCCGGGAACACGGCATCCCTGTGTTTGGTCAAGGCAAGGTCTTTACCATGAAGGAATCTGAGATTCTGGTGGATCCTTTTGACATACCCCCGTATTTTGGGTTGGTATATGGTCTGGATCCCTCTTCTTCCTCCGGAGGGACCTGGGGTTCCGTCCTTTTGGCCCATGACCGAGATAATGACATAATTTACGCTGTCGCTGATTATAAGCTCAGCAATGCCACCCCGACCGAACATGCTTCTAATCTGTCTCAGATCATCCCAGAGTGGTGTACCGGCATGGTGGATCCAGCAGGGGCGGGTGAGAACATGCACACCAAGGAAAAGACCATCGATTTTCTGCAGAGTCGATCTGGCCTCCATTTGATCAAGGCCCATAAAGCCAACAATACCAAAGAAGCCATGATTGATGAAATCTATGAACGCGTCCGAGGAGATCGGTTCAAGATCTTTGCCAGCACAAAAGGAGTGGGTTGTCGTCACCTGGTCACCGAGTGGAGGCAATATGCCCGAGATGATAATGGCCTCATCCTTAAGAAGAACGACCACTGCATCGATGCCTTGTTTTATGCGCTGAATGGATTGCCCTATGCCCGTACCGAAACCCAGTTTCGTCACGAGACCGTTCCCCATTGGAAACAAGCCGGTTACCTGTAGCAATCTACCAGTAAAAAAACCAACTTTCCCTCAAAAACACCTAAAATACGCCTCTAATTGATTTCAAATTTTGCGTAAATATTGTATAATAACGGCATCGTTGAAAAAGATTATAAGGCAAGTTATGAATCTGCGTTTTCAAATTGAAGAACAGAAAAGGAAAAGTCATGTTCTCGGTGATTTTGTGATCGATACCACCTACATCAGAGAACTCGCCTCACAAGTTTTGAATGCTGATGACAAGGTCAAAAGCAACCCTGATTTGCGACAGGTCTGTGAGATCCTGAGTACCCTTTGTGATGAGGTCAGTGTGTCGGTGATGGATCTCAAAGACATGATCCCGGCCAACCTGTTCCCAGACCCGGATAATCTGCCTCCTGTGGAATGAGGGATAAGCCCTCATGACTACAGCGTCCCTGCCGTATCCCCTTTCTGAATCTCGCCAAAAGGCCTTGGATAAAGCCCAAGAGTTTTTTAGGGTTGCCAACCTGCATCCCTCTTCTGTTGGGTTTCGAGAAAAGTGTATCAACGACTATGGCTTTTATGATGGCACCGGCCAATGGGAAGGCAGTGATTTAGAGGCGTTGCGAGAACGCGGTCAATTGCCCATTACGGTCAATATCTGTAAAGGATTTATCGATAGTCTGTCTGGCGTTGAAATCCAATCTCGGTATCGCACCGCGTGTCGGAATGATTCCCATAACCCTGAAGATGATAAATTGGCCGAAGCCTTAACCCACATGCTCTTTTATATCCAAGAACATCAAGACTTACCCTATAAGGGATCTTTAAAGTTTCGGGACTCTTTGATCTGTGGCATCGGGTGGAGCAATTTATGTAAGGAAGACGGGGTCATTTTTTATGACTATGTCCACCCCTTTAACTTGCTTCCCGATCCCGATGATCTGACCCCCCAATACACAAGCATGAAGTACATCTGCCGTAAACGCTGGATGCGACCCGATAGACTCATATCCCAATGGCCCAAAGCGGCTAAGGACATTGATCTGACCCAAGAGTTCTCCTATTACCAAGGCATCGACAGCCCTGAGATGATGGATAGAAACGCTCTTTATACCGATGCCACCAATAGCAGTAGCGTGAATAGAACCAGGGTGTTGGTCGTCGAAGTGCAATATAAGGTTCCCTGTAAGGTTTATAAGGGATTCGATGCCCAAGGACGGTCGTTTGAGACGTTTAGCCTTGAAACCGCGGAAGAGCTGAGTGAATCCGCTAATGACCTAGAGGAAACAAAAGGCGAGCGCATCATGCGCACGCTGTTCTTGGACAACACCCTTCTAGAACATGCCCCCTTAGAAGCGACCTTCCCGGATCAAAAGGACTTTAGCTACATCCCAATTGTGTTTCAAAGACGCTTTAAGACAGGCGTACCTTATGGTCTATTGGAAAGCATGAAAGACATACAGCGGGACTGTAATGTGCGCGTGACCAAATCCGTCTATGCCATCAATTCCGCCAGAGTTGTCTTTGAAGGCAATCCCATGCCGGGTCGGGATATTGAGTCCATCCGAAAAGAACTCAAAACCGCCGATTCCGTTATTCTTCTTCCCAAGGATTCGAAGTTCCAGGTATCGAGCAATGCTCAGCTGGGAGAAGAACAACTAAAGATTGTGGACTTGTACCTGAACCTGATCCAAAGGGTCACCGGCATCTATGATGAAATGCTGGGGATTCAAACCAATGCCACCAGCGGCGTGGCTCAAAACATTCGCCAAGTCAACTCGGTGCGTAACAACGTGTTTGCCTTTGATAACTTCTCCCAGATGAAAAAGAGAGAAGCCCGGTTCCTTCTCAATATGATCCAAGCGGGAGGAGACATGAACCTGGCGGTGGAGTTGTTGAGCCAGGAAGAACGCACCAGCATCATCTTGAATCTCACCCGGATCATCAATGGCAAGCCTGTTATCTTTAACGATATTCGATCCCTGCCCATATCCCTTTATATCGAAGAAGTCCCGGATTATCAAAGTTCTTTTGCCGAACAAAAGGCCACGTTTGAATCGTTGTTGAGTCATGCCCATGCGCAATGGCTGATGTTATCACCGGAGCTCTTAAGACGTCTGGGTGTGAGAGACCCGGAAGCCATCTCCAAGGAGATACAAGCAGCCATGCAACAAAAAACCATGATGGAACAAGGCGTTGCCGGAAGAACCGCTCCCATGGGAGCACCTATGCAATCCCAAAACAAACAATCCCCTTCACCACCTCAAAATCCTGGAGTGCCAATATGATGGATCCTTTAACAAAAGAAAGAGTAGCCCATGAAAACAAGCCCGACACCCCCAAAAAAGGGACTGTTGAAACAGAGTCTCAAGAGTCTGCGACTCGAGAGTCTTTACCTCACGATACGATTGCGGATTTGTTCCATGATCGGGATAAAGCCCCAGCAGACGCAAAGAACCCCAAAGCTTCTGCTAGACGACAACAAGAGCAGGACTCTTCCCAAGACACCCAAGAATCTGTTGGAGATGCCTCTGAAGACGAAGACGTCAAAAGTTCTTCCGTTCAAAAAAAAGACACCACTTCAAAAGACGCCGCCTCAAAACAAGAAACCCAGGTAGAAATTCAAAGTCTTAAGGAAGAATTGGAAAAGACCCACAAACGATTGGTTGAAAACCAACAGTATGGCCGCCAGAATGCCCAACGCCTCAAAAACGCTTTAAAGCTGACCAAGGCGTTTGTGGAAGAGGGATCTTTGTCGGAAGAAGAAGCCATCAAACTCATGGGCTCTTTGGAACACGATGATGAAGCAGACGCTTATACCCATCCAACGCATCCCTTTGGCAAGGTTCTGGCAACAGCAAACAAGGAATTGGACAACATCCGTAAATATACCGATGACGATCACCTCGATGATAAGGTTGCCGCCTTTGATTATTTTTTGATGGTGTCTTCCCCGGAAGAACGAGAACAAGCTCTAGAAGACCTGACAGACTTGATGGATAACCCCCTCACCTTGGCTAAGAAAATGCTAGCCATTGGCCAAGCCCATGCCCACTATTACAGAGATATGAAGGAGGCTGGGAGCCTTCACGGACTGATTACCAAGAAGGATCAGGACATCCTTAATTTAAGGAAAAATCTTGACAAATTAACCAAAAAACTGGCACAGTTTGAGGATTACGATAAGCCGCGATACCGCATCGATGACCATGTGGGAGAGATGAGTGGATTGGAAGAGGATGCTCTTCCTAAAGACACAATATCCTCTCTGTTCCACCACCGTGATGCCATCCGTACTGCCCCAGGCAGATAGTGACCCAAAGCTAGAAAAGCCTCCCCTGCAAAGCTGTGCTGTACCAGGCCCTTTTCTAGGCTTGACCTTGGATAAAAAGACGATTTTAGAACCGTGAAGACAGTCTCCTTGAAATAGTATAAGACTCTTCCCTTTTCGGCCTCTCCAATCCTTCCTTTTGTTGAAAAGACGAACAGATAACCGATTCCCAAGGAATCCCTTTTGTTTTTTTAAGTGAGGAAAGATTTGTACAATGGCCAACCCTTCTGTTTCAACCCCATTAACCTCACCCTCTGATGAGGTTCCATCAACCCAAAGCGCCGGTATCTTAGGCATCATCAATGGTCATAATTTGTGTCCTGTGGGAGGCAAGATCTTTTGTGTGTTTCAAATCCTCTCCGGCAATGACGAGACCCTTGACTGGAAAGGCTTTAACATTCAAACGGCGACCTGTGTTTATCAGGAAGATTTGGTTGAGTATCTGGTCACGGTCACTTATAAGAACCTGCTTTCCAACCCAGAAGAGTTGATCTGCTATTCTGCCAGAAACATTCATCATCCCACCTTCACAGACACGGGATTCACCTATCTGACTCCCCATAAGCCGTCTTATCTGCTGTTAGCCTTGTTACCAGAAGGCAGTGAACAAAAAACCGATAAAGATGCTGGTTGAAGAAACCTCGCTCAAGGAGATCACCTATGACCTTTTTGTATAAAGAGCCATTTACAAAAGAAACGCCACCAGGCATTGCCAATAGGAACTGGAGCCGATCCTTTGAACGAGGAATTCAAGGACAAGTCTTTCCCATTCTCACCCTTGCCGGCAACATTATCCTGGCCCATGAAGCCGACCTGGATACAGTCCTTATCCGTGGGGGAAGGGTGATTCCGGATGAGGTTTTTCCCTAATTTCTTCGTATGTTGTCTGGTGGGGTTTTTGCCAATGTGGAATAATCTTGACGTTTTGTCGGCTATTTAATAGACAATTATTGACGCTTATTGTACGATTTCCGGTATGAAGTTTAGTCCCCTCTACACCGTTACACCCGAAATCATTCAGGCAATTGCTAGAATTGAAATATCTCGCCATGATATTACCGGACTCCCTATAACCACAGAAATGATTGCTTCTTTACGGGAGTCCGCGCGTCTTTTATCAACTCATCACTCCACTGCCATAGAAGGAAATTTACTATCTGCGGCAGAAGTGAATGAGGTTATTAAAGGAAGAGGAAATTTTCCCCATCGGGAAAAAGATGAAGGCGAAGTCCGTCATTATTACAGAGCGTTAGAGAAAATAGAACAAATGGCACCCCTTAAGGGCCCTATTCAAGAAGATGATCTTAAATTGCTTCATGGCATTGCGTTTATTGGGAAAAGCAAACCAACTCCCTACCGTGATGGTCAAAATGTTATAAGAAGCGGTAAGCTCGCCGTTTATATTCCCCCTAAAGCTGAAGATGTTCCCCTTTTAATGGCTGGATTAGTGGACTGGATTCAAGAATCTGTTCAACAAAATTTACCAATTCCCTTCATTGCGGCTTTATCCCATTACCAATTTGCAACAATCCATCCTTATTATGATGGTAATGGCAGAACAGCTCGTCTCCTAGCAACACTCATTCTTCATAAATATGGATACGATTTAAAGGGTATCTATTGCCTGGAAGAGTACTACGCAAAAGATTTACAAGGGTACTACCAAGCGTTAACTGTTGGAGAAAATGAAGATTATTACGAAGGCGAACGGGCTACCGCTGACCTAACCGAATGGTTAGAGTACTTTATCACAGGAATGGCCGATTCCTGTGATAAAGTCTGTCGTCAAGCAAAGATAGCTCAAACGAGCGACGCAGCTGATAAATCTTCCCAATTAAGGAACCTAAATCCCAGACAACGTCAATCTTTGCAATTGTTTTTAACATCAAGGGAGATCACGTCGAAAGATATTGCTCATCTTTTTAATTGCAGCGAGCGTCAAGCGCGTTACCTGTGTCACAAATGGGTTCATGATGGATTTTTAGAGATTGCTGAGGCTGCCCTAAAATCGCGCCGCTATAGATTACGGAAAGACTACGAAGAGCTTGTGCAAAAGAGGGCCGAAAAAAACTAACTATTGGATGTGAACAAAGAAACGAGACCTAATGCTCTTGCTTTTTGAAAGTTTCTAGAATGAACAGAGGGAGAACTGTTTGTTTATGATCAGGCGTTTTTTAGCCATAGCCTATCCTGAAAATGCCCTAAAACCGCAACAATGACAACTACAAAAGTTAAAAGGGAACAAAGATGGTAAAAAATACCCCCTACGTACACACTAGGCCAAAAACGTTGCAAAAAATCATCGACAAAACAGTAGGTATGAATGATAAACTCTTCAAGGGTCATGGGGATCTTTAGATCTTTAGATTTTTAAAGTTTTAGTCAACTTTATCTAAACAATGCCCTATGACTCTTGCAATCTCTATCTACAATAACTTGCACACTGCGTTATTTACTTAACTTTCAGTTGTGTGTTATAGTCCTGCACAGTTAGTCAATGAAGAAGGAGATAGTTCTTTGAATATGATACGTACAGCTATTATAGGAGTAGGCAATTGCAGTTCAAGTCTTGTGCAGGCAGTCTCCATGTCTCACTTAACTTCCTTATATTCTGGCTTAGCATTTGAAAAAATTGGAGGATATAGTGTTGCAGATATTTATTTTTCAGCAGCGTTTGATGTTGATAAAAGAAAAATAGGAAAAGATCTCTCTCAAGCAATTTTCTCAGAACCAAATTGCACTACAAAATATGTTGATGTCCCTTCCTTAGGGGTAACTGTCGCGTGTGGAGCTTTGCTAGATGGTGTTAGTACTTCCTTAGAAGAGATGGTAGACATAGCTCTAGAATCTAGAACTACTAATCAGGATAAAATTATCGAGATTTTAAAGAGCACTAATACTGAGCTTGTAATATCTTACCTTCCTGTAGGATCAGAAAAGGCTGCAGAATTTTACGCAGAAGCCTCTTTAAAAGCTGGATGCGGCTTTATTAATTGCATGCCTGCAAAAATAGCTACTTCTGAAAGATTCCAAAAACTGTTCGAGGAGAAAGGTTTACCGCTTTTAGGAGATGATATAAAAAGTCAAATAGGATCCACCGCTATACATCGTAGCCTCATTACTTTGCTACAAAATAAAGGCGTGAAAATACAGCGTACTTACCAACTGAACATAGGTGGCAATACAGACTTTAAAAATATGAGAGATCCTGAACGTTCTAAAGGAAAGAAATTTACAAAGGAAACATCTTTAAAACATTTATTTAATGGAAATACCGAACTTGGAGTTGGTCCTAGTGATTATGTGCCTTTCTTACAAGATCATAAGATTGGATATATTTATATCGAAGGAACAGGACTTTTAGGTATGCCTTTTTCAATTGAAATGAAACTAAAGGTTGAAGACAGCCCTAATTCTGCCGGAGTTGCTATTAATGCTATACGTGCAGCGAAGGCAGCAATAGATAGAGGACAAAAAGGTATTATCAAGGATGCTTGTCCCTATCTTTTTAAGAATCCTCCCATAGCAATGGAAGAAGCACAGACATTCGAAACTTTTCATGCCTTTTCAGAATTAACACCAGAAAATATATCGAGCCAAAATGATGCAAAACATAATAATAAGCAAACTGCCTGAAGTTAGTTCAGATTTTGAGATTGTTGAGCGTAAGGGAATAGGACACCCAGATACACTATGTGATGCTATAGCAGAGCAAGCATCAAGGGACTACTCTCAGTACTGTTTAAAGAATTTTGGGCGTGTTGCTCATCATTGGTTTGATAAGGTTATGCTCTTAGGAGGAGAGTCTTACATAGAATATGGAAGGGGAGAGATAACTCATCCCTATACTGTTATTTTTGCAGGAAAAGCTGCATTGCAGGTAGGAGAAGAGAAAATTCCGCTAGAAAATATTCTTCCTCATTCTGCGAGTAAAGTACTCTCGTCAATCTTGCGAGGGTTTGATCCGGGTAAACACCTCAAAACCGAGATAAGGATTTTTGATTATAAAGGGCCTGGCCAGAAAAACCAACGATATAGACCAAAGTCAAAAGAAGAATTGTTAGAATTAAACTCTCCTTCACGCGTCTCGAATGATTGCAATATCTGTGTTGGTTTTTCTCCTCTTTCATTGCTTGAGGATATTGTTTTAAATCTTGAAAAAGAACTCTCATTAGGAAGTTTTAAAGAACTTTTTCCAGATACAGGTTATGATATAAAAATTATAGGAACCCGTCAGGACCAAGATATATTTCTTCAGGTTAATTTACCTTTTATAGCTGAAAACATTCCTGACGAACAAACCTACAAAAGACGAGTAAAGGAAAGCGAAGATTATATTCTTGATTATATAAAAAAAACTTACAACACGGTTCCTAGAATTGACGTGAACCCAGAAAAATATAGTGGACGACCTTATTTAACAGTAACAGGCTCGGTTGCAGATACAGGTGACGTAGGGGTGGTAGGACGAGGCAATAGAGTTAATGGGTTGATTACTCCTTTTCGGCCTATGAGCATTGAAGCATCTGCAGGAAAAAATCCCTTAGATCATACAGGAAAAATTTACAGTATTTTAGCTATGCAGCTGTCAGACGACCTTTATAAAAGAACGGGTTTAAAAAATAATGTTACCCTTAGTACAACTAAAGAAAAGCCCGTTGATACTCCTGACTTTGTATTCATTTCTATAGAAGACTGGGATATACATGAATCTAAATATAAGGATGCAGTAATGCAGCATATAAGAGAACGCCTTGCAAATATCTCGAATCTTTCTGAAAAAATAGTATTGGAAGGAATTACTCAATGGTAGATTTTTTTGATGAAAAAAAGTAAACGTTAAAGGGCAGTGTAACCACCATCTACCATTAGATTGGCAGCTGTTATATAGCTGGCCTTTTCAGAGGATAAGAATAAGATTGTCTCAGCAATTTCTTTTGGATCTGCAGTACGTTTTAAAATATGCATCCCTCCAATTTCAGGATGATTGTCCGCATCGATTCTAGACATATTAAGAACTTCCTTATGAAATTTTTCATTTGAATCTGTCCATACAGTGCCTGGATTTATAGCATTTACACGAATACCGTATTTAGCTAAATCAAGAGCCATACAACGCGTCATACTCACAACAGCTCCCTTGGTAGCAGCGTAAGTTACAAAATCTGGCTGAGCAATAAATGCTGAGATTGAGCAAATATTTACGATAGCACCTTTGCCACTTTTTATCATAGAAGGAACGCAGTACTTAGAGCATAATGCATATCCCGCTATATTAACTTTGCAAATACTATCCCAGTCTTCTGCAGTTGCATTTATGCCTTTCATAATAAATCTTGCAGCACCATTTACTAAAACTGAAATATCTCCAAAACGTTCAATGGTTTTTTTGACCATATTTTCCACATTTTTTTCATTGCTTGTGTCTGTTTGGATAAACATACAATTGTCCCCAAAATTATTACATAAGGTTGCTTCAGCTTTTTTTCCGTCTGGTACAGATATATCAGCAATTACTACCTTTCCTCCATTTTCTAAAAATGCTTGTGCAGTTGCATACCCAATTCCATTTGCTGCTCCTGTTATTATTATAGTTTTATTTGAAAACATGGTTATTTCTTTCTGTTAATTTTAAAACCTAGCTTTTCCTATAAATCTTGTCCTTGACAAAGAAATTCCAAATAACTTAAGTGATTATATACGCTGTAATTAAAAAATAAAAATCTCATATGCGCATTCTTTGCCAAAAGCTATTTGAAATTTTAAGAAGTATTAAAGATTGTTTTTTTACAGTAAAATTAATATTAGCCTTGAGCGCGATACAAGCCGTGCTTGCAATGGTGTTCTACCTTCCGTCAATGCCAGCTATTGTGAAAGAGTTTAATATAAATCATATAACAGCCCAATATGCAATTTCATTATTTATTATTGGACAAGCAATTATACCTCTTTTTTTAGGATACTTAGGTGATCGATTTAATTTAAGGAAAGTTATGGCAGGAACTATGCTATTATTTTCTCTCTCCTGCTTTTTAATGCTTATATTCCCTACAGCTTATGGATTATTAGTATGTAGATTCTTGCAAGGAGGATTTTCACAAGCTGGCATCACCCTGAGTAGGGCAATGATAAAGGGGTCTTCAACTTACCATCAAACTGTCAAAATTCTTTCTTGGCTAGCAGTGCTTCAGTCTTTTGTTCATATAATAGGTCCTTTTTTGGGAGGCTGGGTTATCGAACACACCCATTGGTGGAATAATTTTTATATCCTAGGAGGGATAGGAATAATTTTATTTTTTGTGAGCATTCGTGTACCTGACAAATTACAAAGTTTAAATTGCTCTTTAAACAATATAAGTGCTTCTTACATAAGACAAATTTTCTTATGTCCTTATTTTTTAGGATATTCTTTTATTGTGTCTACTCTCCATTTTTGTACTATTTTTTTCTTCTCTATGTCTCCTTTTTATTTCATAACTTTTTGCAAAATTTCGCCCGAAAATTTTGGAGTTTATCTAGGAATAACCTCTGTCGGATTTATTGCTGGTTCTATTTTTCTACCTATCTATCTACATAAATTTAACCATGACAAAATTTTGATAATAAGTTTATTCAGCGCAATATTAGTAGGATTACCTCCTTTATTTTTTTTGCATCAACAACAAAACCTTGTGGAGTTAATTATCTTGTCTCAATTTCTGTATGCTTTCATTAAAGCATTAATAAGTCCTATTCTTCAATCAAAAGCAATGGACTTATTTCCTAAGCTTCAAGCAACAGGTGCTTCTGCCTTTAATTTCATATCTACCTTGACTGCTTCTTTTGGATCAATGTGTGCAAGTTTTTTTAGTATTGAGATAGCAGTTATGACTTTGAGCCTAGCAATGATTTTCACCTCTGTTTTTGACTTCTTTTTAATATTATTATTGAAACCAAATAAACAGAAAAAGATATTAATTACATAGAAGGTATGAATCCAGGATTTTTCTGAAAATTTATCGTTAAGTTTGTGAAAGACTTTAAAAATATTTTCTCTATTAATTTTTTTAAGACGACATTTACAATGTAAGTTTTTAAAGATATAAACAGATAATAGAAGAGTATGGGATTTCTATTAATTAGAGCTAACTTAATCTGGACACCTTATTGAAAGCAGGGTATATGAGAGAAAAAATAAAAAAGGAAGCAGCCCCTATCTTTCCTAATACGGAAAATATCGCTCTAGTTGAGGAGTCTATTAAAGATATTAAAAGTAATGATAAAGGCATTGACGAATGGTCGCAAGGATATGCATATAGGCATCTTCATCGAGTGGCCTATGATCTTGAGCTTATAAGGAACTTCATACGCTCAAACATAAATTATTCTATTTTAGAAATAGGCTCAATTCCTCTTCTTTTGTCAATTCCGTTAAAAAAATTGGGATATAATTTAACATGCCTAGATCTTAATTATGAAAGATTTGCAGAAACCATAAAAAAATGGGATATTTTCACATATCAGTGTGATATAGAAAAAGATAAATTTCCTATAAAAACAGCTTCTTATGATATAGTATTACTAAACGAGGTATTTGAACATTTAAGAATTAATCCTATATTTACTTTCCGCGAAATTAGAAGAATCATAAAAGATGATGGGGTTTTGTTCTTGTCAACACCTAATTTGCGTTCAATTGAAGGGCTTACAAATCTATTTCTTCATAATAAATCCTATGCTTTGTGTGGTGATATTTATAAAGAATTCGGTAAGCTTGAAGAGCATGGTCATATGGGACATGTTCGGGAATATACTTCAACCGAAGTCATAGACTTTCTTGAAAACATGGGATTTAAGGTACAAAAAGTTATTTTTAGAGGAGAAACAAGAGCATTAGGAAAAGTTGGGAAGCTGCTTTCGAGATTTTTTCCTTCTCTACGACCATTTTGTTCTTACATAGCACGTCCATATTCCAAAAAAGAAGAGTTATTTTAATCAAGTATTACACGCTATGACAAAAATAGATGCTTCTATACCACAAAATCTTTCCCCTAGAAAATTTGCTAGGCTGATTATGTTGAAATCAGATAATCGATTATTACTATATAAATAAAGCTTTACAAGCCAGTAGGTACTCTTGCTCCTATTACTAAGCCTTATTGAATCACGTTAGAGAGGTGTTAAACTCAGGTGAAACTCGAGAAGCAGCTGCGACAAGAGAACTAGCAGAAGAAACAGGAATTAGAGATGCCAGTATTGGGCCTAAGATTTGCCATGGTCAATAGCGTGGAGCCTCTCAAATAAATGATGAAACTTACTTTATAGTGAGTACCTAGAGGTATCGCTCTCGATCATTCGGAACTCGAAGTTGACGAAAGAAAAGTAATAAAAGCAATGCAGTGACGGAGTTTAGAAGATATGAGAAGTTCAGAAGAAATTTTTATTCCTCAGCTGCTAGACACTTATATTGAGCCTATTATTAACGGAGAAATACCTTCCATTCCTTTCGAAGTAGATCTTTCCACTCCAACACGGAAATAAGAACAATATGCTACCTAATATACAGAATATTACATGAGGCTCCTTTTTTTATTGCTTATAAAAGGAGCTCTATGCGCCGAAGCCAAAAATATGGGTAAGATAGAAATTTCCAAGGAAATTTTTGAATTAAGGGAGATCTTTGATCCTTTGCAACAGACATCTTTTTCCTTAGTGGAAATTTTAAAAGTTAATCCATTTGGCAAAATTAATGTTGTGGTTGGCAAGATTCGTTTTGGATCCAAAACTTGTATTCTAAAAGAAGTTCCTCCCTATTGTGCAAGCATTCCATTTCTGGAAACAGTTCTATTTTTTCGGGAAAGCTTAAGAAAAAATGGTCTCCCTATTCCTGCTTACATATCCACACATAACCGCAAAAAATATGCTGTGCTTAATTTTAAAAATAAGAAACAGAAAATTTATCTCCTTGAGGAATTTATTAAAGGAAAAGTTTGGAACAAAGAACCTCTCCAAATTTCATCTATGGCACTTACCCTCGCCAGAGTTCATAGAATTTCTTCGGACCTCTTTCTATACAACAAAGGAAACTTAACAGATTTTCAGCAAAAATTATCGCTCCTTCCTAAAAAAAGCGTTTTTGACGTTGCTCTTCGCATAACCAATGTTGCTTTGGAAGTATTAGAAAACAAAAACACCATTTCTACCCAAGAAATAAAGGCAGTTCGGGCATTTATTCAACAATGTCAAGAAAGGCTTTCTTCTATAAAAAAATCAGCTCTAAATAAAGGATACGAAAAAACAGTGATCCCTATTCATGGAGATTATAATCCTACTAATATCATATTCAATAATAAAAATGAGGTTATCGGAATTATAGATTTTGATGATTGTTGCCTTGATAATCCTATTCATGATTTAATCACAGCTTTACTATGTATGTTTTATTTTACGTTTGAAAAACAAGATAATCTCACTTTAGGCACAGAACAAACAGATGAGATCTTGAGAAAAACACATTTATTTTCTTCTGTATATTTCAAGAATTCTTTTATACAAGAAAAACAAATAGCACCTTATTTAGAAGAAGCTACAGAAGCCTTGGCCATACAAAGTTTAGCTCTCTACCTTATAAAAGGCCTTTATACAGATTACTTGGAAGTTAATAGTCTATTGAAACACGTGGATAAGGTAAAAAAAATAATCAAAAACGCTGTTCTGTTGTACAAGGAATAAGCAACATCATCTTAAAATTGAACATGTTCTTTTCCTGCTCCATCTACCATCAAGTTTGTACCTGATATAAAGCTTGCTGCTGGACTAGCTAGAAAGGCTACAGCCCGAGCTACTTCTTCTGGGGTACCAAAACGTCCTAATGGGTTGCTGGCTAGTGTTTTTTTAAAAAGCTGCGGATCTTCTATTTGTATACGTTCCCAAAAACCACCCGAAAAATAGATTTCACCAGGAGAAACGCAATTTGCCCTAATTCCCATGGGTGCAAGCTCACGACTTAGAGAAGAGATATAACTAATTAAAGCTGCCTTCATTGCTGAATAAGGTTTATAGCTTGGAACACTTAATACAGCAGCTTTTGAAGCTATAGCAACTATTGAACCTGCCTCTGAGCTGGATAAAAAAGGTAACGCAGATTCTATTCCATAAACACAGCTCATAATATCTACTTGAAAGTTTTCTGCCCAAGAGTAACTTTGAGCACTTACGTTGGAAATATAAATATCCACTCCGCCAAGTTTCTGAGCCGTATGGTTTATCCACTCATGGAGTTTTGTATGATCCTTGATATCAAGAATAGACCCTATAATTTCTACATTTTTCTCCGCTAAAGAAAAGGAGGTTTTTTCTACTTCAGCAGAAGTTCGTGCACAAAACCCGACGTGACATCCTTCACTCGCAAAGCATTCCACAATACTTCTACCAATTCCTCTTGTTCCCCCAGTCACCAATGCTTTTTTGCCTTGTAGTTTTAAATTCATTTTTTTATCCTGAGCTTAATATCCATCCACACTTAAAAATCTCTATCTTAATCAGTTTTTTCAAGCTATAATAATTTTATGAAAAGATACATATAATTATTCTATATGGAACGCTCTTTAAATCCATGCTCTGCTTACTTGCTGGACGAAAGGTCTTGTTTTCTAAGAGGCTTGATTATTGAAGCACTAGATGGTGCTAGGCGAGGTCACATAGGTCCCTCCTTATCTCTGGTAGAGATATTAAGGGTGTTGTATGACAAATATTTACATTATGATCCAAAAAACCCTACGTGGGAAGAAAGGGATCGATGTATTTTGAGCAAGGGTCACGGGTGTCTTGCCTTATATGCTCTTCTGGCAGATAAAGGGTTTTTCTCAAAAAAGGAATTAAGAAAATTCTGCCACCATACCTCTTTTTTAGGAGGACATCCTGAAAAAGGAAAAATTCCAGGGATAGAGGCTTCAACAGGTGCATTAGGCCACGGATTGTCTTTAGCTGTAGGAATGGCCTTGGCTGCTAAAATTAAAAAAAAGATGTTCCGTACAGTTGTTATTATGGGAGATGGAGAATTGAATGAAGGCTCCATCTGGGAAGCGGCCTTAGCATGTGCAAAACATAAATTATCTAACCTTACCGTTTTTATAGATTATAATAAGCTCCAATGTTACGGGTCTGTCCAAGAAGTTTTACCACTTGAACCTTTAGCAGATAAATGGAAAAGTTTTGGCTTTGAGGTAGCAGAGGTTGATGGACATGATATAAATGCCCTAGAGAGTGTTATATCTTCTTTACCTCTCAATTCCCAACGACCTACCGTAATTATCTGTCATACAATAAAAGGGAAGGGATTCTCTTTTGCTGAAAACAATCCTACCTGGCATTACAAGCACGTAATTACGGACGAAGACATAGAGAATATGAGGAGTTGTCTACATACTTTTTCTCCGCCAGTGCTAAGGGCTTCTAACAATGCGTGAGACCAGTCTTAACTGTATTTATAATCTAGCCAAGCAAGATGAGCGAATAATTTTTATTGGATCTGATTTAGGAGCTGGAACTCTTAATAAATTTCGTGAAGAAATGCCTGAGCGTTTCTTTATGGAGGGGATTTCTGAGCAACATGTTATAGGAATGGCCGCTGGCTTAGCTATGGAAGGATATATTCCTTTTGTAAATACTATTTCTACATTTCTCACCCGAAGATGTTTGGAACAAATTATTATTGATCTATGCTTTCACAACCTTCCTGTACGTTTACTAGGGTTTGGTGGAGGAGTAGTCTATGCGCCATTAGGTCCTACTCATTGGGCTACAGAAGATTTTGCTCTTTTACGCTCTCTTCCCAATATGTCAATTGTGGCTCCCTGCGATGCAGAAGAAATGATACGACTTATTCCGCAAACAGCTTCATGGCAAGGTCCTATATTCATCCGTTTAGGACGAGGAGAAGACCCTGTTGTTTCTGACTCAGCCCTAGGTTTTGAAATAGGAAAAGCAATTTTGTTAAAAGACCCTAAAGATGTTTTAATTATCTCTACAGGTACCATGACTCAGCAAGCTCTTAATGCTGCCAAAACTCTAAAGACCAGGAAAATTACTGCAGGAGTACTGCATGCTCACACAATAAAACCTCTGGACGTAAAATCTGTTAAAGAAGCAGCCTCTAATGTTTCACTAATTATAACTGTTGAAGAGCACTATAAGACAGGAGGGCTTGGAAGTTCTGTGTTAGAAGCTTTGTCGGAAGGAGGAGAGAAGATTCCTCCTCTTATTCGTTTAGGATTACCGGATGAGATCTTGGAAGGTTATGGTTACCAAGAAGATCTTATTAAAAAATATAAGTTGCGCAGTATGGATATAGTAAATAC